>Ga0213861_10003210_pt1 | contig 13523 bp, 8 predicted proteins | sample PICome_4_FD_160110 | JGI IMG/M metagenome (GOLD analysis project Ga0213861, IMG submission 160110) | Coastal seawater microbial communities near Pivers Island, North Carolina, United States - PICO131 | ecosystem: Environmental > Aquatic > Marine > Coastal | place: USA: North Carolina | collected... | reverse complement strand
AACTTGTACATGACCAGGACAATTCATTGGTTTTATTGCAAATATTTTTTTATCTGGTGTTTGTGAGGTATACATATGTTCTCCATATTTTTCCCAATGACCAGATTTTTCCCAGAGTGCTCTATCAAGAATTTCAGGTGTATTTACTTCTTTATATCCTGCAGCTTCTTGTTTTAATCTCATATAAGAAACTAGTTTTTGAAATAATTTCCAGCCTTTTTCGTGCCAAAAAACTGAGCCAGGACTTTCTTCTCTAAAATGAAACAAGTCCATCTCTTTCCCTAGCTTTCTATGATCTCTTTTTTCTGCCTCTTCTATTCTTTTTAAATAATCATCTAAATCTTTTTGCGTAGCCCAACTCGTTCCATATATTCTTTGTAACATTTCATTTTTAGAGTCTCCCCTCCAATATGCACCTGATACTTTCATCAATTTGAAATATTTACCAATCTTACCAGTTGAAGATAGGTGTGGGCCTTTACATAAATCATGCCATTCACCATGAAAATAAATAGAAACATCTTCTTTTTCTGGAATGCCCTCTATGATTTCAGCTTTGTAAATTTCACCTTTTTCCTTAAAATGCTTTATTGCTTTATCTCTGTTCCAAACTTCTCTGGTAGTCAAAACATCTCTATCAACAATTTCTTTCATCTTATTTTCAATTTTGCTTAAATCTTCCTCCGTAAAAGGTTCTTTTCTTGAAAAGTCATAATAAAATCCATTTTCAATTACTGGGCCGATTGTTACTTGAGTGCCAGGAAAAATTTCTTGAACTGCCATTGCTGTAATATGAGCTGTATCATGTCTAATTGTATCTAAACCCTCCTTATCTTTAGATGTAAAAATTTTTACAGAACAATCTTTATCAATTATGTAGTTTAAATCTTTAAGTTCCCCGTCTACACTAATTATAGATGCTTGTTTTGAAAGTGATTTACTAATTTTTTCAGCAACTTCAAGGCCAGTAACTTTTTTTGAAAAATTAATATCATTTCCATCTGGTAGTGTAATTATTGGCATTTAATTTAATAACTTTTTGTACTCTGAATAAGTAGAAAAACACATTTTTTCAACATTAAATTTTTTTATTATATTTTTTCTACCCTCATTACCTATTGATTTCAATGTAGATTCATCCATTTTTAAAATTTCTAGAATTTTTTTGCTCAAAGATACCGGATTTCCAGCCTCAAATAAAAAACCTGTTTTATCATTTTCTACTGTTTCATTAGAACCACCAATATCACTTGCCAAAATCGGTTTTTCCATAGATTGAGCCTCAACAGCAACTCTTCCAAAAGCTTCAGGTTCTATTGAAGCTGACACTATCAAATCGGAAACTTTATATGCAACTGGCATATTGTTACAATGTTTTATAAATTTTATTTGATTTGTTAATCTATGTTGTTCAACCAACCTTATAATTTTTTTTTTATAAACATTTCTACCTTGATCACTACCAAGAATTACTGCATAAAAAGAATCATATCCCAGCTCCTTATTCACCAAATTAAGTGCTTCAATAAATGATTCTTGCCCTTTCCATGATGTCAATCTACCAGGCAACAAAATTATTTTTTTGCTCTTGTCTATCTGCCAATCAATCAGCAATTGCTTTTCCTGTGTTTCAGTAGTGGTAGATGGATCAAAATAATCAACATTAATACCTCTAAAAATGACTAATAATTTTTTTTTAATTCCTAGATATTTAGAATAATTTTTATTGATATGTGCAAAAATAAAATTTGATCCTGCTATAACTAGGTTAGATCTGACCATAACCGAATTATAAAATTTTTTTATCATATTCTTAAAATTATATGTACCGTGAAAAGTTGTAACAAACTTTTTTCCTGTAATCTTTGTTGCAAAAAAACATGACCAAGCTGGTGCTCGACTTCTTGCGTGTACAATGGAAATGCCATTAATTAAAATAATTAAAATCAAGGCAAGAGTATTAAAAATTATTATGAGAGGATTTTTACTGTGAACCGGAAGTCTAAACAATTTTACTTTTTTTTTATCAATAAATTTTATTAAATCTCCTCCACTTGTTGCAATAAAAGAGGTGCAGTTATTTTCATACAGATAATGCGCAAGATCATAACAGCCCGTTTCTGCACCACCATAACCCAATCTAGGAATCACCTGCAAAACTTTTAATTTTGAAGACATTTGATAAACTTATATATTAAGAATTAATGGTAATAAACTGATATGAATAAATTTAACTACCTTAAAATCACTAATTATAAGAAAATCAGATACCTACATAATTTTAAAAAAAATAATCTTTATATTGTTTTTCTTCATGGCTTTATGTCCAATATTGAAGGGGAAAAACCTAAAACAATTTTAAAATATGCAAAAAAAAATAATCTAGGTTTTCTTGCAATTGAATGCTCTGGACATGGTAAATCTACTGGAAAATTTATTGATGGCAATATTAGTAAGTGGAGTAAAGACGTCCATATTTCAATAAAGAAGATAGTAAAAAAGAATAATTTTATTTTAGTTGGTTCAAGTATGGGCACTTGGCTGTCAATCAATCAATTTAGTTTTTTTAAAAAACAAATTAAAGGATTTTTAGGAATAGGTTCTGCACCAGAATTTCTTGAACGTCTGATGTGGAAAAAATTTACTAAGAAAATGAAAAATGAAACAATTAAAAATGGTATCTATAATTTAAAACATGGTAATTATGAGTACCCAATTACCTATCAATTAATAAAAGATGGTAGAAAAAATAAAGTGTTAGAAAAGAAAATTTTTTCGGGAATTAAAGTAACAATGATACATGGTAATAAAGATGAAGTCGTTCCCCAAAAATATTCGAAACAAGTACTAAAAATTTTTACAACAGCAAAGAAAAAATTTGTGAAAATTAATAATGGTGATCACAGTCTTTCGAATAAAAAAAGTTTAAAAAAAATAGTTTTAGAGCTTAATAAAATTGTGTCTGATATAATTTAACCCCTCCACGTAAGTGGGAAATTTTAATCTATAATTAAAAAACTCTTTCATTTTTTGATTATTAACTTTCTTTGAGTCCTTGTAAAAATTTTTAAGCATTGAGTTTTCCAAACTTTCAATTTCAACTTTTTTAATATCTTTTATATTCAATAATTTTGCGGCATATAATGTTACCTCTTCAGATGAAGAGGGTTTGTCATCTGAAATATTAAATATTTCACCCTCTTTGAACTTTGTTAAAGACTCGTATAATATATTTCCTATATCCTCTACATGTACTCTTGAAAAAAAATGATTTTTTTTATTAATTAATTTTGCAGTACCTATTTTTAATCGACTCAAAATATTATTTTGATTTGAATAAATTCCTGACAATCTGAATATTTGAATAGGTAAATTGTATTTAATGTTTAAAGAAAGCCAGGAATTTTCAGCTTTCAACCTGTCTATTCCATTTTGAGAAGTTGGTTTATTTTTGCTATTTTCATCTACCCATTCTCCATCATGATTTCCATAAACACTTGTAGCGGATAAGTATGTCACCCATTTTACTTTTGAGTCTTTTATAAATTTTGAAAACATTTTAAAAACTATATCAGAGCTGTTTATTGGTGGTATAGAAATCAAGATATGATCAGATTTTTTTAAATTTGAAATTAAGTCTTGATCATATTTTTCACCATTTAAAAAATAATTGTGATAGCTAATGCCATTAAAATTTTTTTTTGATGTTTCATTTCTAGATGTTATTGATAGATTTATATTATAATTTTCTAAATCAATTTTAGTCAAAAAACTTTTGGCTACTTGTCCAAAACCAAAGCAGAAAATATTTATATTTTTCACCTTAACTTACTTCTTTTATAACTGTTTTTAAACTAATCGGATTGGATAGCTTATCAAGCATCTCTTTTGGACACACCTGTTTAAAGTTATCAATTTCATTATCAAAATTATCGATTATTTTTTTTGATAAATTAGAATTTGTCTCTGAATTATGTTCTATTAGTAATTTTTTTAAGTAATCTATCCAATAATCTGTTTCAGGTGATTGCCATATGATAGTTTCTGGATTTGCTTTTTTTTCAAACTCTTTATTTGGATCGTAGATAAATGCCATTCCTCCAGTCATACCAGCTCCAAAATTGTCACCTACTTCCCCAAGTACCACAACAGTACCTCCTGTCATATACTCACAAGCATTTGAGTCACAACCCTCAATAACGGCTATTGCCCCAGAGTTTCTCACTCCAAACCTTTCTCCTGCCTGCCCTGCTGCAAAAAGTTTTCCTGATGTTGCTCCATATAAAACAGTGTTCCCAATGATTGTATTTTCATTTGAGATTAAATTACTTTCATCAGATAGTTTAATTGAGAGTGTTGCTCCCGACAGTCCTTTTCCAACATAGTCATTTGCATCTCCTTGAAGAATAAGCTTCAATCCTTTTATCGCAAAAGCGCCAAAAGATTGGCCGGCTGAACCCTTAAATCTAAGTGTTAAAAAATCTGGCTCAAGTGTATCGTTTCCATATTTTTTATACAAATAATGAGATATTCGTGTTCCTACTGTTCTATGTGTATTTTTTATTTCAAATTCTTTAGTGATAACTAAATCTTTTTTTAGTTTGTCGTCTATCTCTGGTATAATTTTTTGATCTAAAGTATCTGGTACAAAATTTATTTCTTGTTTTTCACAGTATCTTAAATTTTCTCCCGGATCAGCTTGAACAAATAGTGGATTTAAATCTAAATCATCAAGATTAGATGAGGCTTTACTAACCTGTCTTAATAAATCAGTTCTACCAATTATTTCATTTAAAGATCTAAAACCTAATTGAGCTAAAATTTCTCTTACTTCTTGAGCGATAAAGCTAAATAAATTTACTACTTTCTCTGGAGTACCAGAAAATTTTTTTCTTAATTCATCATCTTGAGTGCATACTCCAACTGGACATGTATTAGAATGACATTGTCTAACCATTATACAGCCCATTGCTACGAGTGCAGTTGTTGCAACACCATATTCTTCTGCCCCCATCATTGCTGCGATAACAACATCTCTACCAGTTTTAATTCCACCATCTGTTCTAAGTGTTACCTTGTGTCTTAAATTGTTAAGAGTTAAAACCTGGTTAGCTTCTGTTAAGCCCATTTCCCAGGGAATGCCAACATATTTAACGCTAGTTTGAGGAGTTGCTCCTGTTCCACCATTGTGACCCGATATTAAAATTATATCTGCCTTTGCTTTTGCTACTCCAGCAGCAATAGTACCAATGCCCGACGAAGCAACTAATTTTACACCAACTCTTGCTTTTGGATTTATTTGTTTAAGATCGTAAATTAATTGTGCTAAATCTTCAATGGAATATATGTCGTGATGAGGTGGGGGAGATATCAGTGTTACTCCTGGTGTTGAGTGTCTTAATCTCGCAATTTCACTTGTGACCTTAAATCCAGGCAATTGGCCACCTTCCCCAGGTTTAGCTCCTTGGGCAATCTTAATTTCAATTTCATTGCAATTGTTTAAATAATTAATGGTTACCCCAAATCTTGCAGATGCAATTTGTTTTACTCTAGAATTTGCACTGTCACCATTACTCATTTTAGTAAATCTTTTCTCATCCTCTCCACCTTCTCCACTACAAGAGGCTCCTTTGATTCTATTCATCCCTATCGCTAACGTTTCGTGAGCCTCTTTAGACAAAGCACCATGAGACATACTTCCACTTCCAAATCTTTTTAAAATATTTTCAATTGGTTCCACTTCAGAAATATTTATGGATGGGTTTAAATTTCTTTCTCTAAAGCCAATAAGATCTCTAAGATGTATTGGGGGAAGGTTATAAATTCCTTCAACATATTTTTTATATCCTTCAAAAGAATTAGATCCAACGGAGCTTTGTAGTAAATGCATTAATTTACCCTGATATTGATGTGTTTCTCCATTTTTTCTATACCTGTACAATCCTCCAATAGGTAAAACCGAGTTATTTTCTTCGAATGCTTGACTGTGTATTTTTCTTAATTTTTTTTCTATCCCATTAAGTCCTATCCCAGAAATCTTTGATAAAACTCCAGGAAAATATTCTGAGGCTATAGTTCTACTTAGTCCCACAGTTTCAAAATTACATCCACCTCGGTAGGAGCTTAAAACTGATATTCCCATTTTAGACATTATCTTCAACAAACCATAATTAACCGATTGAATAAATCTTTCTATACATTCATCATAACCAAATTTACCAAATAATTTTTTTTCAAATCTTTGGTAAAGACTATCTAGTGCTAAATAAGGGTTAACAGTTGTGGCTCCAACACCAATTAAAGTTGCAAATGAATGTGTGTCAAGAGCCTCTGCTGTTTGAACATTTATAGATGCATAACCCCTTAATTTATTCTTAATTAGATGAGTGTTAATTGCACCAACACTTAAAAGCATTGGTACAGCTAATCTTTCTTCTGAAACATTTTTATCACTTAAAATAAGTTGAGTAATACCTTGTCTTACTGAAATTTCAGACTCATTTTGAATTCTTTCAATTGTTTGCTCCAGATTTTGATTTTTTTCAAAGGTGCAATCTATAATTACTGAATTTTTACCAAAAAAATTAATAAATTTTTCTAGCTGAGAGTTGGATAGAATAGGACTGTTTAAAACATATATATTTTCTTTTGTTAAATTATTAAAATCTAAAATATTTCCAAGGTTTCCAAACCTTGTTTTTAAACTCATTACTTTATTTTCTCTTAAAGAGTCTATAGGTGGATTCGTTACTTGACTAAAATTTTGTCTAAAAAAATGATAGAGTGGTCTATATTTATCAGACAAAACTGCAAGTGGTGTATCATCACCCATAGAACCAATTGCCTCTTTTGCGTCCTCAGCCATCGGGTGTAATATGAGTTCTAAGTCTTCGAGACTATATCCAAATAAATGTTGTCTTTTTCTAAGTTCTTCTCCTAAAAAAATAGGTTTTTCATTTTTGATTGTAAGCTTTTTATCTAAGTCAACAATTTGGTTGTTAAAATGTTTGTACTCTTTAGCAAGGAAGTCTTTGATCTTACTATTGGTAAAAACCTTCCCTTTTTCTATTCTCACACCAATTATTTCTCCTGGTCCTAACCTTCCTTTGGTTACAATTCTTTTTTCATCTAATTCTATCATGCCTGTTTCTGACCCCGCACAAAGAATTTTATCTTTAGTAATAGTATATCTCATTGGACGAAGACCATTTCTATCTGTTGCTGCTATCACCCATTCATTATCTGTTGCTGCGATTGCTGCTGGACCATCCCATGGCTCCATTGTACTATTTAGAAAATTAAATAATTGCTGATGATCTTTAGAGAGAGTTTTACTTTTTTTCGACCAAGCATCAGGAATCAACATTAGTTTAGCTAGTGGCGCTGGTTGACCAGAAATGTTTAATAGCTCAAATACATTATCCAAAGCTGCAGAGTCTGATGCACCTGGCTGTATGACTGGTTTTAGATTTTCCATATCTTTAAATAATGGACTTTCCATTTCTTGTTCATGGACCTTCATCCAATTACAATTTCCTTTAAAAGTATTTATTTCACCATTATGGGCAACAGCTCTAAATGGCTGAGCAAGATCCCAACTAGGAGCTGTATTTGTTGAAAATCTTTGATGAAATATTACAAACCTTGAAATAAATTTTTCATCTTTTAGGTCTACATAAAAATCGGCAATTGACTCAGCTAAAAACATTCCCTTATAAATTATTGATTTAGAACTAATAGAAGAAATATAAAACCCTTCTATTTGTTTTTTTATTGCTTTGTTTTCAATTTTTCTTCTTGATTCATAAAGTCTTCTTTCTAACTCTTTTCCAGTTAAGTTTTTATCGTTGTGTTTGAATAATACTTGGGTAATTTCTGGTCTTGTAAGATTAGCTTTCTCTCCTAACACTTTTGGATTAACGGGAACTTGTCTCCACCCATAAATAGAAAAGTTACTTTTTGTTAGTTCACTTTCTACAAGTGTCCTAGAGTTTTCTTGTGCCTCATAATTATTTCTTGGCATAAAAATCATACCAACACAAATTTCTGAACCATCATGCTTATGGCCTGTAATTTCTATTTTTTCAGCAAAAAAGTCGTATGGAATCTCTAAATGAATTCCAGCTCCATCTCCTGTCTTTCCATCTGCATCGACGGCACCTCTATGAAAAACTGCCTTTAGAGCACTAATTCCATATTCAACTATCCTTCTAGATTTTTTGCCTTCTGTAGAGGCAATTAATCCAACTCCACATGCATCATGTTCCATACTTTTAGAATAAACATTCCCATCCTCTAAAATTTTACGATTTTTGAAATAATTATTCATTATGCAACCTTTGTTGATTTAATTTCTTTACTTTCTAAAAAAGCTCTTATTGACTCAGCAACATCTCTTCCATCTCTAATGGCCCAAACTACTAAAGAAGCACCTCTAACTATATCACCTGCTGCAAATACGCCTTTCAGATTACTTTCCATAGTATCAAAGTCTACTTTTAAAGTTCCCCACTTAGTTACTTGTAGATCATTCGAATTAAATAATTTTGGTAAATTTTCTGGATCAAATCCTAATGATTTTATAACTAAGTCTGCTTGAATATTAAATTCAGAATTCACTTTTATTTCCGGTTTTCTTCTTCCTGATTCATCTGCTTCACCAAGGATTATTTTATCAACTGTCAAGCCTTCAACTTTATTTTTTCCAATAAATTTTTTTGGGCTAGACAGCCAAACGAATTCAACACCTTCTTCCTCTGCATTTTTAACTTCACGTGCTGAACCCGGCATATTTTCTTTGTCTCTTCTATACAAACATTTTACAGATTTAGCATTTTGTCTTATAGAGGTTCTTACACAATCCATTGCTGTATCACCACCACCTATTACAACAACATTTTTACCTTCTGCATTAAGAGTACCATTGTCAAATAATTCAACTTTATCTCCTAATCCTTTTTTATTAGAAGCTGTCAAAAACTCCATGGCTGGAAAAATATTTGCCAAATCTTTACCAGGTAAATCTATTTCTCTGGCTTTATAAACGCCAGTCGCTATTAAAATTGCATCATGTTTATCTCTTAACTGTTCTAAAGTAGCATCTTTACCAACTTCAAAATTTTGAATAATCTTAATACCACTTTTTTCTAGTATTTCAGTTCTTCTCTCAACTACATATTTTTCTAATTTAAAATTTGGAATTCCATATATTAGTAATCCTCCTGCTCTATCGTATCTATCGTATATTGTAATTTGATATCCTAATTCTCGTAATTGTTCAGCTGCAGCCAGACCTGCTGGACCAGCTCCTATAATTCCAACACTTTGTTTTTTTTCATTTTTAACTTCAATTGGTTTTACCCATCCCTCTTTCCAGGCTGTGTCCGTAATATATTTTTCAACAGACCCTATTGTAACTGTTCCATGTCCAGATTGCTCAATTACACAATTTCCTTCACACAATCTATCTTGTGGGCAAATCCTACCACAAACTTCGGGCATATTATTTGTGCTTTGTGCGAGCTCAAAAGCTTCTTTAAGTCTTCCCTCTGCTGTAAGTTTTAGCCAGTCTGGTATATTATTGCTTAACGGACAATGAACTTGACAAAATGGAACCCCACATTGCGAGCATCTGCTCGCTTGCTCACCAGCTTTTTCCTGAATAAATTCATTATAAATTTCATTAAAGTCATCTTTTCTATTAGTGACCTCTCTTTTAGGTGGGTTTTGTTGACCTATATTTACAAATTTTAGCATTTTTTTATTCATACATTTGTCTTTTAAAATCAAGATATATCAGCTTTTTAATTATAAAAAGAAAAACTAGGACAGTTTTTATGACCTTTATTTTCGAAAAAATAAGGGCTACCAACGTTTTTTTATTAATTGCATATCTACTATGTTGTCACAGAATTGTTTTATTTAATCTCTATTTAAGTTACGAAAGAAAATGCTTAAAGATATCATAGAAATCGTTGTTCTATCTCTCATACAGGGTGTTTCTGAATTCTTGCCAATTAGTTCATCTGCTCATCTAATTATAGTTTCTTCGCTATACGAATTCAAATCAAGTTCTTTATTAATTGATGTAAGTTTGCATCTTGGTTCACTACTAGCAATTATCTTTTTTTTTAGAAAAGAATTATTCAATATAAGAAATAATCATAAATTATTATTACTTATTATAATTGGCTCCATACCTTTGGTAATTGTTGGATATTTTTTACATAGTACAGGTTTTATTTATTTATTAAGAGATATGAAAATAATAGCTTGGACCACTCTTGTATTTGGTATTCTTTTATATTTTGCAGACCAAAACAGATTTGATAAAAAAATGTCATCTGATTTGAATTTTAAAACAATTTTTTACATTGGACTATTTCAAACTTTAGCTTTAATTCCCGGTGTTAGTAGAGCAGGGATTACAATCACAATTGCACGTTTACTAAAGTTTAATAGATACGATTCAAGTAAAATTTCTTTTTTACTCGCTATACCTGCTTTAGGTGGAGCAAGCGTTTTAAGTTTAAAAGATATTTTAGATCAAAGTTTTGATTTTAATTATTTTATTTTACTATCAATCACATTATCGTTTTTATTTTCTTATTTTACTGTAAAATTTTTTTTGAAATATATTAGTAAATTTTCACTTAATATTTTTATAATCTATAGAATACTAATTGCATTATTTTTATTAATATTAATATATGGTTAATTTTTTTTAAGGATAGGCATTAATTGGGAAAGTAAAACTCCAAATAAAATAAATAGACACCCTATTAAATTATTAATATCTAAAATTTGACTTAATAAAATCCAAGCAGCAATAGTTGCAAAGACACCTTCAAGTGAAAAAATTATTGCAGCAGGTGCCGGTGATATATTTTTTTGCGCATAAATTTGTAATACAAATGCAAAGCCTCCTGATAAAATACCTGCATATAAAATAGAATTTATTTCTTTCAAAATGTCTGAATAAATAAATTCTTCATAAATTGACCCAACTATAAATGAAAATAAAGCAACAATTAGAGTTTGAAAGGCTCCAAGAGTTAAGGGAAGATCATATTTTTTAACAATGATGCCAGTAAAAATTATATGGGTACTCCAAAATAAAGCCCCAAGAACCACTAGATTGTCTCCAAGTCTAACAGTTGCGTCTTGAAAATTTGTTAATAAATAACCGCCAATAAGACATAAAATTACTGAAGGCCAAACACTCCAATGAATTGAATGTTTTTTAAATAAAAAAATTATTATTGGAACCATTGGTACATAAAAAATTGTAAAAAAAGCAGCATTTGCAACATCTGTGTAAAGAAGCGCCACTTGTTGTAAAGCCGATCCTAAAAAGAGAGATAATCCAATCAGAAATGATAAAATCACAAATGTTTTAACATCGGATTTCAATTCTGATTTAAATTTTTTTAATTCAAACAAAAAAACTAATGGTGTTATAGCTAAAAAACCAACAAAAAATCTTACAGCATTAAAGGTAAATGGACCAATTTCATCCATTCCAGTGTCTTGTGCAATAAACGTAGTCCCCCAAATTAATGTACAAAGTAATGCACTTAATAAAGATACTGTTTTTGTCATAACGTTTAAACTGCTAGTTTATAAGCAAAATTTTTACCAAGATTTTCTTTCAAATCATTATTAAATCTAGCAGCCTCAGCGCCATCTATTATCCTATGATCATATGACAATGATATTGGTAAAATAGTTCTAACTTTAAATTTTTCATTAATCAAAATTTGTTTTTTTTGTGATTTTCCAACTCCTAAAATTGCAACCTCTGGATAGTTAATTATCGGTGTAAAAAAAGTACCCCCAATACCTCCAAGACTAGTAATTGTCATTGATCCTCCAAAAAATTCTTTTTTATCTATCTTTAAATTTCTGCATTCGTCACTAATTTTTTTTAATTCACTTCCTATATAACTAATATCTTTATTATCTGCATTTCTTATTTTAGGAACCATCAAACCATGTGGTGTATCTACAGCTATTCCGATATGATAATATTTTTTTAAAGTAATTTTCCCATTTTCAATGTCATCTATTGAAGAATTAAAGTTTGGAAATTTTTTAAGAGAAGCGACTAAAGCTTTAACTATAAAAGCTAATGGGGTAATCTTTTTTCTCTCACCAGTATACATATCTGTTAGTGAGCCTCTAAATTGTTCCATTTCAGTAATATCTATTTCGTCATGATTTGTGACGTGGGGTATTGTTGTCCATGAATTTACTAGATAAGTTGATGACAATTTCTTAACTCTTGGCATGTTTTTAACTTCTATTTCTCCAAAATCAGAGTGTTCAAATTCATTTTTAATTTTATTTTGTTTGCTTTCTTTTACTTCTTCGACATTTTTTGGTTTAGAAGAAACAAATTTTTTAATATCATCCTCAATTACTCTTCCATCTTTTTCACTTCCGATTACTTGATTAATATCTACACCAAGTTCTCTAGCAAATTTTCGTGCTTTTGGGCTTGCTGACGAAATATCTGTGATTTTACTGTGATTGATTGAAGTTTTCTGAATTTCGGGTTTTATTTCTTGAATTTTTTTAAAGCCCTTTTCAATAGATGTTTTTTCTTGAACCTTTTCCATTACTTCCGACTCAGCTTCTAAAATTAATATTAGGTCACCTTCTGAAACCTTATCTCCTACTTTAATATTTAATGATTTAATCTTTCCATCAAATGTGGCTGGAATTTCAACGCTAGATTTGTCACTTTCAATTGTTATAAGTGGATCGTTTTTTGATATTGATTGACCATTTGATACTAGCACCTCAATTACTTCAACATCCTTAAATTCTCCAAGTTTTGGTACTTTAATTTCTTTATCACTCATAATTATAACTTTGTAGGCATTGGTTTACTTCCATCAATATTATACTTCTTAATAGCTTCTTTCGCATATTTTGAAGCTATTAATTGCTCTTTTGCTAATACACTTAATCCATAAGCAACTAAATGTTCTTTATCAACTTCAAAAAATTTTCTAAGGTTTTTTCTAGTATCACTTCTTCCAAAGCCATCTGTGCCTAATGAATAAAAACTTTTATTTGTATATGGTCTTATTTGATCAGAATTCATTCTCATGTAATCTGAGGCAGCCATTATTGGCCCTTCCGTTTTTCCCAAGCATTGTTCTACAAATGAGACTTTTTGCTCTTTATCGGGGTTTAGTAAGTTGTATCTTTCAACTTCCATTCCATCTTTTCTTAATTCATTAAAACTTGTAACACTCCAAATTTCACTATCTATTTGATAATCATCTTGTAATATTTTTGCTGCTAACATCATTTCCCTCAGTATTGTGCCAGATCCTAAAAGCTGTATTTTTGTTTTTTTATATCTATTAAAATCTCTAATTTTATACATTCCCTTTAAAATCCCGTTTTCACAATTTTTATCTTTAGGTATCTCTGGATGAGAATAATTTTCATTCATAGTTGTGATATAATAAAAAACATTTTCATTTTTTTCATGCATTCTTCTCAAGCCT
>Ga0213861_10003204_pt1 | contig 13541 bp, 14 predicted proteins | sample PICome_4_FD_160110 | JGI IMG/M metagenome (GOLD analysis project Ga0213861, IMG submission 160110) | Coastal seawater microbial communities near Pivers Island, North Carolina, United States - PICO131 | ecosystem: Environmental > Aquatic > Marine > Coastal | place: USA: North Carolina... | reverse complement strand
GTGTTACCCAATGTACTTGAGCATTTCCAAATATAGAAACGTTTCCAATATCTTGATTTATAAGTACATCCACATCATCTCTAACCCATAGTTCACCACCACTATATTCATCAAGTGAACCAAATTGCATTAAAATTGTATAATATCGTTTTCTACCAAGATTAGTCTTTCCTTCTGAAACATCATCTATATGTGGTTTGAATTCAAATCCCTTTGGGTATTTTTGAACAATAAATTCCCATCCTAAATTTACAATTGGTAGATTTAACTCACCAATCCAATTCAGTATTCTTTCATTTATCCAATTATAGTTGGGTGAGGAGTTCCAAGGTAGATGTTCTGCTAAATTATGACCTCCTTTAGGGTCATGCTTTCCATCATTTATATCAGGATGATATGTACCAATTATTCTATCTTCTAATTTAGTAATATATCCACGAATTTTGTGAATCTCTTCTTTTGTAAATAAAACTTTTTGATGTAACATTTATTTTATTTTAAGCCCATGCTGAACATAAACCTCTTTCTTTGAATTCACACCAATCACAAGGTTTACCTTTGTTGGTAGGAAACTCTGTTTGTATTATCTCACCATTCTCACCAAATACCGAATCAACAAACCCCATAAAGTTCTTCCATGCCATATTCATAGATGGAGTACCATTAGCAGGAACAAACTTAGATATTCTTGGAATAGGAAAATCAGCACCTTCCCATAATTTTCGTTTGAGGATTTGATATTCTACTTTAATCTTATTAAGAGGTATATCATACTTCTCTGAATAAAACTTCTTGTATAATAACATTTGTGAGGTTTTTACTTTATCATTCTTTTGGTACTTGTTCCAACCTCTAGTAGATGTTTTTAAATCAATGATAATATAATCTTGGGTAGTTTTATCTTTTAGAAGTACATCAATGAAACCAATGAAGTTAACACCAGGTTTAATCTCAGCATTCAATCTCTGTTCTATTGCAATTAGTTCAAATCCACTTTTAGTGTATAACTTATCTAATTTACTTGTAAAGTATTTTAAGATTGCTTTACCATCTTCAAAGAACTCACCAAGTTCTGCTTGGGTACATGGGTCATCTTCACCCATCTTTTCTTTATATTTCTTGAAGTGTTCTACAAGTTTATCTTTTAACATTGATTCAAGAGGGAGTTGAAGTGCCTGTTTCTTAGTTATATTATACATTACATCTAAGAAATGTTGAATCACTTCATGCATTGCACTACCAAAAATAAGATGAATATTAGCATTACTAATACCTAACTTATCAATATAATTTAATTTGTACTGTTGCTGGCATGAACTATACATACCGTACTGAGAATAACTTACTCTTGCCATACTTTTATGTTTTATTTACTATGTAAATATACGAAAAATATTTGACATATCCAAATTTTTAAACCTTTAATTTCAGTTTTGTTATTTGTTTTTTATCGATACCATACTTTTCACAAATATACTTTATATTTTCTCTACCTTCTTTTGTTGCATAAAGTATTTCACAATAATCTTCTGCTTCTTTTGAAGAACACATGAAATCTTGTATTAGTAAATCAACTAACCAAGATTCATACTTGTTAGTTTTTTTACCTTTAATATATCTCATGTAATATCTACCCTTTGGTAAGATACCAATAAGAGCAAGGTATAGTTGTTTGGGTTCTAGGGTTTGTGTATATGGTTGTATCTCTGAAAGTATCTCTATCCAATTAGGATTCATAGATAAGAAACGATGAACCATATAATTACTCCATGTTTTTTTGTCTGCATCTGTTAATGCATCCCAATACTTTGGATTTTGAACAGAAGTTACATTTGTTATGTGGTCAAATAATGTTTTAGTTGCCATTTCCTTTTAATTCTTTTGGTAATAATTCTTGACAAATTTCTCCACAATCACCACAAAGGTATAACTCTACTGGTATGATTGCATCATTTGGTGTACCTGTCACTATTTTAGAAATCTTTAAGAATTTAGTACCTGGTATAAATACAGTACCTCCACAATTCTGGCATTTAATTTCCTTTGCCTTCGATAAATCTATCTTTGGTTGTTTTGGTGGGGGTGTGTTTCCACCACCATTATTCATTCCTATAATCTTTGCCATAATTTATTTATTTAATCGAACCATTGAGAACGGTCTGTTTTTACATTCTTAACACCTGTCTTTTTTAACATTTCGTGTTCTTTATCTTTCCACTCTTTATTTTTAATCTTATCGATAGCTTCTAGTTCATTCTTCCTACCAATATCATTAGCCGTTTTTAACTCCTCATCAGTTATTTCTTTACCTTGTTGTGCTAATGATAATGAAGCGAATCTTTTAGTGTGATATGAACTAAGAGGTTTAGTAAATTGCTTTAAGTAAGCAGTTTTAGAATCCAAATATTCCAAGAACATATCGAAATCTTTCTCAGCTATTTTATCTAACTCTTTATCAGATAATGGATTATTTGGGTCATACTTCATCATAAAATTGCTACTATTTGTATTATACAACTCATAAATGTAATTTCTTTATCTACTACTAACGCATCTTTAGATTGTGATTCTGAAAGAATTAAGATAATATTAGAGGTATTCTTATCACCATACTCTTCTACCTTTTCATACAAGAATGTATATAGTTCTGTAAAATCTTGTGTACGAGAATCAGCAACTGCTTGTCTAATATTCTTCCATTTGTTTTTCTTATCATCATTTGATTTAAGAATCTCTACCACCTTTGATTTTAAATCTGAATCGATTACAGAGGTTGTATCGAGTTTTAATTCTCCTTTGGATGCATTTAACTGACAAGTATTGATAATCTTTCTAATATCAGGATATGAACTATCAATGATAGGTACAAGGTCTGCTGGTTGAAACTTAATCTGTTCTCTACCTAAAATCTGTGATATTTGAACTGCAACATCTTTTTTAGTTGGAGGTACAATCTGAAACTCTTGTGTTCTACTTCTAATTGGTGAGATTACTTTCTCAACATAATTACAAGTTAGGATAAATCTACAATGTCTTGAAAACGTTTCCATTAAGTTTCTTAAAAGTGCTTGTGCATTTGGTGTCATATAATCAAACTCATCAAGTATGATTATTTTCATATCTTTGAAACCAACAGTTGAAGCAAATCCTTTTACTTTATTACGAACGGTATCTACATTATTTTCATCAGATGCATTTATAATGATATGGTCACAATCAATTGAATTTACAATTAACTTAGCTAATGTTGTTTTACCTGTACCAGCTTTACCGAAGAATAAAAGATGAGGGATTTCTCCACTTTCAAGATAATCCTTTACCTTATCCTTTAAATGTTCATTACCAACGTATTCTGTTAGTTTAGAAGGTCTGTACTTCTCTACCCATAGAGAATTTGCTACCTTATTTGGTTGTGTGTTATTATCTTCGAAAAATGCCATATTAAAATGCAGAGTTTTTTACTTCTTTACAAAATTCTCCTAACTTTTCTAATTTAGTAATTAGTGATTGTTTTTGATTTTCATCAATACCTCTGTTTTGATTTCTGTTTAATTCACCGATTAAATCTACCATTGATGTTGCTACGATTAGTAACGCATCTTCTTTTGAGTTCAGAAAATTATCTGATACTCTAAACTTTTTTGCTATTTCTTGTAAGTTTGCCATTTTATCTATTATTATTTGTTATACAAATATACGAAAATTATTTGGACTTTCCTAATAATTTCATAATTTTTTTTACTGTTTTTGGCCCTACCTCGATTTCATGGTAAGGAATTTTGTTTTCTTCTAATACTTTTTTACACAATTTATCTATCTCTAATGATTTTTCATAATCTTGAAATCTCTCATCATCATTGTGTACTGTTTCACCTCGTTTTAACAAAATATTGATACTATCATATTTTTTATGTAAATCAATAACTAAGTTATGGAAAGGTTCTCCATAAAATTCAGCAGGATATCCTTCTGTATAATATCTATGATAAATTGTAGAAAACATAATTGGTGAATCAATCACTATATAATCTACTTTATTATAACATTCTGCTATTCCTCTATGTTGGTTTGCAAATACATAAAGTTGGTCTGATATCGCTGGTATATTGTGGTCCCATGCTAATCTCTTTGGAAATTCATATGGGTTATTACAACTGATATGTTGTTTCTTTAGTTTGTAGGTGATTCCATTTGCTATTGAAGATTTTCCAATACCAGGTCCACCAAAGAGGTTTACTAATTTACTCATTTTTTATTTTTATGAAAAACAAATATAGGTTCGTACTTATACGATTTACCATCGTGTTTTACTGCATTTTTAATTCCACTTTTAGATGGGTCTAACCCAACCATTCTCGTCATTAACATTTTGAGTTTACCTTTGTACTCACATCCTAATTCTTTTAATATATCAATTGAATCTTGCTCTAATGGATAGTAAGTGCTATCACCTATCTTAATATCTGCAATATTCCAAAGGATATACCTATCGTTCCTCAGATACTCATAAATAGTAGTTAGAGTAGGTTTTAAGAAATTATCTCTCCAATTTTCATACTCACTATATGCCTTGAAAGATTGATTCTCATCTTGTGAATATTGCTCTCTATTGAAATAAGGAGGTGAAGTAAATGAAAAATCCAACTTACCTTTATATTTCTGAAACTCTGAATTATTTTTTATTAACTCAGAACCATCTTGAAACAACTCATAGGTGTTAGATTCGGTTTTAACATCAAAGAACGATGTAAGTTTATCTGAATGATTATCTACACAATTTTTATTATAAAAATATGCTACATATTCATATCTAGATTTATTTAACTCATGTAGATAGTTATCAGGATTTGGGTCTGTACCAACATAATGTATTTTCTTACGAGAACTCATAGCTCCTATAATTCTACCACCCCATCCACTTGATGAATCATAAACAGTTAAAGGTTCATTTTGTTTTATATGTGATGTGTATGTTTCATATAAATACTTAGCAGTTAATGCTGGAAAGTTTACAGCTGCTTGACCACAACTTAATCTTATTACTCTTAACATATTAGGAAATAATCCTTCGGTTTTATCATACCAACGAATCATGTAAGAATACTTAGTTACCTTACCACTTTTAGATGTTGAAGATTCTTCAATTGTACCTAAATTAGAAATTTGCCTTGAATTCAGGTAACCACTATCTACTAATTCTTTTACTTCCTTTGCTGATAGATATACATTTCCAAATCCAACATAATCATCGTTAAATGTTCCATAGTTATCAAATGTACTATCTTTTGATTTAGTTAAATAGATATCGTAATTTTTCCATTTACCTGTAAATACTTTTTTATCATGAACATCTTTGATAAATTCATATCCACTTTGACCATTCCAAAAAGAATTTTCATCTTTTTTATTAACAAGAGAACGAGACCAAACATACATAGAATCTCTTCGTACTGCTCTCCTCATTATCTTAATAAATTGTTCTTCCATTGTAGGGTCACCAAAATAATCATAAATAGATAAACCACCTTCGGCAGTTTTTCCGCTTGATATTTTAGTTTTCAACATTGTAGGAAAGAACTGATTTACAACTGCTGCATCTTTGTTGAAATTTTTGAGGATACCCAAAGATTCTGAATCTGTACTATCTTTGATAAGAAAATCACAATCATTAGATTTTAACTTACCAAATGATGAAATAATCTGATTATGATTTTTACCTATAACAGGTGGATTTCCAAACTCGTCCCATTGTTCAGTAACTTCTTTACGCAAAGTTTTTGCCCAATCTTGGAATTCAGAATCACTAGTGTCAAGTAATTCATGGAAAAGAATATTTGATTTAAAATCTACAAACTTATTTCGTTGATAGTAGTAGTTCATTACTTTTTATGGAAAACAAATATAGGTTCATATTTGTACCAAGTTGTTCCAACTTGAACTAAGTTTTTCATACCAGAATCTAAAGATTCTCTTTTGTTTACATTAGCGCCAATCATTGCTGCCATTGTCATCTTAAGTTTACCTTTATATTCAGCACCAAGTGATTCGAGAATATCAATTGAATCTTGTTCTAGTGGAAAGTAAATTGATTTACCAATCTTGATATCAGCAATATTCCAAAGAATGTATCTATCGTTTTTAAGATATTCATAAATTGTTGTTAGAGTAGGTTTTAAAAACTTATCTCTCCAATCTTCATACTGACCATAAGCTTTGAATGATTGATTTTCATCTTGAGAATATTGTTCTCTGTTAAAGTATGGAGGTGATGTAAAAGATAAATCTAATTTACCTTTGTACTTTTGAAACTTTGGATTGTTTGAGATTAGTTCTGAACCATCTTGGAATAACTCATAAGTGTTACCTTGCTTTTCTACTGCAAAGAAGTTGCTCATTGTTTCTGAATGTGTATCAACCACTTTATCATTATAGAACTTTGCCATATACTCATAACGAGAAATACCTAAATCATCAATAAAGTTATCAGGATTCGGGTCTGTACCAACATAGTGAACTTTCTTTCTACTACTCATTGCTCCAGCAATTCTACCACCCCAACCTGCTGATGAATCGTAAATATGTAATGGTTCATCTTGGTCAATATGATTAGTATAGTTTTCGTAAATCCATTTTGCAGTTAATGCAGGAAAGTTTACAGCAGGTTGTCCTAATCCTAATCTAAATGCTTGTATAATCTTAGGGAATATACCATCTGATTTTTCATACCATCTAACATTATATACATACTTAACTACTTTACCATTTTTCAATGTTTTTGAATCAGGTATATCACCAATGTTTGAGATTTGACTTTTATTTAGGAAACCTTCTTTTAATAATCTTCTTACTTGTTTACCAGTTAAGAATAGGATTGTTCCATATGTTTGTTTATTTTCATTTAGAGGTCCATACTTTTTAATAGATGCTTCTGTTGTTCGGTGAAGTACAATATCATAGTTATTCCACTTCCCTTTGAATATATTACCATCGTAAACATCCTTTACAAATTTATATGGTGTTTGTCCATTCCAAAAAGGATTTTCATCTTTAACAGTTGTTAATGAACGACACCATGCATACATGGAATCTCTCTTAACTGCTCGTTTCATTGTTTTTATGAAACCATCTTCTAAACTATCTTCTGCAAAATAATCATAAATGGATGTCCCACCATCTGCAGATTCACCAATAGAAATTCTAGTTTTTAACATTGTAGGGAAGAATTGATTCACTACACTTTGACTTTTATTAAAGTTCTTTATTATTCCTAGTCCTTCTTCATCTGTATCATCCTCCATGTAAAAATTACATTCATCTTTTTTTAACTTACCAAAATGACTTATAATTTGTTTTTCATCTTTTCCTTTAACAGGAGGTTGACCATCATTATCCCAAGCATCCACAACCTCTTTACGAATCAACCTTGCCCAATCTTCAAACTCACCATCAGTCATTTCAAGTAACTGATGATAAGTTTTTTTAGATTTAAATTCGGAAAATTTACTTACTTCGTAAAAATATTTTTTCATATAATTAGGTTTGTGAAATAATATTAACTCTGTATCTCTACAAGATAATAATTTGATTCATAGTTATCAATTGAAAAAGAAATATGTGCTAATCCTTGAGATGAAATCTTTAAGGTAGCATCTGTTGCTTCTTTGTTAGCAACTAATATCTCTTTTAGGTATGTTGCTGAGAATGAAACTGCATCTACATCTTTTTCACAAGTACAATCAACATCTATGTTAATTCTATTTGTATTGATATTAGAGTAACCTAGGATAATTTGTCCTTTGTTATCCTTACAAGTAAATGTAAAGTTATTTTCATCAGCTAAAGCTCCTTTTGCTTTGATAAACTTTGAGATAAAGTTTGAATCTAATTTAATTTCAACATTGAAATCTGGTAATTGTTTTAAATCTGGTACATTAGGGATAACAGATAAATCTGCTAACATATAATTTACAGATGTTGATTTATCTTTGAATTTCAAAGAAACTGGTTTACCATCAATATCATTGATATTGAAATCTACATCGTTACCAAGAACTGATAACATCTTTGTTAGTTTAGTTGTATCATATACACCAAACTCTGCTGAAGTTCCTTCGAACTCCTTCATACTTACACTTCCTAATACTGATTTATCATCAGAGATAAAAGAAGTTGTTAGAGAACCATCGTTTGATTCCCACTTTACAGATTCTACTAAACCTGCGAGGTTGTATTTTGATACAAACCTATTTAATGATTGTTTTTCCATTTTTTATTTAATTATAATTTATATTTGTACAAATATACGAAAAATATTTGAGAGTACCAAATCTTTTCATACTTTTTTTACATTCCTGGCATTTGCATCACAGGAAATTGTGGTTTTTCTTCTGGTTTATCCACTACCATACATTCAGTTGTTAAAATCATTGATGCTACCGATGCTGCATTTTCAATTGCAGTTCTTGTAACTTTCTTTGGGTCAATGATACCCGCTTCGAACATATCAACAAATTTTTCATTCTTAGCATCGTATCCACCACCATTCTGTTTGATGTATTCTAAAACAGAACCTTCAGTTACACCACAGTTTTTAAGAATCTGTGAAATTGGTGAAGCAAGTGCTTCTATGATTATATTGTATCCATTACAGAAAGAGTTACTTCCCTCACATGGAATATTCGCAAGAACATCTTGAATTTTAAGTAATGCAATACCACCACCTTCAACAATACCTTCTTCGATACCAGCTCTTGTGGCGTGAAGTGCATCATCTACTCTATCTTTCTTTTCTTTCATCTCAACTTCAGAACCAGCACCTATGTAAAGAACTGCAACTCCACCACTTAGTTTAGCTAATCTTTCTTGAAGTTTTTCTTTATCATAATCAGATGTTGCGTTTTCAATTTGAGATTTAAGATGTTGAATTCTTTCTGATATTAATTTTGCATCTCCCTTTCCATTTACAATAGTTGTATTATCACTTCCTATTGTAATCTTTTCACAAGAACCTAACATATCAATACTTGTTTCTGATAATTTATATCCAAGTTCTTCTGAAATAAAAGTACCACCTGTAATAATAGAAATATCTTCCATCATTCTTTTCTTTCTATCTCCGAATGCTGGTGATTTTATTATACAAAGATTTAATATTCCTCTCAACTTATTTACTACCAATGTACCAAGTATATCACTTTGAACATCATCAGCTACAATAACTAAAGATTTTCCTTGATTAGATATTTCTTCTAGTAAAGGTAACAAATCATTCATAGTTGTTAGTTTTCCATCATATAAAAGAATACATGGATTTTCTAATACAGAAGTCATCTTCTCCGGGTCTGTTACAAAGTGTGGAGATAAATATCCTCTATCAAACTGCATACCTTCAACAAGTTCCATTGAAGTTTCAATACCTTTTGATTCCTCAACTGTAATTACACCATCAGTACCAACCTTTTCAAATGCATCTGCAATAAGTTTACCGATTGTAGTATCGTTATTTGCTGATACAGTTGCAACTTGTTTTATTTTTTCTTTATCAGAACCAACTACTATTGCTTGTTTTCCAAGTTCTTCAACCACCACTTTAATTGCTGATTCAATACCTTTTTTAAGTTCCATTGGGTTTGAACCATTTTCAACTGATTCAAATCCTCTTCTTGCTATCTCTTGAGCAAGAACAGTTGCAGTAGTTGTACCATCTCCTGCCTCATCAGCAGTTTTGGATGCAACTTCTTTAACTAATTGAGCTCCCATGTTTTCAAATACATCTTCTAGCTCAATTTCTTTTGCAACTGATACACCATCTTTTGTAATATGTGGTGTTCCTTTTTGTTTCTGTAAAAGTACATTCCTACCTTTCGGTCCTAATGTAACCTTAACTGCATCTGCAAGAGTATCTAATCCATTCTTAAGGGATTCTCTTGCTTGTACATCAAATTTTAATTGTTTTGCCATTTTCTATTTATTTAATATTCGTTATCTCCATATGCTAATGGTTGAAATCCACCTGTCTTTGTCCACTCCTCATTTGGTACACCTACTTGAATAGATTCATCTGCTCCTTTATTACGAGAATCAAAGAACTCATTTTCAGTATAGGCATCTTCCATACCTAAATCAAATAATTCATCTGAACCATAAACTTCTTTATTATGTTCATTATCTAAAAAATCATATTCATTCCACACTTCGTTTTGTAGATAGTTTACCAATTCTTGTTCTGAATCACCCTCATATGGTGGTTCACATTTTCTTAATGCCTCTACGTTAACCTCAATCGGTTCACTTGCAGCTGAGATTGTCCAACTCTCAATTTTACGGACGTAAATCTTTTCACTCATTTGTTTTATATTTAATTTATTAATTTCAATTTTTGTACCATTTGGTATTATACTGACATTTTGTCATACAAATATACGAATAATTTTTGTTATATCCTAATTTTTTACCAAAAATTACTTGCATTTTTATTTATTTGTATTCGTTCTTCCTTTTCTTCACTATAAGGATTATCTTTTTCATATTGGATTCTTGCTTCTGCAATTTCAATGTAATCTTTTTCTCTTTCAATACCTATAAAATCAAATCCACCTCTAACTGCTGCTTTACCAGTTGAACCACTACCCATAAAAGGGTCTAATGCAGTTCCATCTTTTGGAGTTACTAATCTAATAAGATATAACATCAAATCAGTAGGTTTAACAGTTGGGTGAAAGTTTTGTTTAGGTTGTGGCATCTTATTATTACCACTCATAGATGCAGCACCTAATGAACTACCACCATAGATTTCCAAATCAGATGAATGTGCATTATAAGTTCCTATTTGTTTTCCTTTGAAATCTTCTAATCCTTCATTCCTATCAGTTTTAGAAGTTTTTGGGCAATAAAAGAAACGAGATGCTCCACCTACATCACCAAGACCAGGATTACCATCTTTTACTTCTCCACTATATTGACCATATATTCCATTTTGACCAACTCCTTCTTTGTTTCCACTTCTACCACCTGTGGATTTAGATATACCACTTTGTTCATCAAGGATTTTACCTGCTTCTTTATCTAATATGATGTTTGCTGGAAATCTGCCACTTTCCACAGGTTGTGAATATTTACCTCCACCAAAATTACCATCTCCTAATTTATTTGTTTCACGATGAGTATTTTTTCTAATTTCCATATCATCTTTTGATTTATATGATATTCTACTCTCCTCTATATTAATACCACCTGTTCCCCATTCTAAAACATTATTAACTACTGTTTTTTCACTTAAAGGTTTTCTTGCCATTACGATTGGTTCGTGTGCTGGTTTAAGAGCAGTTCCCCAACCTTCGTATTGTGAGTTTCCTTTGGTTATATCGGCTTCTCTTGGTTCTCCAAATGCACCTGCACCAATGGTAGTTCTTTCTTCTGCTGCCTTTACACCTTTCTGTGAATGTATTTTTGTTCCAATTACTTCTCTTTCATTACCTTGTAGTTTATCTACACTCTTACCTATGTTATGTGATTTAGGAAACCCACTACCATATATCCACATTATCTGGTCTCTAATCTCAAATCCTGCATCTTCTACTCTAACTGCCATTCTGTGATAAGTTCTTGAACCTGCGAATGATAATAAATGACCACCTGGTTTTAATACTCTTAAACATTCCTCAAAGATTTCTTGTGAAGGAACATCGTAATCCCATTTTTTACCCATAAAGGATAACCCATACGGTGGGTCTGTAACAATAGAGTCAATACTATTATCATCTAACTCTTTAAGTTTATCTATACAATCTCCTAATATTAATTTCATAATAATTCTTTTTGTAAGGTATTTATCAATAAACCTATTTTCAATCCCATCTTGGTTTCATCGTATTCGAATTTATCCTCTAAACTATAAAGTAAATCAAATAATTCTTTTTGAGTTGTTTTTTCCATATCTTAAAAATTAAAGAACTTTTCTGCAGTTCTTTGTTCACTAATTACATCACCCCAACCAATCGCATCAAAGAAAACTTGAAGTTTATGTCCTAATTCTCTTTCAAAGATTTTAGTATGGTCAATGTAAGTAGCTAAAAATTCTTCTATCTCTGGTGGGTCTTTGTAACCTGTAAATGCTAAACCATCGATTCCTAATGGATTATCCTTAAGATATACCCATTTTACTTTATCACCACTTCTTAGTGGTTCGTATTTAAAAGGAGCTTTGAAATGTTTTAAACAATCATTATATAAGATTGCTGCTTTAACATGAGCAGGTGTTCCTTTCATAATTGAGAATCTTTCTCGTTTACCTTTACCTTTAGGCATATATTTCTTTAGGTTTTTTACTGCCGAGTTTTTAGCAATCTCAGATGTAGGTCTATTTATCATATTCTTTTTGAAATCTAAAACATAATCTGATATTTCTGTTTCACTTTTACCTTTTAGAATATCAATAAGAACTGTACCCATACATTCTTGGAATGCTTTTGGGAATGAACTTCGTTTAACATCCAATCCTTTTACATCTAACTTATCACATGGTACACCATTATCTGATATAATCCATTGTGCATATCTTTTCTTTGCTACCCACAATCCTGCTTTTGCAACATATTCTTTTTTAATCTCTAACCTATGTTTATCAACATCTACATTGAAAATCTTTTTAGATAAGATATTATAAAAATCATTGAGGTAATCTTGCATTTCTTCTGCAATATCATTTACATAACCAGCAATTGTATCTTGGTCTTGTTCTTTCCAATTAGGAAGTCGTTTATCCATTAAAGGAACTGCTGAGAAGAATACAGAATCAGTATCGATGTATATGTTAGAATCCAAATCAGGAGTACCAAGTTCCTTGTTGTACTTGATGTTAGCCATATCAGCAGTTGATTTAATAACTGTCTGTCCTGTTGTGGTAACAGCGGTAGCATTATCAACATCATAGAACCGAAAGGCAGGAAGCCCAAGCACACCATATAAAGAGTTAAGTAAAATCTTCTGAACCAACTGACGTTTGTGAAAGAAGGCATATTTTTCTTTGTTCCCCGCTTTTCCATATTTTTTCATTTCATTTTTATACTCAACTCGTTTTTGAAACCACAAGTCAAGGATACCTGGTATACAACCCACGGTATCTGTTCTGTAAAGTACACCATTTGATGCAATTGAGAACTTAGATTTTTCTAAATATTGTTTTAGATTTTCTTTTGAGATAGTATCATCTCCAATATAGTAAGTATCAACTTCACCTTTTAGATATTTCTGAACATCCCAATCTTGGATTTTACCAATCTTAGTTTCAGGTGAAATATTTACAGTCATAATAATAGAAGGATATAGAGATGTTAAATCTAAATCATATATCCATTCATATTTACCAACAATTGGTGCTTTTACATATGCTCCAATAAACTTCTCTTGGTTATTATCACGAATCTCTTGCATTCGTTCTTGTCTATCTGCTGGTTTATTTGGTGCAACTAAGTTTCTTCTTCTAAGATAAGTTAACATTGCTCCTTCAAGATACTTTGATGAATATACGAAATCTTCATATG
>Ga0213861_10003203_pt1 | contig 13542 bp, 12 predicted proteins | sample PICome_4_FD_160110 | JGI IMG/M metagenome (GOLD analysis project Ga0213861, IMG submission 160110) | Coastal seawater microbial communities near Pivers Island, North Carolina, United States - PICO131 | ecosystem: Environmental > Aquatic > Marine > Coastal | place: USA: North Carolina... | reverse complement strand
ATGGCTCCATATTCCAAGCCATAGAGTTAGTATGGATCCCTAAAAACACTTGCATGGCACTTAGGGTGTCATAAGTTGTTTGTCTGCTGACTTTTTTCATTAGATCCGAAGCCAACGTATGAACAGGTTCAAATCGACCACGTTGATTGTGTACAATTAATCGTCCGTATTTTTCAGCATGGTCAAAATCGATAGTTGGATTTTCACCGTTAAAATCACTAAAAATTTCATTATCCGCGGCATGTCCTTCCTCTTGTGCGTGTAACTGAGCACCACCAAACAAACCAAACAGCAACAATAAGCTCATCATTTCTGCCCGCTTTTTACTGATTTCAATTGACTTTCGAACTAATAATCTAAAACGACCATAAGGTGAAAGAAGGCTGATCATGAATCCAATTGCTAAGAGCAGATAACCTAAATAACTAATATTGGTTCCTGGTGCATCAAAATTAACGGAAAGAACGGTCCCCAATTCATCCGGATCATAAGACGATTGGAAGAATCGATATCCTTGATAATCCAAAACATTGTTCATGAAAATGTGATGCTTTTTCTCCAAATCCGTGGCAGGATCTGTCAAGGTTACTCGGCTTGAATAAGAGGAAGGATTAGTTGTTCCTGGGTAGCGTTCCAATTCAAAATCATCCAAATAAATCCAAAAAGGCAATTCAACCAAATCAGATCCATAAGCCAATTCATAAAATAAATCGCCCATTTCAAATGTTTCCAATTGCGGATACTGGCCTTTACCACCTCTTAGCACCACATCATGGGATAAATCTCCCTGAGTAGCGCGGACTGTCACTGCTTTAACATCCTTAGAAACTGATTCACTCTCAATTAACTCAAGCGCCGCACTTTTATAATACGCATTGAACACGAATTGAAAATCATTGACAGAATACAAACGTTTGGTTTGGAATTTTTGAATACTATCTCGTTTTACAACTCCCTGCGATTGATCTGACATTTGCAAATAACTCAAATCATAAGGAGTCTTAACATATATGCCTGAATCAGTTTCAAAAATCGACACAGCATCTGTATGGTCATCATTGTTAAATGTTAGTTTGAGTCCACCATCCAGCACATCACCAGATTTTAAATAATTATACTTTCGACCATTGGTACCAACAGTAACCAATTCTATATAAGGATCGCCTTTGGACTGCCCTGTTGGAACAAGGGTATCTTTTGCGTGTTCTAATAATTTTACAAATTCAATTGAGATGGGTTCCGACCCAGGAAAATCAATTGAATGATTAAAATAGTTATTGGTATGCCCGTCTAAAATTACTGGTTTATCATAGACATATTGATCCACCTTATCATGCACTTTCATTTGCACATAGGTATCATAACTTATGACAATATTGGATGAACCGCCTTCGCGAATTTGCATGGCACCTTCGAAACCTATCAGTCGTGTAACCCATGCGCCAAAAACAATAACTAAAAAGGCAACATGGAAAATCAGTGAGCCCAATTTTTTCAATTGGAATTGTTTGTATTTAAAAAGGTTATAGGTTAATGAAAGAAATAAATATCCCAAAATAAACTCAAACCAAAAAGCTTTATAAACCCACTTTTGCGCAACTGGCGTACCGAAATCATTTTCAATAAAGGTAGCATAACCAATTGCCAGAAAGAAGGCAAAAAGAAATGCAGCCATCAGCGGCATTGAGAATATTTTATTTAAAGCACGAACCATAGCTATTAATTTGCTGATTAATGTAGCGGTGCAAATTTAACTTGAATTTTAATAATTTAAAGTAATAATCTTAAGTATTCAAGTAAACAAACAACGAAAAGCTATAGAAAGTTCATGAAACTCGTGAAAGAATCAATGAGAAATCAAAATTGTCTTTTCGAAGAAAGTAGTGACTAATGCACATTTATTTTCAAAGGATACCATAGATTATTGTATCTTCCAATCATATCAAATCCTAAAACAATGATATTAGATTCGGAAAAATTATACTTCCTCGCGGTTAGAGATGAAGTCCTTCGTAATAGTCCCAAGAAAAGCACGAGTAGGAATGCAGTTAACCATCTCATTTTAGGAGAAGACATGAACTATTTGGATGAAACAGATGGTGAATGGGCCATTTACGACCTAAAGTGGAAAGAGAAAATGCAGGCTTTTGAAACTTAATCAACCTTTCTAAGGCTGAATCCGTAATAGTATTAGGCTGCTAATTAACCTAACTATAAAAAACTTCTTACTTGCCTTTCTAGCTATAATTACGTCTTTCACAGGTTTTAATCAAGAATTGAGCATTGATGAATTTATAGTTGAACCAGCTTATTGCCGATTGTATAGTTATCAAAACGGTAATGGTCGATTGTCTGCCACAGTGACTGGAGGCGCTCCTGACTACACTTTTCTTTGGGAAAATTTTGAAACTGGAGAAATAAATGATGGCGGAACCTATGCAGGACTGAACCCTGGTTTGTATCAACTAACTGTGACAGATGCTGATGGAACTACGATTAGCGAAACAGTTACGTTAGATTCTTTAAATGTGATTGCCGATTTTCAAGCCTATTCTGACGACCTTGTCGAAATTCCTGATGGATATATTGGTTTTGCACCCGATACAATCGGTTTTGTTAATCTATCTGAAAACTTTGGTAATCCTATTATTGATCCGTGGTCAGAACGAAGGTTTTTCTGGAATTTTAATAGTCAGCATGATTTGTGGAACATAACTGAAACTTCTGACACGCAGTATAAGGGATATTTTCATGGTGGAGAATTTGAAGTCTGCCAGGTTGCTCAAAACAAGAATGGTTGCAAAGATACCACTTGCAAAGTGATTGGTTTGTTTGGCAGTATGTTATCAACTGATGAATCTGATCATTCAAACTTGTTTACAATTCATTCAAAATCAAGTACGAATGAAATAATTGTATCAACTTCAGGAAGTACCGCTCCTCTTAGCATTTCTATCTATTCCTTATCAGGTCAACTTATTCAAGAAGAGCAAATTCTCAATTCGAGTACAAGAATTCTATTTAGCTTTCATACGGGTATCTATCTGTATGAGTTTACTGATAAAAATGGGCAAATTATTTCATCCGGAAAATTTAATTATTAAACAATTGACATGAAAAAGATAATTTTTAAAGCCTTAACTATCGGACTGTTCATCAGTGTTTCCGCTTGCTCAAAATCATATACTTGTGCTTGTACAGAATCTTATGACGGAGCCGTTGAACAATACTCCAACAAAACGTATGAGGAAATTGAAGGTTTAGAAAAGGATGAAGCCCAACAACAATGTGCCCAAGGAAATGTTGGTCCACAAAATCTCTATGGAGAAACATGGGGCATTAATTGCGAATTAGAATAAACCATCCTTGAATTCAGAATAAGAATGATAATATTTGGTTGAATCGGCAATAATTGGTCATTTTTATGGACCACTTATCATCTTTTTAACCTTAAACTCCAATTATCTATCGTCTATCTATTACAAAATCAAACTACCTCCAATCTAATGCAATGCTCAAAATTTTAAATCGTCAAAATTGGGGCTACAATTCCTCAATAAAAAAAATTGCGCTCACTTTAACTTTTGGTGTTTTGACTTTTGGTATTTTGACTTTTCATAACGAAAAACGATAAATAATCAGAGTTAACGAACAAATTCTCTTTATTTTTGTTTGTTACAACACATTCTTATGAGGTATATTTTTTTTCTATTTTCACTTTTACTAACGGCGCATGTATTCGGTAATAAAACCACGTCTGAGATTTATGTCAACCTAGAAAAAGTGCATTCTCTCAAGCGTGTTTTATACATTGCTGCACATCCAGATGATGAAAACACAAGGGCTTTAGCATGGTTCTCTCTGGGCGAAAAAGCAGAAACCGCCTATCTATCATTAACCCGTGGAGATGGTGGACAAAATTTAATTGGAGACGAATTAAGTGAGGACCTAGGGGTATTAAGAACGCAGGAGTTATTGGCCGCCCGCAGAATTGATGGCGCTAGACAATATTTTACCCGAGCCGTTGATTTTGGTTATTCGAAATCCGCAGATGAATCATTAGAAAAATGGGGGGAATCGGATATTTTGAGTGATGTTGTTTTAGTGATTCGTCAATTCAAACCTGATGTTATTATTACCCGTTTCCCTGCTGACAAGCGTGCAGGACATGGCCATCACACAGCTGCCACATTATTAGCATTGGAAGCTTTTGAAAAAGCAGCAGATCCAGCTTACCTTCCGAATCAAGTAGCCGAGTACGGCGCTTGGAAAACCACATCTATCTATTGGAATTCATCCGTTTGGTGGGACAAAGAATTAAGCACTACGGCGAAAAATGATCCGCAATATATGGTTCAAGAAATTGGAGGTTATAATTCACTTTTGGGCATGTCTTATAATGAAATTGGAACGTTAGCGCGCAGTCAACATAAATGCCAAGGCTTTGGAGCGATTGTCGAACGTGGTTCTTTAACGGAATATTTTCAATATCTCGGCGGGAAACAATTGCAAGAATCTTTTTTTGAAAACAATACCATGACGTGGACGAAATTAGTTTCAAAAAAATATTCTGACGAGTTTGATGCCCTTTTGGCCGATTTTGATTTTAAAAGTTTGGAAAATAATATTCCTGCTTTATTGTCTATTCGTAAAAAGTTGAATGTAGTTCCGGCATCTAATTTAGATGCAATCCGAAAAGAGAAGGTGGCACAACTTGATCGCATTATTGTCGATTGTTTGGGTCTTTATGCTGAAATAGTAAGTTCAGATTATGCCTACGTTCAAGGAGAGGACTTTAAAATTAAATATAATCTCACGAATCGATCAAGTCGAAATGTTCAATTAATGAGCATTCAGGTCAGAGAAATGGTGCTTTTGCTTGAGAAGAATAAAACGACCTCTAAAGAAATATCCATTCAAAACAATCATGACAATTCTTCCCCCTACTGGCTTAAAAATGCTTTTGGAAATGTTTTTAAAATTGACGATCCTTCAGATTTAGGAAAAGCCGAGGGAGAGGCAACATTTCGAGAAAACCTTACCTTTATTATTGATGGAGACCGAATTCAATTAGAAATTCCAGTCACTTATAAATGGCGAGACCCATCTTATGGTGAACGAAGAAGAAATGTCATTTCTGCGCCGAATTTCTCTGCAAATTTCGATCAAAAGTCAATTATTTTAAAACCAGGTCAGGAAAAAACGATTCGAGTAAAAGTTCATGCTTATAAAGAAAACTTGAGTGATGAACTCAAGATTAATGCTCCTGATGGGTGGGAAGTTTCTCCACAAAGTTTCCCTATTACTACAACCGATCGTCATGAAGAAGTTTGGGTTGAAATTAAAATCAAATCCAAAGAAACAAGCAAACGTGGTGATTTGGTTTTGACAGACTCAAAGGGAAAAGAGCTCAAGTCATTAACAGAAATAACCTATGATCATATTCCCACACAAGTTATTTATAAACCTGCTACTTTAATCTGCATTCCGTTAAAAGCAGATATTGTTGAAGGGAATGTCGCCTATATTAATGGGGCTGGAGATGCCGTTGCTGCTGCCGTCACGCAATTGGGTTTCAATGTCACAGCATTTGAAGTGAGTGATTTGGCAACATTGGATTTGAGCAAATTTCAATCCGTTATTTTGGGAATTCGTATTTATAACATTCATCCAGAGCTTCGAAATTTCGATTCAAAATTATTTGAATATGTTTCTAATGGAGGAAATTTAGTGATGCAATACAATACTGCTGGACGTTCTGCTTCAGGTAAAACCTTTGGACCAATTCCTTTTGAATTATCTCGAAAAAGAGTCACAGAGGAAGATTCGAAAGTCACCTTTTTAGCTCCAGATCATCAAATTATGAACCGGCCAAATAAAATTACGCAAGTTGATTTTAACAATTGGGTGCAGGAGCGCGGATTATATTTCGCCGACAATTGGGATGAAGCCTATACCCCACTTTTTTCATGGAATGATAACGGTGAAGATCCAGTTGAAGGCGCCTTAATTGTTGCTAAACACGGAAAAGGACAATTTGTTTATACAGGTATTTCATTTTTCAGAGAATTACCAAATGGTGTGGAAGGCGCCTATCGCTTATTCGCTAACATTTTAAGCTACCAGCCCTAATGGAAGAAAAGAAAGACATATTGGATTCTGAAAAAGCGCAGAACGAAAAGTCAACCAATTGGAAAGCTTGGTATTGGGGACTTACAATTTTTTTGGCTCTACAAATCGTTCTATTTATTGTCATTTCTAATTGGTATGGAGAATGAGTTGGATTGATTGGTTCATACTCACAAGCACCTTGCTAGCCATTGTTTTATACGGAACGTGGAAGACTCGAAAGAATAAAAACCTTGAAGGCTATCTAAAAGGCAATAATTCAGAAAATTGGATGACCATTGGTTTGTCCATTATGGCAACACAAGCCAGTGCCATTACTTTTTTATCTACACCTGGTCAAGCCTATGAAAGCGGCATGGGATTCATCCAAATTTATTTTGGATTACCACTCGCCATGATCATTATTTCCGTATTCTTCTTACCAATATACTATAAGCTAAAAGTATACACGGCTTATGAATATTTAGAAGGACGTTTTGATGTAAAAGTGCGTTCTTTAACCGCGTTCTTATTCCTAATGTCCCGTGGTTTAGCCGCTGGAATCACCATTTTTGCACCAGCCATTATCTTGTCCACCTTATTAGAATGGAATCTACAATTGACTTGTTTGGTCATTGGAGGATTGGTCATTGTGTATACCGTTTCAGGTGGAAGCCGAGCCGTTTCATTAACACAAAAATGGCAAATGGCGGTGATTATGGGAGGCATGTTTGTTGCCTTTTATTATGTATTAGACAGTTTTCCTGATGAAGTTGGATTTTTAGATGGAGTAGACATTGCCGGGCGATTGGGAAAGATGGAAATTGTCGATACCTCCGTTGACCCTACGAATCGGTACACCTTATGGTCAGGATTAATTGGCGGACTTTTCCTTTCCCTCTCCTATTTTGGTACAGATCAATCACAAGTACAAAGATACCTTGGTGGCAAGTCTTTAAAAGCTTCCCGAATGGGATTAATGTTTAATGGATTAATGAAGATCCCCATGCAGTTCTTCATTCTATTGGTCGGAGTTATGGTTTTCGTGTCCTTTCAATTTAATAGACCGCCCATTATTTTTAACGGATCTGATGCCACGATTGAAGCCCAACAAAATCAGCAACTATTAGACATTGAAGCAGAATACAATCAAGTTTACGAACTTAAAGAAGCAGCTTTGACCAGCTGGAACGAAGGAAAATCTGATGATTTTGAATTAGTTCAAGGCCTCCAAAAAAACCAAGATGACCTTCGAGAAGAATATAAAAAGGTAATGGTTGAATTGGATGCCACTTATGTTCCTGAAGACCATGACTATATCTTTTTAACTTTTGTGCTTAACTTCCTACCAAAAGGTTTGATCGGATTATTGCTTGCCATGATATTCTCAGCAGCAATGTCCTCTACAGCAGGTGAATTGAATGCGCTCGCATCAACTACAACAATTGATTATTACAAAAAATTCTTCTCCAAAACAGATGATGAGAAAAAAGATTTACGCGTCAGTAAACTATTGACAGTTGGTTGGGGTATTTTAGCCATAATCGTGGCATTAACAGCCGGATTATTTGACAACCTTATTGAACTGGTTAATATTTTGGGATCGCTCTTTTACGGGACTATTCTAGGGGTGTTTTTATTGGCCTTTTTCTTTAAATGGGTGGGTGCAAAAGCGACATTTATTTCAGCGATAATCGCACAAGCAACCATATTTGTAATCCACATATTATACGTTTACGACTTTATTGAAATAAGTTATTTATTATATACCTTTATCGGTGGCATAATGGTTGTAATAGTTGGAATTATCTTGCAACTATTATTTAAGTCAACGGATGACGACGAGATCATTCTAGATACATTTGAGTAATACAAAACAAAAAATAGAAATATGAAAAAGTTATTCTTCTTTCTTGCAGCCGGATTAATGGGCGGAACAGCTGTCGCACAAGATTTACCGCAACCAAGTCCAGCAGCAAAAGTTGAGCAGGTGGTTGGATTAACAACCATTTCCATTGATTATTCAAGACCAAGTGTCAAAGGCAGAACAATTTTTGGAGATTTGGTGCCTTATGATGAAGTTTGGCGATTGGGTGCAAATGCTTGTACTAAAATCACACTTTCAACGGAAGCATTCGTTCAAGGGCAATCAATTGAAGCGGGAACTTATGCTGTTTTTGCAATTCCATATGCAAATGGGACATGGAAAATTTTATTCAACTCAAATACAGAACAGCGGGGAGCTGGAAGTTATGATTCGGCATTAGATGTGGCAACTGCAATGGTAAAAACCAAAGAAAGCCCTTTGACTGAAACATTCACTATTTCCCTCACTGATGTCACGAATAACTCGGCAAACCTTTCAATTAAATGGGAAAATGTTCATGTTGAGCTGCCAATTGAAGTAGAAACTGAAAAAATTGCTCAAGCCAATATCAAAGCGGCTATTGCAAAAGGCGAAGATTTGGACAAAGTATATTATAAAGCAGCAGATTACTATTTCAATAGTTTAAACAATGAGAAAAAAGCCTTGGGTTACATTCACAAAGGATTAAGCGCAAAAGAAGGACATGCTTTATACTTTTTAAGAGCACAAATTTTAAAAAAACAAGGCCATACAAAAGAAGCGATTGAAGAAGCAGGAAAAGCATATGATTTAGCCATTACAGCCGAGCAAAAAGGCTGGTCAGATTATATTAAGGAGAATGTAGAGAATTGGAAGAAGAAAGACTAATAGCTCTGATCTCTATACAATTTCGACTGTGTTGAAACCACTCGATCTGACGGCATTTTATATATTACGGTAATAAAAAAAGCATCCTGTTCAAGGTGCTTTTTTTAGTTTTGGAGAAATACGAAATTAATGCTGTGGTCTTTTTTTACTCCCTCGCCAAATAATACTCCTGCATCAACAATTTAGCGCGTTCAACCAATTGAATAAACTCGGCGCGATACCCGTTCAGTCCCTTTATTGGCTTTGGCTCTAGTTAGCACGGCATCAAAACTGGCATTACCTTTATAGCTTGATTCACGAATCAGCATTCCAAACTCAGCAACTGCAGAAGCAAAATTAAGATTCTCGCTTGCCCTCTTTACAGGTACGTTGCGCACTATTTTATGGCTTAATTTACTTTTATTGAAATATTGTTGCTGCCTATATAATGTGAAACTGATAAAAAGGTTTCACCTTAAGAAAGAATAAAACACAATTATACTTTTGTTTCAAAAATTCTACTCGTAAAAAATAGCCAGTGGCGTAAAGGTTAAAACCGAACCTTCACCGGTTGAATACCAAGCATTACTTCTTGATTCATTTGTAAAGTCTTGGGGGGTACTATGAATGGCTAACTGAAACTGGCTTTTGAGTGAATCATACAATTCGAAATAATCATCCTGAATTTCTTTCAAATGCTTGAAGCTACTTTCCGGCTCACCATTTGCTTTTTTTATAGTAATAAGTCTATCCAACTCCTGAATATCACAATCAATTTGACAGATCTTTTCTGCCAAATACATCCTGTTTTCATTTGCGATTGAATTTAAATTACCAGTTGCAAACACTAAATTCAAACTAAGCGTGCACAAACTTGTGAGAAAAAGATATCGAAATAACGTATTCAATTTAATCCTCCTCCTCCACGGCATTCAATATTTTATTGAAAAATTCTTGATTAACTGTTGGGTAGGTAATCTCAATTACCGATTTTCGAAGTTGCCCATTCCGCGTTTGGATTTGAGCAGATGTAATGTTTTGGTTAGCGACAAAGTCCACTAGTTCATCATCTAAGTCTATGTCAAAATTAGTTACTCCAATTTGTAAACGTTCAGAATAGTCTCCTTTTACAATATCTCCATCCGAATTACATTCATAGTTTCCATTGTCGGAGATCAAAACCAGTTTACAACCTTCAATTGTATTGATATTAATACAACCGGTAATCACCAAGGATAAAGAGCGATAACCATTCAATACAATCATTTGACAATAAATATCAGATTCACCGTTGGATAAAATGGGATCTAATGGTGATTCTTCAATGATCTTTAATTGTTCTTGCATCAAACGGTCAAAATCTGTTTTGGCCTCCTTAACTGGTTGGGCAATTTTTTTCTTAAATAATCCAAACATATGGTATACGCTAGTTTTGTTTTTTTTTAAAATTAGGGATAATTACGGATTAAATACCCCACAAGCTTTCTTTACTTTTTAATCCGAAAAGTGCCTTTATTAAACTCAAAAACAACAATTCCCATTTGGTCAATCGTTTTTTCGTTAGAATTTTTTGAATTATTGCAACCCTATCCGCCTCTTTTATAACCCCATCTTCAGAAGGGGTTTAATTGATCTTCTATTTTCGATTCTTTTTGAACAGGGTCTCCTCTGTATCTATCTAATAGCATGACTATAAAAATTCCGATTAATTTCATTATTGATTATTCAACTTGAATTCCTTCACCATTAAAAAACTTCCGGTCTCCTCGTTTCAATTTCAAATAATAACGCAGGGTTAACAGGTGTTTATTTGCCCGTTCAAAGTCATTCTTGAACAAACCTAGGTTAAACCATAATTGAAATCGAAATTATAAAAGCCAATTATTATGGCAACCGTTGTGGTAAATATAAAGTAGAGTAATAATTGAAGACCAAATGACTTTAGGTTCTCTGTTGAGTTACTTATAATACCCGAAATTATTGAAGTAATAATTAGAGGGATCATCACCATTTGAACCAAGCGTATAAATATTTGACCAGGCAGGTCCAGCCAATTGGCTAGCCAAGTGCTAAAACTCTGAGAAACTAAGTCGGTTGTTGGATTGAGAAGCACACCGACACCTGCTCCTAAGAGCAATCCAATGATTACTTAGCCATAATCGGCCTTGAATCAACTTATCGAAATGACCCGCAAGACTGTTTAGTGGTTTAATTTCAATCATTATATTAAGGTACCCTTTTTTAGGCTAAAACTCTTATGAATTAGTAGATTTTTATACCGCAAATTTAAACAATTCGGATAAGAGCAAAATCATAAAATGAATTCAATTGGATTCATGAAAACAAAAAAAGGGTGACCTTTTCAGCCACCCTTGATCAATTAATTTTTTTTTATTTTATTCCTTTACAAACTGTAAAACACTTGTTTTATTGTCCTGCTTCAATACCACAAAATAAACACCTTCAGCGAATTGCGCCATGCTTACTTCCGAATTATTAACAACAGTTCCATTAAATAGAATTTTTCCATCAGAACTATTAATGGTAAAGGTAAAGCCCCCTTCCAATTGAATATTTAAAATGTCAACCGTAGGATTTGGATAAACGCTTACGTATTTGCTAATTTCATCAATACTTAATTGAGTACCTAAAGCAATAGTTTCTGTAGCTGTGCAACCCGCAGCATCTTCAATGGCTACAATATAAGTTCCGCCAGCAAGTCCTGTCAAATCTTCTTCGTCATCATAATCTCCGGTACCATCATTATCCCAGTCAAAAGTATAGGCAGGATTTCCTCCTGTAACAGTGATATCAATTTCTCCATCATCACCAAACATTTCTTCCACCACCGTATATGTAATTTCCAATGGTTCATAAACTGTCACCACTACGGTATCGTAGTTTACGCAACCGTTATCATCTATACCTTCAAGCTCATAAGTGTAAGTTCCTGTTTCAGTTGGTGTGAATGTCATATCATCCTCAACTGTGTCTGGATCCCAAGCATATTCCGTTGCACCAGAACCTGTCAAGGTTAATTCTTCGCCAAGACAAATTGCATCATCAGATACTAATGCAATGACTTCTGGCAATTCATAAATTGTAATTTCAAAGGTCAATTCATTTGAACATTCAGTTGTCTCATCTACGCCAAATATAGTTATAAGCGTAACTCCAGGCTCCGGAATAAATGGAACTCCGTCTTCAATGAAACCTGGTTCATACCCATAAAAATCTGCTCCCGATCCAGTCAATGTAACCGCATCACCAGCACAAGAAAAATCTCCTTCAACAGTCACATCAACATCAGGTAATTCAAAAATTACAATTTCAATTGGTGTGTCGCAATCAGCATCCGAATCGGTACTTGCTGTAAATGTTATGATTCCAGTTTCAAAAGGAAAAAATGCTTCACCGTCAATAGCACCACCATCCCAATTAACATCAGCTCCACTCTCAGCTTCTCCGGTCAATGTTAATGATTCTCCAATACATAATTCAACAGCAGAAGGCGTTATTGAAATGGAAGAACATAATTCAGTAATAATTATTTGTCCATTTCCTGTTCCTACGCCAGCTGTATTCGTTTGATCAGTTCCGCTGTTAAATGAACCGCCGCCACCACCGCCATTATATCCTCCACTTACAGGTTCTCCGCCAGCTCCTCCGCCACTGTAGCCGCCACCGCCGCCGCCGCCAACTGCTCCGCAACGTGCGTTTCCGCCTCCGCCACCGCCGTAGCCACCTGGTGCGATTCTACCAACATCTCCGCCACCAGTTCCACCTGCTCCGCCATCCAACGGTCTTTGTCCGCCGTTAGAATTAGAGAGACAACCATGTACTGTTCCATTATTTCCGCCCGATAACCATCCAGCTCCGCCACTTGCATAAGTAGGTGCTGCAGGAATTGAACCTCCAGTACCAGCAGTTCCAGCTCCACCAGGCATTCCATTCCCAGTCACTCCTGCTGTACTAGTGGATGCGTCTAAACCTAAATAAGATGATCCTCCTATATCTGTATAGCCCGCTCCACCGCCTCCACCAGCAGCAATTAATAAATCATCTGAAGCATCCCAAACAAAAGATCCTCCACCACCGCCACCGACGTATTGTGCTGAACCACCTTCTTCACCAACTAGCAATGTTAAGACTTCTCCTGGTGCAACAGTAAAAGTGCCGATCATTTGTGCACCATTCCCAGGGGCAGAAACTACCGCACCTCCTCCAGTTTCGTTTCCTCCAATTGCTCCGGTTGATGAAATCTCTATTGATGTTACACCGATAGGAACAGTATAGGTTTGTAAGCCTCCCGTGTAATCAAATGTTGTTTGCGCCCAAGAGCTTGTAGCTCCAATTCCTGCTAAAATCAGGATGAACGTCTTGAACAATAAATTCATTTTCATAAGTGATAAATTAAGGTTCTGTCGCATTAATTCTATTCAAAGTTAAGATACTTATCTTAGCAATCACAATTCTAAAGATATGTTCAAGCATCACCGTTTTCCAAAATCGATCATTTTACAAGCCGTTTATTTCAAATTGAGATTTACCTTGAGCTACAGAGATGTGGAAGAGTTGTTGCAGATCAGGGGTGTAGAAGTTGATCATTCTACAATTCAGAGATGGGTGTTTAAGTTTAGTCCAGAGGTTGAAAAGAATATGAACAAAAGAAAACGGCAGGTGGGTTCAAGTTGGCGAATGGATGAAACCTATATTAAAGT
>Ga0213861_10003201_pt1 | contig 13553 bp, 10 predicted proteins | sample PICome_4_FD_160110 | JGI IMG/M metagenome (GOLD analysis project Ga0213861, IMG submission 160110) | Coastal seawater microbial communities near Pivers Island, North Carolina, United States - PICO131 | ecosystem: Environmental > Aquatic > Marine > Coastal | place: USA: North Carolina... | reverse complement strand
CGAGAAGGATATGGCAAAACTGATTTTTCTTTTCGCGATACATGGGATGCATTGACTTACAATGGAACGTGGAAATTGTTCTTTAAAAACATGCGATTTGGAATCAATGAATACCGACGGGCATTTTCAAAAAAGTTGTTTTTAAAGACGCTACAGCGCATGATTCCGTCTTTAACCATGGAGGATATCAAGCCCGGAAGAGCTGGTGTAAGGGCTCTTTTATTACGTCAGGATGGCGATACAAGAGATGATTTTCGAATTGAATACCACGGAAAGTCAATTCACGTATTGAATGCACCTTCCCCTGCGGCAACAGCGTCTTTAGCAATTGGTGGGTATATTGCTGAAAAAGCAAACGAGCAATTTGATTTGTAAGCCCAGTAGTTCAGATTCTACCTTTTTCGCTCATTAGAATAGCAATTCCTTTTGTGCTCGAAAATTGAGAGAAAAGAATGATCATTGTTACGGTTATTGGCACACTCAAAAGCATTCCGGTAATTCCCCAAATTGCGCCCCAAACAGCAAGGGAGAGTATTGTAACCAAAGGGCTGATATTTAGCGTATTTCCCATTACACGAGGCTCAACCAAGCTTCCAACCAAGGTGGCTATCAATCCTAAAGAAATTAGAGTTATGAGAAAAGGAGTAATTTCTCCGAATTGAATCAAAGAAAATAATGCGGGCAACACAGTACCCATAATTGGTCCAACAGATGGAATGAAGTTGAACATAAAGATAAGGAATGCCCAGAAAGGAGCAGAATCAACACCGATTGCTAGAAGAACAAAATAACTCAATGTCGTTGTAAGTAAACTGATTAATGACTTTAGCGTGAGATAACTCGAAAGAGATTCTTCGATTTTATTTATCGTTTCAGAAAAGGCTGTTTTTTGTTCGGGATTTGTAAAAATAAGGTTGATTTTTCGCTCAAAAAGTGCTTCTTCGAAAAATAAGAAGATGGTGTAAAATGTAATCATCACTGTGCTACCGATTACTTCAGAAATTGAGTTGAATAGCGAGTTCAAATAACTCTCGAATTCAAAATCATTCAACATTTTTATTGCTTCCTCACCGATATTGATGCCGAGCAATTGATTGATTTGGTCTGCAACACGCTCAATATTCGAAGAGTATCGGGTCATTGACTCTGATATGTTTTCAATATTCAGTAGGACCATTTTAGAGATCAAGACGAGTAGGCTTATGATGAAAAATGATGCAATGATAGTTTTAATCCAAGTGGGAATAAAGCGTTTCATAAAACCTGCGTTGTCAATGACGTTTCGCATTTTTTTGACAAGGAACCAAATCAATAGAGCAATTAAAAATGGTATGATTACGGGCTTGGCAAGAATCAGTGCAACTACGGCAATCAAAATTACAAGAAGTGCAGAAGCTATGTTGTTTATTTTCACAATATAAATGTAGAAAATATTCCGTTTGAATTTCAAGAAGAGGACAATATCATTTGACGAATTCTGTTATTGATTCGAATTGTCTTATTTTTGTCGCCGTATGAAGCTTGTATTGTCTTTAATTCTCTTTGTATTGGTCTTGGGGTGCTCCAGTGAAACCTCAATTTCAGAGGATCGTGCACTTGATGTATTTTGTGATGCAGAAATGGTAAGTGGCACTAGTTTTTTGACCAATGGTATCGAATTCAAAGGAGCACATACTCAAAGCACAGACAAGGCACGATCAGGAAAGTACTCCTCAAAATTGAACAAAGACCAACCCTTTGGATTTACTTACGAAGTAACCAACGTCAAAAAGGGAGATGTCATCGAGGCATCTGTTTGGAAGCACACCAGCGGCAATCACGGTGGTTTGGTCATCTCTGCGGACGATGCCAACAATGATCAGTATGAATTTTTTCAATTTTTTAATGATGAACAAGAGGGTTGGGGGCTGATTAATGCCTTTTTTGTGGCCATGCACGATTACGATAAAGTACTTGTTTATGCACTCTGTGCAAACGAAGAAGAGGCATATTTTGATGATTTTAGTGTGAAGGTAAGCCGTAACAATCAAATGCCAGATGATTCGCATCCCTCATTAGAGATTAATATTTCAGACGGAGCCTACGACACCTTAAATCGTTTTCGAGAAATTGCCCTTGATCAACAGGTAATTACTTCAAATCTTAAAGAGTACATAAATGCAAGCCTAACAATTGATGGAGAAGATGTACCTATCGAACTTCGATTAAAAGGAGATTGGACGGACCACCTTAAGACCAACAAATGGTCGTTTCGAATTAAGGTAAGAAAAGGGCATGCATACAAGGGAATGCGCACCTTTTCCATTCAAAATCCGATCACTCGATCGTTTATGCATGAATGGTTTGCACACAAGGTATTTGAATATGAAGACATTTTAACTACGCGTTATATTTTTGTTCCGGTCATCATCAACGGAGAAAAGAAAGGCGTGTATGCGCTTGAAGAGCATTTTGATAAACAATTGTTGGAGCACCGAAAGCGAAGAGAAGGCCCTATTGTAAAATTTGATGAGAATGGTGTATGGCAAATTCATTTAAAAGAAAAACAGAGCAATCAATCGCAACAGGTTCCAGTTTATCAATCGGCTGAAATTCTGCCTTTCAAAAAAAATCGAACGTACAAGTCGCCAACTTTAACCAGCCAATTTCGTGTGGCACAAAGCCATATGGCACGCTACCGAAATCACGATCCAGACGTGGGCGAATATTTTGACATAGATGCCCTATCCAAGTTTATAGCGTTGAGTGATATCGTAAACGGAAAACATGGAATTATTTGGCACAACCAACGTCATTATTACAATCCCGTAACAACGAAGCTTGAACCAATTGCCTTCGACTGTTTCATGGAACAAAACCTATTAACATATCAGGCAGAAATGTTTGGACTTGGAATTAGAAATTCTGTTAAACTTGACGAGCTTGAAGCAACACTTTTGAATAAAGAAGTGGAACAAAAGTATTATGAATATGTTAAAAAGTACTCGAGTGAGGCATATATTGAAACAGTCTTTGAAGCCTTGGAAAAACAAATCAAATCAGCGGAGAAATTGTTGAGTTATGAGTTCCCATCCATGCATTTGGACCGTTCATTTTTCCGAAAAAATGCGATGCAAATTCGAAGTCAACTCGAAGAATACGAACGTGTAAGAGTGAAGGATGTGAAGGAAAACACGGAGGAAGAACCATTTGAAGTGCTCGGTGAAAATGAAATTTATACGGATATCGCAGTAAAAGCGAACTTAGAGAAGAGACATTTGGATGGAAGTGTCACAATTTCATTGAGAAATTATCATTCATCTGAGGTGGAACTGTTTGGTTATTCGACCAAATTAGATAAGATTACAATTGTCCCGTTTGTTCAGAAAATCCGCGCATTTGGAACGACTACCGATTGTATTTATGTCACATTTCCTGAAAAGCCGAGAAGGTTGCACTACCGTGCCAAAAACTGTCCAGGTCAAACATTCAAGGCAAAGATCAATAAATGGGGAGTACCTAAAACAATTCATACGGTATCCAAGGAAGTACTTCGTGGAGCTGTTCGTGAGGGTGGTAGGGTTGTTTTGCGTGGAAAACATTCACTATCCGAAGATTTAGTTGTTCCGGCTGGGACACGCCTAATTATCGAGGCAGGAGCAGAAATTAATTTAAAAAACAATGCTGCAATTGTATCGCATTCGCCCATTACCACAAATGGAACGGAAACAGCTCCTGTTCGAATTTATTCCTCAGACAAAACATCGAATGGTGTCGTTGTGCTTTCAAGTGAGCATTCAAAACTATCACATACCACTTTCGATCATTTGGGATCAATGAACAAAAACAATTGGACTTTGACCGGAGCAGTTACGTTTTATGGAGGTGAGGTATTGATTGAAAATTGTACTTTTTCAAACAACAGTTGTGAGGATGCATTGAACCTGATACGTTGTCATTTTAATATTGAGTACTCCACGGTGTCAAACACCTACTCTGATGGATTTGATGCTGACTTTTGCAATGGGACGGTGAAGTATTCAACGTTCAAAAATACAGGGAATGATTGTATTGACTTTTCAGGAAGTGAGATTGCTATTTCAGGCTGTAAAATAATCCAAGCAGGCGACAAAGGGATTTCCGGAGGAGAAGGCTCTACGCTGTATTTGGACAACTGCACTGTAGATGGTGCGCACATTGCCTTTGCCTCAAAGGATTTATCCACTGTCACGATTTCCAATGCCTCAATTCTTCGTGCAAAATATGGCTTTGCTGCCTACCGAAAAAAGCCCGAATATGGACCTGCAACGATAATCGTTGAGAACATGAAACAAATGAATGCAGTGCACCTTGATTTGCTTGAAAAAGGATCATTAATGAAGTATATGAGTAAAGAATACCGTGGAAAGAAAATGTTTGATATTGATGCGATGTATGCCATGTATGCGAAATAATTGCGGGTAATTTTTGAAGCGTGATATTTTTACAGCTTCACAGTTATTTGTATATTTTTGCTGAAATAAAAAAGTCACGAAAATGTGACGTTTAGAACTTTATCCTATTGAAAGTAACCGGTTTTTCTTTTGTTAAAAATGCGCTGATTTATGACTATCCAGTGGTCGAGGCGATCAAATCAATTCTACCAATTTGCGATGAATTTGTTGTTGCTGTTGGGAAATCAGACGATAAAACTCTGGAGTTAATTCAGAGTATCGCTCCGGAGAAAATCCGAATTATTGAGACCGTATGGGATGAAAGCCTGCGTGAAGGAGGAAGAGTGCTTGCAGTTGAAACCGACAAAGCGTTTAAAGCAATAGCCAAAGATTCGGATTGGGCCTTTTACATCCAAGGCGATGAGGTCGTCCATGAAAAGTATCTACCCGTTATTCGGGAAGCGATGGAGAAACACAAAGAGGATGTGGATGTTGACGGACTGGTGCTGAATTACAATCATTTTTATGGCTCGTATGATTACGTGGGTGCTTCTGCGAAGTGGTACAGTCACGAAATTCGAGTAGTAAAAAATAATCCTAAAATATATTCATATCAGGATGCTCAAGGGTTCCGAAAAGGGGACAATGAAAAATTGAATGGTGTATTGATTGATGCTTCAATGTATCATTATGGTTGGGTAAAGGAGCCGGCTGCAATGCAACGTAAACAAGAAAATTTTAATAAGCTATGGCACGACGATCAATGGATCAATAAAAATGTACTGAAGGCAGATGAATTTGACTACTCGAGAGAAGTAAGCGAACTCAGACGCTTTAACGGAACGCATCCTGAAGTTATGAAAGAGCGAATTGAGCGCACAAATTGGAAATTTGATTACGATATTTCGCACAGTAAAAAATCAACAAAAGACATATTAAAGTCCATTCTCAAGAAAATAGGAATTGATACAACATATCAGAATTATAAGATAGTGAAACCGAAATAATCTTTTTTCATGCGTGATCGATGCACTAGTAGATTGGTTCATTTTCGTTCTCAATTAATGTTAAATTCGAATGCCTTAACTGCAACATTGAATTTAGTTTCACTCCGTTTCGATCTAAACCCTATCTTTGTCCCAAAAATCAGAATAAATGTCAGAAGATTTAAAAGCGGTAAGCTATTGTGTAGGAATGAGTTTGGGAGGTAGTTTGTTACAACAAAACCTGCAAGGAATTTCAACTGCAGTTTTGGCTGGAGCAATTCAAGATGCTTTCGATGGTAAGGAAATGAAATACACACCGGAAGAGGCGAATACAATCATTCAGAATTTTTTAAATGCTGAGGGTGAAAAGAAATTCGGAAAAAATAAAGAAGTAGCTGATGCATTCCTTGCAGAAAATACAAAGAAAGAAGGTGTGACAACAACTGCATCAGGATTACAGTATGAGGTTATTGATGCAGGTAGTGGAGACAAACCAGGACCGCAGAGCAATGTAACAGTTCATTACCATGGGACGTTAATTGATGGTACCGTTTTTGATAGTTCTATCGAACGTGGTCAGCCAGCCAGTTTTGGTGTAAACCAGGTAATTAAGGGGTGGACTGAGGCACTTCAATTGATGCCGAAAGGAGCGAAATACAGACTTTATATCCCACAAGATTTGGCATATGGAGCTACTCCACATCCAGGAGGTCCAATTGAGCCGTATATGGCCTTAATTTTTGATGTTGAATTATTAGAAATAGCATAATGAAAAAGGTTTTATTTATTTTACCGTTTGTTGTTGGTGTTTTGAGCTGTAGCTCTAATGCTGAATCACAAGAAGAGAGAGAAGCTGATAGCAATCCCGTTACTCTGAACACAGAAAAGGACAAATTATCCTACGCACTTGGAGCGATGGACGCAAAAAAAATTTTTGAATCCAATCCGAATGGAACCCGTTTGGATCAGGGAATGCTTTATGAAGGCTACAGCAATGGTTTCAAGGATGGTATTTCGTCAGACCCAAATGGAGAAGACATGCAAAACATAAGTAAACTTTTTGGTCCCCAAGGGATGGACTTTGATACGATTTATCTTCTAGAGGGGTCGAGAAGTTATGGTTTGTTAACAGCATCAATGCTCTACCAAAGCCTCGCACAAGTATCTGAAGTTGAATCCATTGAGACAGAAATGTTGTTTCGTGGGTTTCGTGATGGGTTAAACAAGGTAGATTCAGCGCTGTCTGAAGCTGACAAGCGAACGGTGATAGAGACTTTTGGGAGACGCGTCCAAGAAAAGATGATGGCTGAGCAGCAAACGAAATTAACAGAAATTGAATTGTCAGAAGCTGCTGATTGGATGAAAATTAAAGCAATCAATGGCATTCAAGAGTTGGATCAAGGAGTATATTTAGAGACACTGAAAAAAGGATCTGGAGAATTTCCAACCGCAACAAGTGATGTCGAAGCAAGTTATATCCTCTCCAATTTGAAAGGAGAAGTACAGCAACGTTCATCTGACTTCGGAGAAAATTTCAAGACAAACTTGCAAGGTGTTGTTCAAGGTTGGACCATCGGATTTCAATCCATGCAAAAAGGAGGGAAGTACAAATTGTATATTCCTGGGAAGATGGGCTACGGAGAAGAGACATTGGTCTTTGAGATCGAAGTTTTTGACGTCGGACCTGCTGGAAGTATTGCACCTCCACGTCAATAATAACAAAGCGATTAATACCCCCATATAAGCCATCATTCGAACGCTCGAGTGGTGGCTTTTTTATTTAGGACAATGGAAAGAAAAATGCAATTCGATAAATGACAGGAAGCAAAAAACCTTGAGCATTTTTCATGAAATACTGTGACCGCAGTGGACTATTAATATGATTAATTATGTCGTACATAATCCCAGCATTTAATCGTATTGATTCATTGAGTTCCAAGGAGAGTCCACCACCTAAAAATAGTGTTGGTGACCACTGAGTTGATGCAGTTAAAAAACCGAAAGATGTGTATGGAGAGCGCAGATATTCAAATTCTGCTCCAACAAACATGGCGTTAAAGAATCGAGCATGCGCAAATATTCCTCCACCGAAAATATTAAATCCAGATTTTGTCTGAGCTGCAATGTTATTGTTCCACGAGCGTTGATAACGAACTGATGGTCCTGCAATTAAATATTCCCCCATTTTAATTCCAAATTTTGATCCAAGCCCGACTGTTCCGCCGAAGTTGGAGGCTACAAATGTCAGGTCCAAGCCCAATTCAGTCCCTTCAATTTCTTGAGCATTAGTTTTGGAAAAAGATAAAAGAAGAAGCAGAAATACAATTCTTTTTTTCATGGATAGTAATTTGTTCAAAGATAGAGCAAATTAAAAACTAGACAAGTGATTCTTGTTTTTGAAATTGCAAATTATTTAAATTTACATAGGGTACAAATTTTTTTATAGTCATGTATCCAGACATAATTGGAGCCAATTGTGTTATCATCAATATTACTCCAAATTTAGTTTCAGTAGTGGGTGTAATTAAGAAAAGGTTGATTGTTCGATAACGGTTGTTTTAGAAAATAGAATTGATTGTAGAAAAATCATTTTTATTCTTCAATTTTTAGAATAACTTCGCAACGGAAACCATTCGTTTATACATCAAGTATATGTTATCGGGTGTTTAGCTCAGTTGGTTTAGAGCGCTACCTTGACAGGGTAGAGGTCATAGGTTCGAATCCTATAACACCCACTACGAATGATTCTACTGCTAATAAGTATACTTCAATATCTTGAGGTTCCAATAATTCGAATCAATCAATTGTGAACGTCACGTTAGGTTGAAAAAAGATTCAAAACTTCAGTAGCAAACAGTTCGATGGTCTTTCAATTAAATTAATGACGAATTTTCCATTGATATTGGTATCCTAATTGTTTTTTATTCAGTGAATTACGTATTTATACGTAGTTTAATTTGAAAAAATCGCACTAGATTTGATTTTTCATGAACCTTATACAACTATGAACAAAACGTGCCTAACTTTTTTGTTGTCTCTTTCAGTTTTAATTGCCCATGCTCAAAGTGAAGAACTTGTTTACTGGAACAGTCAGTCAACCTACAATTACTCTTATCCTCAATATGGAGATAGTCTTGCCACGGTCGTTTCCTCCGCTATTCAAAACCCCTTCCGGGTTGACGCCCTATCAATTTGTAGATTCTCGAAATATATGGTACAATCCAAATTCAAATTTGGTTGTAAACCCTTCAACAGATCCTTATTTGGAGTTTGCTTTAAATTTGAATTCCTCAGTTGATTTTGATCGATTTGTTATTCACGGTCTCGCTCCGGCTTCCGGAGATGTTGGCATCGAACTGCGTTGGGATGTTGATAATTACGCTTCAGCATTGGGTAATTTCACCCCCGATTGGACACATTACCGACTTACGTCTGTTGATATTGGAGGTCAGCCCAATGTGCCGGGGGGATTGGTAAAATTTAGATTGTATTATTACAAGGTTGCTGGTGATGTTTATCATAGTGATACAGGTCCCTTCAATTCAGTGGACGGTACTCCCTCGTCGTATTCCTCTTACTGGAGGTGTTTTAGTGTTTGGGGTGAACCAGTTTGTACGATTTCCGGAACCGATACTCAATCAGCGTGTGGTTCTTTTACCTGGATTGATGGGAATACATACACATCGAGTACCAATTCACCCACACATACACTCTTAGGAGCGGGAATGAATGGATGTGATTCACTCGTTACACTTGATTTGACAATTGCCACACCGACAACTTCATTAACTGCTAATGCTTCTGCATGTGGCGCATATATTTGGAATGGAACAACGTATACAAATTCGGGAACTTATACATGGACAGGTCAGAACAATTCGGGGTGCGATAGCGTTGCAACGTTGAACTTGACGATCAATACGCCGAAAACATCTGCATCTAGTGCAACTGCATGTGGATCGTATACTTGGAATGGAACAACATACACAAATTCGGGAACTTATACATGGACAGGTCAGAACAATTCTGGGTGCGATAGCGTTGCAACGTTGAACTTGATGATCAATACTCCGACAACATCTACATCTAGTGCAACTGCATGTGGATCGTATACTTGGAATGGAGTAACTTATACAACATCAGGAGCCCATACATGGACAGGTCAGAACAATTCTGGGTGCGATAGCGTTGCAACGTTGAACTTGACGATCAATACTCCGACAACATCTACATCTAGTGCAACTGCATGTGGATCACATACTTGGAACGGAACAACTTACACAACATCAGGATCCTATACATGGACAGGTCAGAATAGTGTGGGATGTGATAGCACAGCGACGTTGAACTTGACGATCAACACTCCTGTGTCGAGCACAGACACTCAAGTGGAATGTAATTCATTCACTTGGATTGATGGAAACACCTACACATCGAGTGTTGACACAGTAGTCTATACGTATGTTGGAGGAGCAGCGAACAATTGTGATTCTTTGGTTACGCTTGACTTGACGATTAATTCAGTTTCTGATGTAACAACAACTGTTGACGCTACTGGTGTAACTTTAACCGCGAACAATACCAATGCAACCTACCATTGGATTGATTGTGATAGTAACAATGTGCTTATTTCAAACGAAACAAATCAGTCGTATACAACAACTGAAAATGGAAACTATGCTGTTCAATTGACAGAGAATGGATGTGTTGATACCACAGAGTGTGTAGCGATTACTTCTGTTGGCCTCTTGGAAAATGATTTTGGAACAGGGTTGGTAGTATATCCAAATCCAACAGATGGTAAACTTTCAATTGATTTGGGATCAGACTACCCTATGATTCATACAATATTGACTGACATTACTGGAAAAGTAGTTCAATCAAACACATTCGAAGGCGGCCAATTGCTTGATTTAACATTAGAAGCACCGAGCGGTGTTTATCTATTGAATATTGAGACAAATGAGAAGAAAGTAACAATTCGATTGATAAAAGAATAACAAGTTAAAAATTAAAAGCCCCTTAGGTATTTTGCTTAAGGGGCTTTTTTTATTGGTATTTGTATAAAAATCGTATATTTAGTACGCTAACTAATTTAATAATTTCAAACTCTATTAAAGTATGAATTCCGCTACATTTTTATCATTTTTTTTCTTGGTTTTTTTCGCATCGGCACAAACATCTAATATCCAGATATATTCAGAGAATCAGGAGCCTTTTGGTTTGAAAATAAATGGTCAGCAAGTCTCAAGCTTGGATGATAACACACATAATGTGTCAGGAATGATACAAGGCGTTAATTATGAAATCTTGATTGATTATACTATGCCAACTACCCCTGATGTTAAGGTATATTTAAACATAAGAGAAAATAATGAAAAAGGGGTTTTATCATTTATGGTACCAAAGTTTTTTCAAGGTTCGCTTATTTACCAGGGAGTGAACAAATTAGATAATGATATTTCTATGAATGGAAATGTTTCAATAAATATGAATCTAAATCAGGAAGGATTAAATGTGTCGATTGGAATGGATGATAATTCAAACACTGGTCAAGTGTCTTCCTCTTCATCAACGACTATGACCTCATCAACGACGAACAATAACAATATAAATCCTACACCAGCGAACACAAACGGAACCAATTCAACCCCGACAAATACAGTATATGCCGACGGTTACAGTGGAAAAATAGGTTGTTCTCAGCCAGTTAGCTCCGAAAGATTTAAATCAATGATGGAGAGTGTTAACAATGCATCATTTGCTGAAGATCAAGTAAGAGTTGCGAAGCGAATCCTAAAAACAAATTGTCTCACAATTGATAATTTAGTTTTGATATTAGAGGAAATTTCCTTTGATGAAGATCAATTAGAATTGGCGAAGTTTGCATACGAACATGTGTATGACTTAGACAATTATTATAAAGTTTATAATGTCTTTTCATTTAGTAAATCAGGAGAAGAACTTGAGGAATACATTGATAATAAATAATAAAAATAATAGCTATTAATCAATTTGATTGCGCCCTAAAATTAAATCTATATTTTTAGGTGACTCTTTATCGGGCTAAAGTAATTGATTAAAATAAACTTGACAAACAACGGAATAAGATGAAAAAAAATATCAGTTCTATCATTTTTGGTATCGCCATCGTTCTATCTTCATTTTTTTTAGGTAAAGCCTATGTAGATAGAACAAAGGTAGAAGGAGAAATTCAAGTCACGGGTTTGGGGAAAACAGACTTTTCTTCAGACTTGATTGTTTGGGAAGGCAGTTATGGCGCCCAAAATATAGATATTAGACAAGCATATTTGACGTTGGAAAAAAACAAATCAACGATAAACGAATATCTTGCTATGAAGGGAATTAACACCGATGATTTGATTTACAGCGCGGTGAGTACAAATGAAAGGTTCAAAAGGGTCTATTCAGAAGATGGAGATTACATCGGTGAAGAGTTTACCGGGTATGAATTGACACAATCTGTTCAGATTGAGTCCAAAGAGGTCGATAAAATTGAGAAAGTTTCACGAGAGATTACGGAACTGCTCAATCAAGGGGTGCAGTTCTATTCTGAAGCTCCACGCTATTATTACACGAAGCTGGCAGATCTAAAAGTCAAGATGATTTCAAAAGCAACTGAAGATGCTCGATTGCGCGCAGAAAAAATTGCTGAGTTTTCCGGCGGAACAATGGGAAGCTTGGAGTCAGCAAAGATGGGAATCTTCCAAATTACAGGCCAAAACTCAAAAGAAAACTATTCGTGGGGAGGAACATTGAATACCGCATCACGTGAAAAAACAGCTTCCATAACAATGAAGCTTGTGTACAAAGTTGATTGATATAGACTATCATCAAATCAGGAGTTGAGCGCAATTGGAGAGATTCTCTATGCTAGAAAGTACGTAAGGAACTCAGACAGCTCAAGGATGAGTAGCAAAAACCAAAGCAAGTGAAGCGGTTTGTAAACGGGCCGGAGAAGCAGTGCCAATCCGATGAGGCTGAAACCCAGTAGCGACAGCAATTGTATTTGTGTATGAAATCCTGCTCCGAATAGTATAATACCAGTAGTTGTAATAATAGATGTGTAGTGACTCTTCTGTCCCCGAATCAAGTAAACAGTTCCTATAATGATGCAAATGGTATTGAACAAACCAAACCAAAGTACCCATGGATAGTTTAGAAAGTCTTGAAGCCGCTCGATTGACATAAATATTTCCCAAAATGTTTTGTTTGAGAGAAGTCCAAAGAGTCCTGCGAGAAACATCGTAAAGGTAAGCGTTCCCTTATGATAGTGCCAAACAGTGAATTGGGTTACGACAATAAAAAACAGGAAATCATTAATAGGGAACGGAAAAACAACACTGCCATGTTGAATCAATCCAATCACGGCGTAGATGATTAAAGTGAGAACCGATAGTAATAGTAAACGAGATTCTTTTGTCATTTTTTATTGTTTAATGCATCGTCAACATACTTGAATGTTGATAAAACTTCAGGCTTTCCATTAATAACGGCTATATCATGTTCGAAGTGTGCACTGGCAAGTCCATCTTCAGTCACGATCGTCCAATTGTCATCGAGTTGAACAACACGCTCTGTTCCAAGATTGATCATTGGCTCAATTGCGATCGTCAATCCATTTTGAATTTTCTTTCCGCGTCCACGTCTGCCGTAGTTTGGAACCTGCGGTTCCTCATGCATCGTAGTTCCCAGGCCATGTCCAACGAGATCACGCACAACACCATAGCCATGTTTTTCAGCATGCTGCTGGATGGCAAAACCAATGTCACCAATACGGTTTCCAACTTTTGCTTCAGCAATACCAATATCGAGACACTCGCGTGTAACTTTTAGTAAATCTTTTATTTCAGGAGCAACTGTTCCCACTTCAAATGTATAGGCGTGATCTCCATAATATCCTTTATAAATGGCTCCACAATCAACCGAGATAATATCTCCATCTTCCAGCGGTCGGTTGTTCGGAATTCCATGCACCACTTGTTCATTTACCGAGATACAAAGTGTATTTGGAAAATCATATAAGCCCAAAAAACCTGGAATGGCATTTTGTGAACGAATGTAGGCCTCAGCTAATGCATCTAATTCAATTGGAGTCACTCCAATCTCAATTTTTTCTGCGATTTTTCCAAGT
>Ga0213861_10003194_pt1 | contig 13563 bp, 9 predicted proteins | sample PICome_4_FD_160110 | JGI IMG/M metagenome (GOLD analysis project Ga0213861, IMG submission 160110) | Coastal seawater microbial communities near Pivers Island, North Carolina, United States - PICO131 | ecosystem: Environmental > Aquatic > Marine > Coastal | place: USA: North Carolina | collected... | reverse complement strand
CTCTGACAGGGGCACCATATTGGGTCCGTCAGAGGGGGCGTTGTCGGGGTCCTCATGCACTTCCATGAACAGCGCGGCGGTGCCCACAGCCACGGCGGCACGGGCCAGAACAGGGACGAATTCGCGCTGACCGCCGGTCGAGCCACCCTGCCCGCCCGGTTGCTGCACCGAATGGGTGGCGTCAAAGACCACCGGATAGCCCATGTCGGCCATGATCGGCAGGGCGCGGAAATCGCTGACCAAGGTGTTATAGCCAAAGCTGGTGCCACGCTCGCAAAGCAGGATGTTGTCATTGCCGGTGCTGGCGATCTTGGCGGTAACATTGACCATGTCCCAGGGGGCCAGAAACTGCCCCTTTTTGACGTTGATCACGCGGCCCGTTTCGCCTGCGGCCAGCAAAAGGTCGGTCTGACGGCACAGAAAGGCGGGAATTTGCAGGATATCGACCACCTCGGCGGCACGGCGCACCTGTTCGATGTCATGCACATCGGTGACCACGGGACAGTGAAATTCGTCTCTGATCCGGCCTAAAACCTCTAATCCTTTCTCGATCCCAAGCCCCCGCTTGCCCGACAGAGAGGTGCGATTGGCCTTGTCATAGCTGGCCTTGAAAATGAACGGCACGCCCAGATCCGCGCAGATCTGTCCGATCTTCTCGGCCAGCATGCGCGCGTGATCAAGGCTTTCCAACTGGCACGGCCCGGCGAGCAGCGCGAAAGGCAGGCTGTTGGCGATCTCGATCTGTCCGACTGTGACGGTTTTCATGGGTATTTCCCTAAGTTAGAGACTGTTTCAAGCGGTAAAGGTCACGCCACGCCAGCGCGCAGGCAGTCGTGCAGATGCAACACGCCTTCGACCCGACCCGCCTCGTCCACGACGAACAGCGCGCCGATCTTGGCGTCATTCATGATCTTGAGCGCCTCAGAGGCCAGCGCACCCAAGGGCACGGTCTTGGGCGATCTGGTGGCGACCTCTTCGGCGGTCCGCTCCATCAGGGTGCCCAGATTGCGGCGCAGGTCACCATCGGTGATCACCCCGCTTAACCTGCCGTTCTCGATCACCCCGGCCATGCCGAACCCCTTGGAGGTCATCACCAACAGTGCATCGCCCATCCGGGTTTTGGGCGTCACGGCAGGGATCGCCGCACCGCGATGCATCAGCGCCTCGACGGTGATCAGTTGCGCGCCCAGTTTGCCGCCCGGATGGAAGACCAGAAAATCCTCGCGCCGAAAGCCGCGCCGGTGCATCAGCGCCACGGCAAGCGCATCACCAAGCGCCAGCGTCGCGGTGGTCGAGGTGGTGGGGGCAATGCCGATGGAACAGGCTTCGGGCGCATTGGGCAGCAACAGGGTCACATCGGCCTGTTTGGCCAGCGTGCTGTCGCCCCGTGCGGTGATGGCGATCAGCGGGATGCCAAAGCGCCCACAATAGGTGACCAGATCGGCCAGTTCTGACGTCTCGCCAGAGTTCGAGATCACCAGACAGGCGTCATTGCGGGTGATCATCCCCAGATCGCCGTGGCTGGCCTCTGTCGGATGGACAAATTGTGCAGGCGCCCCGGTCGAGGCAAAGGTCGCCGCGATCTTGCGCCCGATATGGCCGGATTTGCCAACGCCGCTGACGATGATCCGCCCGGTAGCCGCCACCAGCAGATCGACGGCCTGTTCATGGACAGGGCCGATGTCGAGGATCATCTGCTGAAGCGCCTCGGCCTCTATGCGCAACACGCGGCGGATCTGGTCCAGCGTCGAGGGATCAGCAGGGGCAAGAGGTGAGGGCATGACAGGGTCTATCCAAAAGCCTGAGGAACGCGGGTCTGCGATAGGCGTTTCAGGCGGGTTTATCAATCGCGCGATTGTTCCCGGCCTATAGATCACACCACACCAGCCGCTGTGTCAGATCCTGCGGGTCCAGTATGCCAATCCGTGTGACGATCCGCTTGTCTGAACAATTCTGATGCCTGAATTCAGATTCTATCTTGCTTATTATATCGAAGGATGGAACCCTCTAATCTATTGCTTGCAGGGCAGAAATTTTGATCACACCTTCATTCTGAAGTTGCTGCCTGCGCCTGAATACACCTTAAGATAGCGCACCGGCTGTCCCCTCAGGACACGCGCATGTTCGAGACGATACCGATGTTGCACGCTCTGCGATCCGATGGCTTTTTTCACGCTGTTTTGCCAATGTTTGGCGTTTACTCTTCGAGGGAAGGGGCCAGGACGGCATCGCCGCGCAGTCTTGACCTGTGTGCCCGATATTTATGTGCGGCAATCGAGGTTTGCCGGTACATGGCTGTGCCCATGACCGCGCACCTCATCAGGAGATAAAGATGAAGAAATTCCTTTCCATGGCGCTTGTCGCCTATGTCACATGCGCCGCCCCGGCTTTGGCCATCAGTGAGGCCGATGACCAGCGGCTGAACAATGGCGAAGGCTGCCCGGGCTGTGATCTGAGCTATGCCAATCTGAACGGCAGGAACCTGAACAATCAGGACCTGAGCGGGGCCAACTTCACCGGGGCGAACCTGAATGGGGCTGGGTTCTACAACTCGAACCTGACGGACGCCAATCTGACGGACGCCAATCTGACGAATACGAACCTGACCCGCGCCAATCTTAACCGCATTCACCCGCTGAACATCGAGGGCGCAACCTTTACCGATGCCCTGTTTTGCAACACCACATGGATCGACGGCTCCGAGCGTCCCTGCCCTTAACCGACCCTGCCCGTAACCCCCGCTTATGCGCCTGACCCACCGACCTGTTCCTGAGGCCAGCCTTCGACCCAGCGGGCGATGACGGCACGGGCGGCGGCGTCATCGGCGGTGGCGACAGCCTCGCGCAGAGAGCGCAGGGCAGAGGCGACCTCGATCTCTGACAGGCGCGCCTCGCGGGCGGCAAAGATCTTGCCATGGGATGTGGTCAGAAAACCCTCGTCGATCAGCAGTTCTTCGTGCAGCTTTTCGCCGGGGCGCAAGCCGGTGATGGTGATCTCTATATCGCCCTCGGGATTGGCCGCGTCGCGCACCGTATAGCCAGAGGCCTCGATCACATGGCGTGCCAGGGTATGGATCTGCACCGGCACGCCCATATCCAGCACAAAGACCTCGCCGCCGCGCGCAAACGAACTGGCGCGCAGCACCAGACGCACGGCCTCTTGCTGGGTCATGAAATAGCGGGTGACATCCCTGTGGGTGACCGTCACCGGCCCGCCCCGTGCGATCTGATCCTGAAACAGCGGCACGACCGACCCGCTGGAACCCAGCACATTGCCAAAGCGCACCATGGCAAAGATCGTCCCTGCGCTGCGTTCGGCCAGATCCTGTACCACCAGTTCGGCCAGCCGCTTGGACGCGCCCATCACATTGGTCGGGCGCACGGCCTTGTCGGACGAGATTAGGATAAAGCGATCCACCCCGGCCTCGCGTGCGGCCCGTGCCAGCGTCGAGGTGCCCAGCACGTTATTGGCCAGACCCGCCAGCGGGTTCGCCTCGACCATGGGGACGTGTTTATAGGCGGCCGCATGCAGCACCACCTTGACCTTGTGTTCGCCCAGAACCTTGCGCACCAGACGCGCATCGGTGACCGACCCCAGAATGGCGACCAGTTCGGTGCCGGTTTCCTGCGCGATGTCGCGCAGTTCCATCTCTATGGTATAAAGCGCCAGTTCGCTGAGTTCGAACAACACCAGACGCGCGGGTTTGCTGGCCAGCACCTGACGGCACAGCTCTGACCCGATCGATCCCCCAGCCCCGGACACCAGCACCACGCGCCCCGTGAAATGCACGTTCTGTCCAAAATCCTTGGCATCGACCTGCGCGCGCCCCAGCAATTGACCCGGCAGCACCGGCGTCAGCTTGTCCACCAGCGCCTCTTCGCCAATAAGTTGCGCAAAAGAGGGCAGCGCCTGCACCTCCAGCCCCATGGCTTGCAACTTGCGCGCGATTCGGACCTGCTTGGGCGCCGACAGCGAGGGCATGGCCAGCAGCACCCGGTCGATATTGCGTTTCGCGGCGATATCCGCGATCTGGCTTGGCTTGAGCACGGGCAGACCGGAAATCACCAGCCCCTGAAGGGTGGTATTGTCATCCACATAGGCCACGGGTTCAATCGTCTGATGGGTCTTGAGCGCCTGCACCAGCTGCGTGCCTGTCACCCCTGCCCCGTAGATCAACACCCGGCAGGACGGCAAATCGCGCCGGTACAGCGCCAGCAGCAGATGCAGCATGATCACCCGCGATGCGGCGGACAGCAGAAAGAAAACCAGCCCAAAGACCACGTAAATCCCTGCCGGTAGATCGAGATTGGCAATCTGCCCAAGGGCCAGCGCGGACATCGCCAGCAGAGCAGAGAAAACCGCCGTCACCCCGACGCCGCTGATATCATAGGCGTTCAGGCGCAGCTTGGGGACGCCGAGGATGCTGGACAGGGCAATCGCCATGACCATGACCATGGACAGCACAGGCAGGATCTCTGTCAGGTCTGTGCTCACCGTGCGTTCGGGAGTTTGCAAGATAAAGGTGCCCGCAAAGGCCACGGGGACCAGTGCAAGATCCGTCGCCAGCAGAACAATCTGCTTTTGGGTGCGGGTCAGTGTTTTGATGAAATCAAACATATGCAACTTCAAGCCTAGCAAACCCATCCTGAAGCGGAAAGTCGGCAATCTCATCAATCGAAGTCGCGTCAAGAGAAAGGCGGTTTTTTGCTGAGATCTTCAGTGGGTATTATTCTTCTTATTGTGCAACCGCTTAGGAGTCCACATCGCGAATTGTCTTGGAATCCTGCGGACAAGGGCGCGCGTTTCATGTCTGCATTCGGTTTTGGGGGCACCTCTCAGGGTGGAATTAGCTTTAAAGAAAGACAGTCTTTGGTAGACATTTCGGAACGATAAGGCAGAGATTCGAATACAATGGACGCAAATTGCTGTTTCTGTTTACCATAAAGGGACGATCTTGCGACAAATGGCCTTCGCCTTTTTTGTGACATGTCCGATGTGTACGACGCTATGACGCCCGGATTCTTCAGATCCCTGAACTCTCAGGTCTCTGACCCTGTCCGGGTCAGGACCAAAGATCGGATAAACGCCAAAGGCCGCAGTTGCAGAAAGGAGGGGCAATGAAAGATGACTGGACGACCCTCTGGACGACCCTCTGTGCGACAGCTCTTCTCAGCGGCGTTTTTGCGGTCTTCTGGACAGCCCCTCTGATGGCGCTGCCGCCAGACCCCCAACGCCCCTTTACGGCGCAGGACTGCCCTGCCGCTCTGGCCCGTCTTGCCGAAGCCGAGGCGGGCAATCCATTGATTTCCGCCCCTGAAATGGCCGAAGTTGTTTTGTGCGCGCGTGCGCAGGTAAACCGGCTATGCCCGCCTTCAGAGGCGCATCCGACAGAGACAGGTCCGGTGCAAACAGAAACCATACGTCCAGAGGTTTCCCCGATTGCCCCCTTGCCTGGCCTGTGTCCCAAGACACATTAACCCAAGACATCTGTAACGAAGAGAGTGATTCCTTGCCCGTTCTGACTGAAACCACCGATGCCCTGAACACCACCGCCACACCCTATACAATGGATGTGGGGGATTATTTCTTTGGAAGCCTTGGCACCAGCGATTCAGACTGGGTCGCGGTCACGCTGGAGGCGGGGCAAACCTATACATTCGCAATGGTGGGGGTAGGTGCCACAACAGACAGCCTGAGCGATCCCTATCTGCGCCTGCGGGACAGCAGCGGGGCCGAGATCGAGGCCAGTGACGATGACGGTCCGGGCCTGAACAGCACAATCACCTTTACCGCCACCACAAGCGGCACCTATTATCTGGATGCGCAGGGCTACAGCGGCTCTGTGACCGGGGATTATGGCCTGTCGATGGCAACCGGGACACAGGCCAGCTATGATGTGACAATGGGCGCGGGCAACCTGATCCGCACAGATCTGTCCTGGTCCGCCACCCCCGGCACGCCTGTCACCGTCACATGGTCAATCCGCGAATCCGGCACCGAACCCAGTGGCGGCAACAGCTTTATCGCCCCCAGCGCAGCCCAGATCGCCGCCATCCAAGAGGTCATGGGCTATTTCGAGGGGGTCAGCGGGCTGACCCTGTCGCAGGTTGCCGCGAACAACACCTCGAATGACGCCACAATGGTCTTTGGGGCCTATTCCGCCAATGACGGCTCTGGCGCCTATGCCTATCTGCCGGGCAATGCCGCGGTCGGTGCGAATGCAGGCGATGTCTGGCTGAACAACAATGCCGGCAGCTCCAGCTCTCTGCCCATGGGCAGTTACAGCTATTTCGTGCTGCTGCACGAGATCGGCCATGCGCTTGGCCTGTCCCATCCGGGCGATTACAACGCCGCTCTTGGCGTCTCGATCACCTATGCCAACAATGCCCAGTTCATCCAGGATTCCCACCAATACACGTTGATGAGCTATTTCGACGAGGGCAATACCGCCAGCACGATGAACAGCTATCCCGATACGCTGATGCTTTATGATCTGCTGGCCCTGCATCAGCTCTACGGGGCGGATATGACCTATAAGGCGGGAAACACCACCTATGGCTTCAATGCCACTGTGGGCGGCGCCTATGATTTTACCACCAACCTTGATCCTTTCCTGAGCATCTGGGACGGCGGTGGCAATGATACGCTGGATCTGTCGGGCTATACCTTCAACCAGTTCATCACGCTGGAAGCGGGCCAGTTTTCCGACGTGGGCGGATATATCGGCAACCTGTCGATCGCCATTGGGGCCGTCATCGAAAACGCCATCGGCGGATCGGGCAATGACGAGATCAACGGCAATCACGTGGGCAACATGCTAAGCGGTCTGGCCGGAAACGACACGATGAACGGGGGGGCGGGCAATGACACCCTCTATGGCGGGGCCCAGCATGACTACCTTGCGGGCGGCGATAACAATGACGTGCTCTATGGCGGGGGCGGGGTCGACACGCTGCTGGGTCAGGGCGGCGATGACAGCATGTCGGGCGGCTGGTTCAACGACGTGCTCTATGGTGGCGACGGCAATGACACCCTGCGGGGCGACGGCGGCAATGACAACCTCTATGGCGGGGCCGATGACGACCTGATGTATGGCGGCACCGGCAACGACCGGATATTCGGCGGCATCAGCGGCGCTGATACGCTCTATGGCGGGGCGCAACACGACTATATGGACGGTGGCGACGGCAATGACGTGCTCTATGGCGAGGGCGGAGTCGACACGATGCGGGGCGGGGATGGCGATGACAGCATGTCCGGCGGCTGGTTCAGTGACGTGCTCTATGGCGATGCGGGCGCTGACACGATGTACGGCGACGGCGGCAATGACCGGATGTATGGCGGGGCCGGTGACGATCTGATGTATGGCGGCGACGGCAGCGACCGGCTGTTCGGCGGCATCAGCGGGTCTGATACGATCCATGGCGGCGCGGGCAATGACCTGATTTCCGGCGGCAGCGAAAGTGACCGCTTTGTCTTTGAAGACGGGTTTGGCATTGACGTGATCATCGATTTCGAGGCCACAAACGATCTGGAAAAGATCGACCTCAGCCTTGTTTCTGCCATCACGGATTTCAACGATCTGGTGGCCAACCATATGAGTCAGGTCGGCTCTGATGTGCTGATCGATGACCTGAACGGCAATACGATCAGGCTTCAGAATGTGCTGCTGGCCGATCTGCTGGATGGGAATGACTTCATCTTCTGAGGCCCTGAACCCGCGCAATGCCTGGGGTTGAATGGGGTTTGAAACAGATTGTCTGTTTAAGCCCCTTTCTCGCCCCGCTTTGATCAGAGCCATATCCCCGCCCCTCTGTATCCCCGCCTTGCGTGGGGGCGCAGAGGCCGGAGTTTGGAGTGGTGGGATTTCAGTTTGTGGGCCTTTTGACAACAGGCCCTGCAGCGAATCTTGAGGGAATCGCAGATCTTGATGTGGTCTGGCAGGGCGGCACAGCCGTGCTCTATAGCTCTGGTGCGCCCTCAGGCGGGGTCAGTGCCTATCACCTGAGCGCCGGGCAGGCGCAGTTTCTGGACAGCGAAAGCTATGGGCCCGGCGTGCAGCCTGCTATTGCCGCGCAGTTGGAAACCCTCGAAATCGGCAGCACCTCTGTGCTGGTCACTCTGGGACGGCGCGAGAGCGTGCTGGAGTGTTTTGATCTGGACGCGGGCGGGCGCATCGCAGGCATCGGGCAGATCACCACACCGGGCGGTTTTCAAACCCCGATCATGGCGCTGGAACCTGTTGTGCTGAACGGGCAGCACTGGGTCTATGCCAGCCATCTGGGCGAAAACGGCCTGACCGCCTATACGGTCTCTGCCGCGGGTCAGATGACGCAGGCCTTTAGCACCACCACAGGCCCCGGCGCGCAAGGCCCCGATCTGAGCGTGATTCAGGGCGTCTCTGTGCAGGGGCAAAATCTGCTGGTCACCACCTCGCTGCTGAACAATGAAATCATCAGCTATCGCATCGCAGGCAACGGCAGCCTGACAGAGGCCGACCGCATGGGCAGTCTTGAGGGGCTGGGCATAGAGGCCCCCACCGCCCTTGTGCAAACCGTGATCGGGGGGCAGACCTATCTTGTGGTGGCCGCCTCTGGCACCGACAGTCTCAGCGTGCTGCATATTGATGCCACCGGCGTGATGCAGGTGGCCGATCATACGGTCGGATCAATGGCCACCCGGCTGGGACAGGTGTCGGTTCTGGAAAGCGTCACCATCAACGGGCAGGTCTTTCTGGTGGCGGGGGGGGGGCGATGACGGGTTGTCCCTGCTGACCCTCTTGCCGGGAGGGCGGTTGTTGCATCTGGCCCAGATCGCAGACAGCACCGAAATGACCCTGAACAATGTCAGCGCGCTGGCGCTGCATGTGGAAAACGGCGTGATCGAGATCTTTGCCACCGGCGAGGGCGAGGCCGGCATCACCCATCTGCGCATCGATCCCGGCGCGCTGAACACGCCGATCCATGGCGACGCCGCCAACAACACCCTGACCGGCACCAGTGCCGGCGATCTGATCAGCGGCGGGGATGGCAATGACCGCCTCGACGGCGGGGCGGGCGATGATATTTTGCTGGATGGGGCTGGAACAGACACGCTTTTGGGCGGCGCAGGCGCGGATATCTTTGTGCTCAGCCGCGATGGCCAGCTTGATATCATAGAGGGCTTTGAGGTGGGGGTGGACCGGCTTGACCTGTCGGCGCTGGGGTATCTGCGCAATCTCGGCCAGTTGAATATCACCAGCACCAGCACCGGCGCGCACATCGTCTTTGGCACCGAAGACATTCGCATCACCAGCGCCGATTTCAACCCGATCTCTCGTGCGGCGCTTGAGGCGTCGATCACAATGGATCTGGATCACTTTGCCGATCCTCTCTCTGTTCTTCCCCCGGCCCCCACAGAGGGCGACGACGATCTGACAGGCACAACCGCCGCAGAAGAGATCGACTTACTGGGCGGGAATGACATCTATACCGCCGATGCGGGCGCGGACCTGATCAATGGCGGATCCGGACATGACACCCTCTATGGCGGCAATGGCAATGACACGCTGAATGGCGGGGCCGATAATGACCACCTCGACGGCGGGACCGGGGATGACGTGCTCTTTGGCGAGAGCGGTCTTGATACCCTCTATGGCGATGATGGCGACGATGTGCTCCGCGGTGGCGGGTTCAACGATTGGCTTTATGGTGGCAACGGTGCTGACACATTGCATGGCGATGATGGCCATGACAGCCTGTTTGGCGACGCGGGCAGCGACAGTCTTTTGGGGGGCCGTGGCCATGACACCCTCTATGGGGGCGCCGGCGCGGACACGCTCTATGGCGGGGCCAATAACGATCGCATCGAAGGCGGCGCCGACAACGACGTGCTTTGGGGCGAGGGTGGCCTTGATATCCTCTATGGCGACGCGGGTGACGATGAAATGAGCGGCGGCTGGTTCAACGACTGGCTGTATGGCGGGGATGGCAATGACACCATGTCCGGCGATGGCGGCAATGACCGCCTGTTTGGCGGCGATGGCACCGACAGCCTTTTGGGCGGCAATGGCAATGACACCATTTACGGGGGCAATGGGGCAGACACCGTGCTCGGAGGTGACAATCGCGACTGGATCCATGGCGGGGCCGATGACGATGTGATCTTTGGCGAGGGCGGTCACGACACGATCTGGGGCGAGGATGGCAACGACAGTCTCAGCGGGGGCAATTTCAACGACACCCTCTATGGCGGCAATGGCAATGACACGCTGAACGGCGGATCCTACAATGATCGCCTTGAAGGGGGGACCGGGGATGACGTGCTCTTTGGCGAGGGCGGTTATGATATCCTCTTTGGGGACGCCGGCAACGACCAGATCAGCGGCGGCTGGTTCAACGACTGGCTGTATGGCGGGGATGGCAATGACACATTGCGCGGCGATGGGGCCAATGACCGCTTGTTTGGTGAAGATGGGGCCGATCTGCTTGAAGGGGGGACGTTCAGCGACACGATCTATGGCGGCAACGGCAATGACACCGTCGATGGCGGAAGCGGCAATGACCAGCTGTCCGGGGGCATGAATTCCGACACATTCGTTTTCGCAAATGGCTTTGGCCGCGACACGATAACCGATTTCAATGCCCTCAATCCCTTCGAGAAAATCAACCTGTCCGCGGTGTCGTCAATCACGGATTTCGCAGACCTCAGCGCGAACCACATGACGCAGACCGGTGACAACGTGGTGATTGACGCCCTGTCCGGCAATACGATCACGCTGCTGAATGTCACGCTTACGGATTTGGACGCCACTGATTTTATTTTCTAAATCACAGCACAGTGGTTATGGGTTGAGAGCCCCGAAACTGTGGGATAGCTATGTCGCCCTGAAGAAGAGCGTAGCTATCCCCATTGTGTCCAAGGAAGCCAAGACGATGTCTGAGGAAAATAGGAAAAGCGCACTTGTCCCGATGTATCTGGATCCAGAGGCACAGGGCAAAGAGCGCAAGACATTCATCTGCATTGGCGTTCCGCGCGGCGGCACCAGTGCTGTGGCTGGGCTGATGCAACGCCTTGGCATTTTCATGGGAGAGGATCTTCCAAACAATTACGAAGATCCTGAATTTATCCACAAGCCCCCGGCCCATATGAAAAGCGTTATTGAAAAGCGCAATCAGGACCATGCTCTCTGGGGCTGGAAATTTCCCGCCGCGGCCAACTATCTTGAGAATATCCTGCCCCATGTCGAGAACCCGCATCTGGTCGTTGTGTTTCGCGACCTTGTCGCCACGATGAAAGCCCATATGCGCTGGCATAACCGAAACCAGTTGTTCGCCGCGCATGAGATCATCCTGCAACAGCAGAAAAACTGGTTTCTGGTCGAGCGTTGGAAAGTTCCGACGGCGATGGTCTCTTATGAAAAAGCGATCCTTGCCCCCAATCTTTTCACCCATGATATGGCTACTTTCCTTGGGCAGCCCCTCCCCGGTGAAGAGCAACAGCAAGAGATAACAGAGTTCCTGACACCGGGTCGCTATAAATAGGCGCCCGGCTTGAATCTGGACTCAAAACAGACCCTAAAGCGCCTTACAGGGACGAAATCAGCTCCATAAACGCTTTGGCCTGATCGCTGTAATCGGCCACAGGGCGCGGCGCGGGATGGGCCTCGGCTGTGTCCAGAACCTGCATCACCTTGGCGCGCAAACGCTCTGGCCCGTCCCCGATCTGCAACATCTCGCCGCGATCCGCCCCGGCCCATTCCGCCGTGCCGCCACTGTCGGTCTGGATCACCCGGATCCCCCGCGCCACCGCCTCGCGGATGGTCAGGCCGAACGTCTCTTTCCACTGCGAAGGGAACAGCAGCACGTCGATTCTTGCGTAAAACGCGTCGATGTCTTTCTGATCAAAGCGCGGATGCACCTGCCAGTCGCCTTGCATCTTGGTGATATCCGTATTGGCCCACCATGTCTGATCCAGACTGGCATCAACCAGAAAACCGGCGAAATCACCTCGTGTTAGACTCTCAAACGCGGCTTTGATCAGGGGCCAGCCCTTGATCTGCGAGGGTCCACCCAGAAAGCCAAAGACAAGCCGGGGATCGCGCGCGCGTCGCGCAGCCTGCATCGCAAAGAACGCCGCATCCGGTTTGCGCACCCCGTTTTCCCAGACCACGCTGCGATCCTCGGGAAAGCCGGACCCCACAGACAGATCCCGCGCAAACTGGCTGGGATAGGTGATCAGATCGACCTGCGCCACGGCCTCTTGCAGCAGGGTAAATCGAGTGCGCGCACGGCCCATGCGATCGACACAGCCCCGGCAATTCTCGATTCTGATGGGGTTCTGCCCGCAATACTGCCCATTGGGACGCAGCATGAACTGATATTCGCAGAGCCACCAGAAATCATGCACGCTCAGCACCACCGGCACCCCGCGCGATTTGGCCATGGCGATGGGGCCGATACCCAGATCCTGCATACAGTGAAGATGCACAAGATCAGGCTCTAAATCGTCCAAAAGCCCCGATACGATCTCTGTCACATTGGGGTTGCTGTAGCTTTCAGAATAGCTGCGTCCGCGCGGCATGACGATGGCGTAATTCTGAATGCCCTCGACCTCTGTGCGCATCACCGAATAGGGCACCAGATCCGGGCGATCCATCGACGAGATCACGCTGACGCGACAGCCATGTCGGGTCCGCAACGCGCGCGCCACAGCCTCGGCCACAACGGTCGCCCCGCCATAGGACTGGGGCGCGAAAAAGACGTTCATCACCAGAATATGCTTGGGCGCGGCCATCTGTGCTTATCCCTTTTGAACCCAGTCGATGACCGCCTGTTCGACCACGGGCAGGGTGGCGCGCGCTGTCCAATTCTTTAGCAACGCCTGCCGCGCCGCCTGCCCCATCTCGCGCACCAGCGCAGGGTCGCCTGCCAAGGTTTCCAGCGCAGCGCGCCAACTGCCGCCCTGCGGGATCACAAAGCCGGTTTTCTGATCGCTGACCATCTGCGCCATATCGCTGACCGTGCCGACGATGCTGGGCACGGCAACGGCGGCCGCATCAATCACCCGCACGCCGCTTTTACAGCGGTTAAAGGCATCATCGGTCAGCGGCATCACGGCGCAGTCAACGGTCGAAAGCGTCTCTAAATAGGCCTCATAGGACGAAAATTTGTGAGTTTCGACACGCGCGCGCAGCCCCTCGGGCAGAAGTTTTTCGTCAAAATACCCCATAATCACCAGTTGCCGATCCGGGGCAGCATCGAGAAAGCCGATGATATCCTCTGCGATCAGGGCAAAGTCGATCTCATGCCCCATGGATCCGCTGGCAAACCCCACCCGAAACGGTGCACCGGGCCGTCGGCCTGCCTTGCTCAGTGCGGCCTCTGAGGCAGAAACAGTCTCTGAATCGGCGAAATTACGCCGGAAATGCACAGGGCGCGCGGTATAGGCCAGCGTATGTTCAACCATGCCGGGGGTTGAAACCGTGATGATATCGGCCTGATTCATCGCGCTGAGGTATTTCGGCGCCTCGGACAGGAAATGCGCCTTCATCGCGGGGGGCGGCGCCTTCATGTTTTCATAGGT
>Ga0213861_10003192_pt1 | contig 13567 bp, 16 predicted proteins | sample PICome_4_FD_160110 | JGI IMG/M metagenome (GOLD analysis project Ga0213861, IMG submission 160110) | Coastal seawater microbial communities near Pivers Island, North Carolina, United States - PICO131 | ecosystem: Environmental > Aquatic > Marine > Coastal | place: USA: North Carolina... | reverse complement strand
TATTGTTTGCGTTAAGTCAAAAGTACCCTGATCTAGCGGGCAAGCTTGGCAGCAGTGCTTAATAAAGAAGTAGATAATTTTCCGGAACCAGACTGTATTCCTGGATGTCTTCACCCAAGAAAGACATATGATTTAGTTGGGCATAGAATAGCTGAAGCGTCATTTATTAAAGCTGTAAATACTGGTAGAATGCATCATGGTTGGCTTATAACCGGTGCACCAGGCGTTGGTAAGGCAACTTTAGCTTATAGAATAATTAGATTTGCTCTCGGTGCTAAGTCATTACTCCCTAATAGCTTAGATGTACCTAATACAGATATAGTTGCTCAAAAAGTTGAGAGTCTCGGGCATGGTAATTTTAAACTTGTCAGGATACCATATGACCATAAATCAAAAAAATTTCGATCGGAAATACCTGTTAGTTCTATAAGAGAATTAAGTGAGTTTTTTCAAAGTACCGCAGCAGAAGATAATGCATTACGTATATGCTTAATAGATTCAGCTGACAATCTGAATTTGAACTCTCAAAATGCTTTATTAAAATTACTTGAGGAGCCCCCAGACAAATCTTTAGTAATTTTGTTATCATCATCTCCCGAAATATTGCTTCCTACAATTAAATCTCGCTGCGTAAGATTGCCACTAAAAAGCATTGATAATGATGAAGTCAAAAATTGGCTATCTAATAGAGTGAATGTTCCAAAAAGCACCATAAATAATGCTGTTATACTATCAAGAGGTGCTCCTGGAAAGGCGATATCATTAATTAATAATTATGATTTAGTTATTGAGCCGCTTGGTCGTTATTTGGGAAAACTAGCTGATGATAATAATTCTTTAGATTTTAATTTAATTAATAACTTAGCTGCAGCAAAAAACCTGTCTGCTAGAAAATTGTTTTGGGAAGCGCTACAAGATACACTTCATGCACAGGCTATTTATAGCTGCACTGGTGAATGGCATGGAGCATTTAGCCCAATTAAAACAATAAAATCTACTGCACAATGGCAATCACTTTGGGAAAAAGCTGTTGAAATGCAAAAACTTGAAGCTAAATTAAATATGGATAAAAAAACAGTTTTTATAGATTTGTTTAACTCTATTAGGACTTTAAAATGATTGTTGATAGTCATGTTAACCTGCATAGTGAAAAATTTGCACAGGATGTGAACGCGGTAATTTCTCGGGCACGTTCAGCTGGTGTTGGTACTATGTTAAATATAGCATGCAGAATATCTGATTTTGATGATGTTATAGAAGTTGCTAACAAAGATCCTAATATATGGGCAAGTGTTGGTACGCACCCCCATTATGCTAATGAAAATCCTAATATAACTGCTGATGAACTAATTAAACTATCAGAGCATCCAAAAGTAATTGGTATAGGCGAAACTGGTTTTGATTTTCATTACGGCTTTAGTTCTGAGGCAGAGCAAGTTTCTAATTTCAAGGCTCACATAATCGCAGCTAAAGAAACTAGATTACCTTTAATTATTCATACGCGTGACGCTGACAAATTAATGTATAATACATTATCTGATGCAATTAGAAATTACGGATTATTTAAAGCGGAATTACACTGTTATACTTCTGGCGCAGATTTAGCTATGTGGGCTGCTGATCAAGGCTTTTATTTTTCTGTCTCGGGAATTATAACCTTTAAGAATGCTGATAATGTTCGATCTCTGGCTAAAGCAATGCCTGATGATCGAATAATGTTAGAGACTGATTGCCCTTACTTAGCTCCAGTGCCGCACAGGGGTAGGCGAAATGAACCGTCCTATTTAACTGAAATCTGCTCAGAGCTTGCTTTAATTAAGGGGTGGACTTACGAAGAAACAGCACAAAAAACAACCGATGCTTTTTTTAATTTATTTACGAAAGCAAAAAAGTTATGACCTTAAAGGCCACAATACTTGGCTGTGGATCATCTGGCGGTGTTCCAAGGGTTGGTGGTGATTGGGGGGTATGTAACCCTAAAGAACCAAAAAACAGAAGAACTCGTTGTTCTCTTCTTCTTGAATACTGGGTTGGTTCTAAAGAGCCTTCACTTGATGAGAAAACAATAATTTTGATTGATACTTCACCTGATTTACGAGAGCAGTTATTAAGTTCTGATGTAAAAAGAATAGATGCACTTTTGTATACTCATGATCATGCTGATCAAACTCATGGAATAGATGACCTTCGAGCCCTAGCTTATCGAATGCGAAAAAAAATTCCAACCTATATGGATGAACATACGCATCAACATCTATCTAAAAGGTTTGATTATTGCTTTGAAGTACCTGACGGGCGTCATCATCCATCCATATTAGAAATGAAACCACTAATAAAGGGAGGGGAGAGTTTCGTTGTAAATGGTCCTGGTGGCGGGGTTGATATAAAATCAATTACATTGAGCCATGGTCCTACACCATCATTAGGGTTCAAGTTTGAAAATAAGCTAGTTTATTCTCCTGATTTATGGGACATACCCGATAAAAGTATTAAATATATTACGGATACACATACGTGGATTATAGATTCACTGCGCTACTCAGATCATCCTACACATTTTAATGCTGATAAAGCTTTAGCGTGGATTGCTAAAACTCGAACTAAACAAGGTATTTTAACCAATTTACATATTGATATGGATTATGAAACTTTATCCAATGAAATTTTTGGAAATACGATAGTGGCATACGATAAATTAGAAATTATTATTAATTAACAGTATTTTATATTAATACTCTAATGTTTTTTATTTCAAAACTTTAATGATGTTGTGCTATGATTTACTTCAATTAGTCCAAAACACGCTGTATTTAATTTCCTCGTCATTGTAACTTCTATATTATGCACTGCGTCAAATAAAAATCTAGCGATACCATTGCTTGTAACCACCAGAGTGTCTTCATTGGTATGAATTAAGCTTTCAAGGAATAATTTCCATGATGATATAATGTCCACTGATCCATTAACAGTTTTGGAGGATGATCTTGTTAGTAAGGGGCTAATCCTTTTAAACGAAAATAAGGTAACTTCACTTTTTGTTTTAAATAATGAAGGACTTGCAACAGGAGTTATTCATATTCATGATTTTTTAGACCTTGGTATTATATAAATTTTTTAGTCAAAATCCTTTACTTTTTTTCTGAGATTTTTTATTTCTTTACGCTCAGATTTTTTCTTTAATCTGCGCTTTATGGATCCATAACTTGGTGTGCTTGGCCTTCGGTATTTTTTACGATTTAAAGCTTTTTGTAATAATATTTGAAGGCGATCAAAAGCTTCTTGCTTATTTCTTTCTTGCGTTCGGTGGTTTTGGGCTTTTATTACTATTACACCTTTATCGCTTATTCTCTTATCGGAATAAGCAAGTATGCGCTCTTTATAGCCTTCAAGTAATGTAGACTCTAGTATGTCGAACCTTAGATGTATGGCCGTGTTAACTTTATTAACATTTTGACCTCCTGGACCTTGAGATCTAACAGCAGTTATTTGTATTTCAGAGAGGGGTATTTTTGTATCACGATTTACTATTAACACAATATTTCCATAACCAGTTATACTCTGACCTTAATATAATGACCGTTAAATATAAAGAGGTAGTAATGGTTATATATAATAAGTTCAATTGATATAAGTTCGGAGCTTGACTAATCCTATAGCAGTTTAATTTCAAATTAATGAAAAAATTGAAATAAATTATTTTTTAGCTGAATACCGTTACCATTCTAACTGACTCAACGTTATGAACAGCAGTGACTCTGAGTTATTCATCGGCCTTGTACTTAGTGTCTTAAGGCGATTTTAAGCCTCTCGTGCGATGTCTTGCAAATGCGGAGGAAGGCTACGTAAGCTCTTTTCACCTTGAATGTTTTTTTTTAAAGCGTAGCTTTTCAATTAATTGAGAAATAGCCGTTCTAGGAGACGCTGACAAATGTTAAGCATACGACTCGCCACTCAAAAAGATTCGGAAACAATTTGGTCTATTATCCAACCCGTCATACGAGCTGGCGATACTTACGCCTTAGATAGCAACATGACGAAAGACGAGGCGGTATCATATTGGATGGCAACAGATAAATGGACATTTGTCGCCGAGGAGAACGGAGAAATATTTGGCACATATTACATGAAGACTAATCAAGCCGGAGGAGGTTCGCATGTGTGTAATTGCGGATATATTACAAGTGAAAATGCGCGCGGTCGGGGCATTGCAAGGCAGATGTGCGAACATTCATTAACAAAAGCATCTGAGTTGGGTTTTAAAGCTATGCAGTATAATTGTGTACTATCCACAAATGAAGGCGCTGTAAGTTTGTGGAAGCGCCTCGGCTTTGATATTGTCGGTACAATTCCAAAAGTTTTTAACCACCCAACTGAAGGTTATATAGACGCATTCGTTATGTACCAGTTCTTGAAGCAGTAAATTACAGGATATCCCTTTTCGGTAATTAGCAGCATTCAATGAGCGGCTTACTTTGGGCGTTTAAAGTCACTGGTTTTTAGATGAAAGCTTATGTCTATTAATAACCATACTTTCGTGCATGTCTTTGATTATATTGCTGCCAGTTTTTTCAAAACAAAAAGGCAATATAGCGTGAATGAAGCAAGCAAAAAATCCTTTAAACATTAAAAGTGAAAAGGAAAAGGAAACAAGCATATGTTGGAAATAATTTTCATCAACACTGTTTAGGTGTTCAGTGAATGATATTCTACTTAGTCGTGGTTTCATATCCCAATCATACATTATTACCTTAAAAAAAAATTCTTTATTATTAAAGTTTTTGCTTACAAATGAAAAATATTTTGCTAATTTGCTTTGATGGCCGAAATTATTGACAAGATAGATTTAAAAATATTAAGAATTTTACAATCTGATTCCTCACGATCTCTTGATTCGATATCAAATGAGGTTGGTGTTTCGCTAAATACATGTTGGAGGAGAATATCACGTTTGGAAAAAAATTCTATAATAGAAGGAAGAGTGGCCTTAATTGATAATGAAAAAATAGGATTACCTTTAACTGTTTTTGTTTTCATTTCTACAGACAATCACTCTAAAGAATGGACACAGATGCTCAGTAATGCTGTAGTTTCAATAAATGAAATCGTAGAATTTTATAGGCTTACAGGCAATACGGATTATATACTTAAAATGATGGTTAGAGATGTTGATCATTATGATAGTGTTTATAAACAACTAATTAAATTAGTTAAGATTTCAGATGTTTCAGCTAGTTTTGCAATGGAGAAAATTAAATTTACAACTGAGTTACCGATATGATATTTAACTATTTTTTTAAAAATTTATCTTAAAGGGCCTAAGAGGTTATTGATATTATGAATATTGTAAGAAATTTTTAGAAAGGAAAAAGATCATAGTTAATTGAGATCAATTAGTGAGAATTGTATTATTTAGATAATTTATTTATATTCCAAGATTTAAGTGTTGAAATATTATTTTTAATTTCAACAACTCCAAAAAATGCAGTGTTCAACTTTCGAACTATATCAGTTTCTACTATATGTACTGATTCATAAATAAACCTTGCAATTCCATTACTAGTAACTACCAAAATATCGCCTTCATTATTACTTATATCATTAAAAAATAATTTCCAAGATTGTATTATGTTATGAGGGTTTACTATCCAACCATTCGGGGGTATTGCTTTTTTATCCCATAGATCAAGAGCATTTTTACTTATTCGATTAACTACCTCTTCTTCAGATTTATTTTCATCTGGTCCATAATCTATTTCCTTTAAAAAAGGAAGAATAGTAAGTGTTTTTGCTTTATGACCTTGACTTAATATATACATTCCAGTTTCTTTTGTTCTTAAAAGAGAAGAGCAAAAGGCTAATTTAAAATTAAAACCAGATTTAAACGGTGAAAGTTCTTTAGATAAAAGTTTAGATTGCTCGATTCCTGAGGAAGATAATTTCAAATCAGTCCTTGATCCGACACGAGTTACCAATTCACCTTTATCAAATGTATTGCCATGCCTGCAAATCAATATGCGAGTTTTCATTTGTTTTTTCTTTGAGTACGTAATAGTCGCTCTGCTATTTTTATGTCATCAGCAGTATCAATACCTGACATATGTAAATTATTAGAATCTACTGGAATGCATTGGACATTAATTTTATTTTCTAAGAATCTTAATTGTTCCAACCCTTCTAAAATCTCATATTTACTTGGAGTTAATTGAATAAATTTATTTAGTGCTAATTTTGAATATCCATAAAGTCCAATATGCTGATGAACAGGAGAATTGGAGGAGTTATTTCTTAGTTCATTTTCATTCCTAATGGCCGGGATTATATTTTTGGAAAACCATAGTGCATTATTATTACTGTCCTTTATTATCGTAGTACCGCTGAATCTTGTTATAGCCTTGTTGCATCTAAGTGTATCGAGTTGATCCCATGTTAATTGAACTGATGGGGTAACGACATCAGCTCCTTTTTTTAAGCCATTTATTAATTTAATAAGGTATTTTTCTGGTGTAAATGGGGCATCTCCTTGAAGATTTATTATATATGAATAATTTACGTTACTGATATTCTCATACTTTTGACAAGCCTCTAAAACTCTATCAGTACCGCTTATATGATTAGTTGAAGTAGTTATACAATTTATTTTTTCCACTTGGCAGTGTTCTAAAATACGGATGTCATCGGTTGCTACTACATAATCACAACTGCTATCTTTAGACGAAACAGATTTAGCCACAGAAGCGGTTCGACTTATCATAGAAACACCATCAATTAATTTTAAAGGTTTACCTGGAAGTCGCTTAGATGCATACCTTGCAGGTATTATAATAATAGTATTTATTTCTTGATCTGCATTGTACATTGTTTTAAATTTCAAAGATTATTTTAACTAATACTTTTTACGTATATTAGGAAATAATATATAAATTCTTAATTTATATATTAATACGGTTGATAGATTTTTTAAAGGTTTCCTGTATTTATATCCCAAGTTTTTATATTTCTTTCCTTTAGGTTATTCTTTCCCCAGTCTAACTTAGATGCAACTCTCAAAGAGGCTCCAATTGAATAGGGTTTTCTTTTAAGGCGATCAATAAGAGAATGAGGTATAGACCTAAATGCCTCAAGATAACCACGGCGCCTGTGTTTTGATTCTTCATTGCGTAAATTTTTGGTATAAATCCAAGCTTGACTAAAAATGTAACCAATCAACATGAACGCCAACAATCCTAAAGGCACACTTTTTATAATCATTCGAAGATTATTTTTAGTTGTATGATATACTTGAAACCCATCTATGGGTTTTGTTGAGGCCCCACCGATATGATAACCTAATGCATCAGGAACTAGTATGCATTTTCCACCCATAGAATTTATTCTTAGTGCCAAGTCTACATCCTCCAGATAGCAAAAAAATTTTTCATCAAATCCGTTTGCTTTTAAGAAATAATCTCTATTGTATATAGCAGCGGCACCACACGGTCCAAATACCTCACAGTATTTTATATCTTTTATGTCAGAATACTTTTTAGTGTATCCTCCTCTCCAAGCAATTCCATATATCGATAAAACGTCACCTGCTCCATCTAGTAAAGTTGGATCATCATTTTTTAATAATATCGGCGAAAACATTGCTGCATGATTAAACTTAATACTTGCCAAGTAAACATTTTGCAAAAAATCTTTTTTTAATGTTACATCTGGATTTAAGGTCATGAGGTAGGGTGAGTTTGCGCTTGCTGCTCCGAGATTACTACCACCAGAAAATCCTATATTCTTTTTTGATTGTATGACTTCAAATCTGGCATCGGGAATAATCAAATTCGAAATGCAATTGTCTTGAGTCTTATTATCGACGATATAAACTTTAAAGTCTATAAATGTTTGTTCGAATATATGATTAATACAATTTTGTAAATCATCACCGCTATTGAATGCTACAACTATTATAGTTATCCAAGGACTATTAACTTGTTCAAGATCTATTTTATTTTTTAATCTCATCTTAACAATTCTAACGCCTTGGCACGTTCAATCTGATTAAATATTACAAAGTTATCTAGATCTTGAGTTGTTATACAATGGTTAAGGCAATATAGTTGGAGAAAATTGTTTGTAATATTTTTATTAATTTTGAATTTATTTAAAATTAAGGATTTAAGTTTATTTTCTAAAAAGTTCATATAATTCCACTTTCAAGAAAATCATGTATGTGAACTAATCCTGACGGAATACCTTTTTTATCTGTTACAAATAATGACGTTATCTTATTTTTATAAAGTAAATTCAATCCTTCAGCTGCAAGCTTGTTTTCTTCAATTGATATAGGTCCTTTTGTCATAATTTGGCCAACCATTGAATTAACACTATTTAATTTAATGGACCTACGAATGTCTCCATCTGTAAGCAACCCAACTAGTGCACCATTAGTATTTATGACACCCACGCATCCAATCCCAGATTTATCAATAATTTCAATAGCTTCCATAAATTTTATATCCGATTGACATAACATATTTGGTGTTAATTTTTGCATAATAGCAGAAACGCGCTTTAAGTTGGCGCCAAGTTTTCCTCCGGGATGATAATTAAAAAAATCACTGCTGGTAAATCCTTTTATATTTAATAAAGTCACTGCTAATGCATCACCTAATGCGAGGGCCATAGTTGTAGATGTTGTAGGTGCTTTTGTGATAGAGCAAGCTTCAACTGAATGGGGTAATACTAATGAAACAGAAGCGGATTTGTCTAATTCAGAATTCTTACCGGATGTTATCGCTATAAGCTTTATGTTATATCTAGTTGTATAACTTATTATATCTGCGAGTTCTGGTGTTCCCCCAGAATTTGAAAGGGCTAAAACAATATCTGATTGAGTAATCATTCCTAAATCGCCATGACTGGCTTCAGCCGGGTGAACAAAACTTGATGGAGTTCCGGTTGATGCGAGTGTTGCTGAAATTTTCTTACCAATATGACCAGATTTTCCCATTCCAGTAACAATTATGCGTCCTGTGATTTTTGAGCACATAGATGTAGCTTTTTCAAAGTTTATTGCTAATGTATTTGAACTGCCTTCATTAAATTGTTCGCTGAGTGTTTTTAAACCTAATAACTCTTTATTTATAACATCTTGTGCTATTTTATTAAACGATGGCATATTAAATCCTATTTAAAAAGAACATTTGTTAATAATAATTTTTCAAATATTGTTAACAACAGAGTAGATACCTTTAAGTGTAGATAATAAATCGTATGCATCGTTTATATCTAGACAAGAGGGTGCATCGCACAATGCCTTATCAGGGTTTGTATGAAATTCAAGAAATACACCCTGAGCTCCAGCAGCTATACAAGATTTTGCAATTACTGGAACACCCCATCTGCGTCCACCGGTCGAGGCGCCATCCGTAAGAGGATTAGCGCCAGGTAATTGTACTGCGTGAGTAGCATCAATTGTCACAGGTACATTTAATTCTTTTAAAATAGTGATGGATAGGGGGTCAACTATAAGATTGTTGTATCCGAAACTAACACCTCTCTCACAAAATATTACCTTAGCATCAGAATGAACTTCATATATTTTATTCAAAATATTTTTACAGTCCCAAGGGGCAAGGAATTGAGCTTTCTTTATATGTAGAATTGATCCATATTTTTTTGAGGACTCAGCTGCCTTTATAATTAAGTCTGTTTGACGGCATAAAAATGCTGGAATTTGTATGATGTCTGCTACTTGCGATACTATATCAGATTGATTTGCTTCATGAATATCAGTACATATTGGAACATTTAGTTCTTTTTTTATTTTAGTTAAGATTTTTAAACCATCAGTTATTCCTGGACCTCTAAAAGATTTTACAGATGATCTATTAGCTTTGTCGAAACTTGCTTTAAAGCAAAAGTTAATATCTAAATCATGGCAAATTTTCTTTAAATGTAGTCCTATATGAAGGCATTCATCTAAGTTTTCTATAACATTGCATCCCGCTATAACTGCAAGCTTTTCATCATCACCAATACTCCAGTTAAAATTTTTAGTTTGACATATTTTCATTTATTAGCCTTTTTAATTCTATTATATGCGTATAGCGTGAATTATTTCTAAAAATAGTAATAAATGTATTTGTTCGAAGCTTTTTATAATATTTCTCATAATATATATTATGCGATTTATAAAATAACAATTATGTGAATATGTTTATTTATAATCTTTTAAAATTTCATTTGCCGCATTGTGACCTGGAGCACCAGTTACTCCCCCACCTGGATGAGTACCTGCACCACATAGATAAAGATTTTTAATAGGTGCTCTATAATTTCCAAAGCCAATCATTGGTCGAGCACTAAACATCTGATCTAAACTCATATTACCATGCATGATATCTCCTTTAATCAAGCCAAATACTCTTTCTAAGTCTAATGGACTAAGGATCTGTCTACCTAGAATAGACTTTTTAAAACCAGGCGCATAATTATCAACCGTATTAATTATAAGATCAGCAACTTCTTCTCGCTTAGAATCCCAATCAACATCAGGGTCAAATTGTTGACAGAACAAACTTGCCACATGCTTTCCTTCGGGAGCAAGTGTTTTATCAAGTGTTGAGGGTATAAGCATTTCAATTATTGGCTCTTTGGACCAGCCATTAATCTTAGAGTCTAAATAGGCCTTATCAATATACTCGCAAGTTGATGCAATAACTATACCACCTGTTAGATAATCTATATTTGAGGGTATTTTATTGTTTAGGCATGTAAACTCGGGCAATCTATCTAGTGCAACATTCATTCGAAATGTGCCTGATCCATTTTTATAATTTTTCATCCGTCTAGAAAAGTCAGAGGGTAGCTCCCCTTCCCTTATAAGTTGGTTATATAAAAGGCTTGGATTTAGGTTTGATACAATTATATCGGCTTCTAATGTTTCTCCAGTATCAAGTAAAATTCCGTAAGCTTTATTGTTTTTTATTAAAACTCTCTCTACCGATCTGCCCAACTGAATTTCGACACCTTTTTCACATGCTGACTTGCTCATAGCATTTGTTATTGCGCCCATACCCCCAATAGCGTGACCCCAAACACCTTTAATCCCATTAACTTCTCCAAAAGCATGATGCATTAAAACATATGCGGAGCCAGGGGTTTCTGTGCTAGCGTAATTACCCACAATTCCATCGAAGGCAAATGCGCCCTTCACATAATCATTTTCAAAATAATTATTTAAAAAATCTGAAACACTTTTAGTAAAAATATCCATAACAATACGTTGATCTTCTATGGAGAGCTTACGCATTCGGTTGCCAAACTTAATCGTTTTGAATATTTCCTTAATACCGCTTCCTACATTTGGCGGCGTCTCTAGTAAAAACTCACGTATAAGGTCTGCTACCATACCCGTATCACGAAAGTAACGATCGAGAGCTTTAGCATCTGGTAACGAAAATTTAGATATTTCGTTTTTTAATGAACTATCATCCAATAAAAATGCTAAAAAATTTCCATTTTTATGTGGCCAAAAGTTATTTACCTTGCGGTGAACTATCCTTAGCCCATATTTATAAAGCTCTAAGTCATTGATTACTTTTGGATTTAATAGACTGACTGTATAAGAAGCAACAGAATTTCTAAATCCTGGATAAAACTCCTCTGTTACGGCTGCTCCACCTACTATATTTCGTTTCTCAACAACTCGAACCTTTTTTCCTGCCATAGCTAAATAGTTTGCACAAACAAGCCCATTATGACCGGCTCCAATAATTATAACGTCAAGCATGATAGTTCCTATTTGTGTAAATTTTTAATAGTCAAAATTTAAATATAGTGCAATATCATGTTATATGTCTTTTATTTCTGACTTAATAAAATGTTAAATAATTATAAATCTGGTTATTCATTGAGCCAGTGTTTTTATAAAGATGAAAGTATCTATGATTTAGAGGTCAAGAGTATCTTTCATAAGCATTGGTTATTTGCCGGCCATACATCACAAATACCCAATATAGGTGATTACTTTCTATTCGAAATTTCGGAAGAATCTATAATAATAGTTCGCAATAAAAAGAATAAAATAAAAGCACATGTCAATGTGTGCCGACATCGCGGGTCAAATATTTGCTCAGAAAAGTATGGTAATAAAAAGTTACTTAACTGTCCTTATCATGCATGGAGTTATGATTTGGATGGCCTTCTCATAACAGCGCGTGATATGCCTAGTGACTTCAAATATAAAAACAACAACTTACATTCTGTTAATGTAGAGCTTATAGGGGGCTTTATTTTTATAAATTTAGCGAAAAAACCCCTATCTTTATATAATTTTAAACGCGACTTAAATAAAACATTGGATCTATTCGGGTTAGATGATCTAAAACTTGTAATGCATAAAAGTTATCCAATACCAGCTAATTGGAAACTGGCAGTAGAGAATTATAACGAATGTTATCATTGTAATCCATCGCACAAAGAATTTTCTCAAATTCATATGATGGGTACTGATAATAAAGTCTTTAAGAAACGAAAGAATGATTTCCACGAGCAGAATAAGGGTAAACTTAAATTTGCTCAATTTAACTGTTATTACGACTATGCTCAGACTGGTCAGGAAGGTTATCAATACGATAGAAATCCACTTAAGCCAGGAATTTTAAGCGGTACTGTAAAGGGTTCGCCAGCAGCCCCCTTGCTGGGAAATCTCACTGAATACGATAATGGAGCATCTGAGCTGATGTTAGGGCCTCTTATGTTTTTTCTTTTATATGATGACTACATTGTTGGTTATAGGTTCACGCCATTATCTTTAAATAATTGTGTGTGTGATATTTTTTGGTTTGTTCGCGATGATGCTGTAGAAAATATTGATTATGAAATTAATAATTTAATTTGGTTATGGGATAAAACAACTTTAGCTGACAAAGAAATAATCAGTAAAAATCAAAAAGGTGTTAATTCAAGTTTCTATAGTCCTGGTCGTTTGTCATTAATGGAGGATTTCCAGAAAAGTTTTTTAGATTGGTATATCAATACATTAAGTAGCTATACAGGTGATTAAATTGAACGATATCATTAATCATGAATCTAATAAGCCAAAAATTGGTTTTTGGAAATGCTGGTCAATTTCAGTGGGAGTAATGATAGGTTCCGGTGTTTTTTTGCTGCCTTCCGTTTTAGCACCATTTGGATCAATAAGTTTTTTAGGTTGGTTAGTAACAGGCTCTGCTGCAATACTTATTTCTCTCATACTGGGAAGACTTTCAAGTCGTACAAATCGAAGTGGAGGTTTTTATGTTTACACGCAGGATGCATTTGGTGATTTGCCTGGCTTCTTAATTGCCTGGGGTTACTGGTTGGCTATTGTTTTTTCTATTACAGCGATAAGTACAGCTTTTGTTGGATATTTAGGTGTTATTATTCCACAAATAGGCTCAAGTTCATTAATTCAAGCAATTACCGCATCGGCTTTAATATGGTTATTTGCGGCAATAAACATTCATAGTATAAATTCTGGGGCTAAAACCCAATTAATTACAGTTATTTTAAAATTAACTCCCCTCATAATCATAATAATATTAGG
>Ga0213861_10003185_pt1 | contig 13579 bp, 14 predicted proteins | sample PICome_4_FD_160110 | JGI IMG/M metagenome (GOLD analysis project Ga0213861, IMG submission 160110) | Coastal seawater microbial communities near Pivers Island, North Carolina, United States - PICO131 | ecosystem: Environmental > Aquatic > Marine > Coastal | place: USA: North Carolina... | reverse complement strand
GTTAAGTGTTATTCCCACAACAGGCTTTGACACCACATACCCACTAGCATTTGAACTAGCCTCAGACACAAGCCTAGTAGTTAAGGTTAAAGGTTCTGACGGTACGGTTCGCTCAGCTACGTTGACACTCGCATAAGGACAGAACTATGAGCATTTCACAGAACTACCCTAACGTAGCCCCACAGTTTCTTATCGACCTAGCCACCACGCAGAGGTTAGACCCACGCCTGACATTTGCTCGTGCCTCTGTTGGTACATATTACGATGCCAACGGTGTGTTGCAGATAGCCTCAAGTGGCGTAGCACGTTTCCAATTTGACCCAGTGACAGGCGTGAGCTTGGGCTTGTTGCGGGAGAATCAGGCTACGAATTTGCAAACTTATTCAGAGCAGTTTGATAATGTTGCTTGGTCGAAAACGAATGTTACGATAACGGCGAATACGATTGTTGCGCCTGACGGAACTTTGACGGGCGATAAAATCATTGCAACCGCAGTAGCTGGAACCCACAGCGCAACACAATTTATAACGACTCTATCTGCCGTTTACGCATCTAGTGTTTATGTTAAAGCAGGTGAGTACACTAGGATTACTCTTAGAGAAGCCTCTATTACAGGTGACGGTGCAACGTTTGACTTGGTATCAGGAACTGTTTTAGAAAATCTTGTTAGTGGCGTGGGTTCAATACAAGCAGTAGGAAATGGTTGGTACAGGTGCGCTGTTGTTTCAACTATAACAGCAGGCAGTAGCAGGCAGTTCAATATTACTATGAACACAAACTCTGGAAGCGGCAACCAAGCTTTTACCGGAGACGGCGTATCAGGCATCTACATCTGGGGCGCTCAGCTAGAAGCAAACTCCTACCAAACCTCCTACATTAAAACCGAAGCATCCCAAGTAACCCGTGCCGCTGAAACAGTCACACTAACAAACACAGACGCATACAACACGGCTGAGTTTACGGCTGTCTCTAGCCCCTTTGGTGTCTCTGGTGTCTCTGCGAATACGGTGACACTTAACGGTGATGTGCCTATCGAGCGTCTCTATGTCTACCCCCGCAACATCAGCCAGAATGAGATCAACAGTATTGTAGAAAATGACGGTTGGTGGAATTGGCGCATTGTGGGTTCTGACTTTGCTCTGCCTAACTTCACGACCGACGGTACAGTGATTGTCGATTGGGGTGACGGTACGGTAGAGACACTGACCACAGCGGTGCATACGTTTACGAATGCAAGCCCACACACGGTGCGTTTTAAGATGGGTAGTGGGACGGAGTTTAAGCCTAGTGTTAACAACAATGCAACGCATCGTTTAAAGGTTGTGGCATTGGGTTCAGCACCGAGCAATATGATTGTCGATTGCACTGGCTTGGTTAATAGTTGCAGTAACTTAAAAAGTTTTGATGCTACTTTAATTGGTGGCACTAACTTTACAACGGCATGGTATAACTGCAATAGTCTTAACAGCTTTCCATTAATTGATACATCAGCAGGGACTAACTTTAGCAACGCTTGGTTTAGTTGTACCGCACTAACATCATTTCCACTGTTGGATATGTCTGGAGCTACAAACCTACTTGATTGTTGGTACGGTTGCACAAGCCTAACTAGCTTTCCTGCTATTGATTTTCCTGTGTGTACTAGCTTTACAAGGACTTGGCAAAACTGCACCTCCCTAACCTCCCTCCCTGCTATCGACACATCATCGGGGATTATCTTTACTAACACATGGCAAAATTGTGCCTCCCTCACCTCCTTCCCAGCTATAGACACCTCAAGCGGCACTAACTTTACTCAAACTTGGTATAACTGCAATAGCCTAACTTCTTTTCCATTGATAGACACGTCAGCGGGTACTAACTTTTCTGAGGCTTGGCGTTTATGCAATAGCCTCACATCCTTTCCTGCTATCGACACCTCAAGCGGCACTACCTTTACTAGTACTTGGCGTTCTTGTACTAGCCTTACATCATTCCCTTTAATTGACACTAGTTCTGCCGCTAGCTTTGCAAGCACTTGGGAGGGTTGCACTGGTCTTACATCATTCCCTTTGATTAATACAAGTTCAGCGACTAACTTTACTTCGGCTTGGTTTGGTTGTTCTAGCCTTACTTCATTTCCGTTAATTGACACAAGTTCTTGTACCAACTTTGCCTCTACTTGGCGTTCTTGTACTAGCCTTACTTCATTTCCATTAATTGACACTAGCTCGGGCACTAACTTCAGTTTGACTTGGTACGGTTGCTCTAGCTTTACATCATTCCCGTTAATCGACACATCCGCAGGTACTACGTTTTATCAAACTTGGACTAACTGCACTAGCCTGACTAGTTTTCCACTAATTGACACAAGTGCTGTAACTGATTTTTTTCAAACATGGGAAAATTGTCCAAACCTAACATCTTTCCCGTTGATTAATACATCTTTAGGCACAAGATTTGAGCGTGCTTGGCGAGCTTGTGCTGGGCTTACGGCATTTCCATTAATCAACATAAACTCAGGAACCACGTTCTATCGGGCGTGGGAAGGATGCACATCACTAACGGACTTTCCCGCTAACTTCTTCGATTCTTGGACAGGTGTTCCAGTCGCTAACTGCTTCCTAAGTACTTGGGACTTTTGCTCTGCTCTGACAACAGCCTCAGTCGAGAACATCCTAGTATCTATCGACACATCAGGCGTGTCAGCACCAGCCACGGGTACAGAGATTACAATTGACTACAACGTAGCCACAGGTGCATTAACAGCCCCAACGACATCAGCAATTACGTCTCTCAAGGGTAAGAACTGGACAATCAAAATCAATGGAGTCTTACAATGACCGATTTATACCTAAAATATGCTGACGAAGCAGAATCAATCGACAACCTGTACGCTAAAAAAGAGGAAATTATTATTGATGAAGAAGGCGGGGAAGTTATTATCCTTGTGCCTGACTTGTCGAAGCCTCTTTTTGCAAACATTGACACCATCGGCACAATCTACGAGCCGCAGGAAATCGTTGACCCTGAGAACCCACCAGAGCCAGTGCCTTACGAGGGTTGGTTTGTAAACGTGCGTGTGGTCGCAGGAGAGGATGCGGAACCATTAACGCCTTATTCTATTGACCCACAGCCTTACCCTATGCGAGTATGGGGCTAAGCCATGCTAGGCGCTAACCCATTATCTACTCGCCCAATATCGACATTTCCAGCAATTGATTCAGTCGCTGGTAGCGCAACAGGGCAAGCATTTGTTAACGCAAATGCTGTCGCTAGGTTTTTATCGGCATCTAGCATTAATGTTATTGTCTCCGTACAGGTTCTTGCTACTTTAATCGTATTTGTTGATCTATCTGCTAATGCCAATGCTTCCGTTAGTGCTGATTTTCTCCGTACAGCAATGGCAGAGGCAAGTGTAAGCAGTGTTGCTATCGTTAACTTAGATGCAAACCGCATTGCTTTTGATTCTGCTTCTGTCACGGCAACTGCCACGGTAGATTTAGATGCTATACGCTTACGGTTAGTTTCTGCGGCTGTTGATGGTGACGCTACAGTTTCTCTGGATGTTGTCGGCATATTCGTCGGCGCATCTGATATGAGTGGACTTGCCTTTGTTGATGCTGACACTCAGGTCACATTTACAACAGAATCTAATATGAACGGCAACGCAACCTTTGTTATAGATGCAGAGATTGTTGGCGAAAACTGGACATTAGTTCCCCAAGGGACAAATATATGGCTACGAAAAGGTTAGTGCTAGGCGAGTGGTTGCCCGATCAACCTGGTCTTACGGGTGCGGTAACGAAGGCAAAGAATGTCGTCCCTGTCATGAACGGTTACGGCGCATTCCCCTCTGCTGAGGTGTTTTCTAACAATGCGGCAGAGAACCTGCTAACCGTTGTTGCGGGTAAGTTTGGTGATACGGTGCAGTTGTTTGCGCCCAGCGCCACTAAGATATTTAAGTTTGACCAGAATGATTTGGGGTTAGACGATGTGTCTAAGGTCGGTGGGTATGCTAGTGCTATAGCTTGGAAGTTTGTTCAATTCGGCAAGGTAATTATCGGTGCTAATGGCAACAACACCCTACAGGCGTGGACTATCGGTACATCTACGACATGGGATGACTTAGCCGTTGCCGCACCCTCGGCTAGATTTGTGACGGTGGTAAGGGACTTTGTTGTCGCTGCCAATGAAAGTTCAGAACCAAACAGGGTGTATTGGTCAGACATTAACGACGAAACCAACTGGACTTCTGGGCCAACATCTCAGTCTGACTTCCAAGACATTGCCGACGGTGGCAACATTCAGGGTCTTACTGGTGGCGAGTCTGGGTTAATTTTGCTAGAGAAAGCCATCTATCGAATGTCTTACATTGGCAGTCCATTGTTCTTCCAGTTCGACGCTATTTCAAGAACGTTAGGATGCTACGAGGCAAACAGTATTGTCCAGAAAGGTAGCCTTACGTTTTTCTTATCGGACGATGGTTTTTATGTCTGTGATGGCCAAAACGTAACACCGATAGGTGCAGAGAAAGTAAACAGATGGTTTTTCGATGATGTGGATGAGGGCAATATTGACAGGATGTCAGCGGCTGTCGACCCAGAGCGCAACATCGTTGCTTGGTGCTACCCAAACACTAGCGGTGGGCGTAGCATCATTGCATACAACTGGCAGACAAGTCGGTGGAGTTATGCCATCACAACGGTGAATTTTATTTCTAGTGCGGCAACCGTAGGTACAACGCTAGAGCAACTTGACATCTACACTAGCTTAGAGGGCGTACCAGCGTCTTTAGACTCACGCCTATGGGCAGGTGGCAAACCATTGTTTGCTGGCGTTAGAGGGGGTGGAATTATACTTTTCGGTGGCCCACCGATGGAGCCAGAGTTAATTAGTGGCGATATTGAGGAAGGTATGCAGTCTATTGCCAAAACAGCATGGCCACAGATTGATGGTGGCTCTGCTGACATAGCGGTAGCCTCTCGATTTCGGTTAGACGAAGATGTGGTTTTTGGCTCAGATGTGTCTGCTACAGATGAGAATAGGGTTTCGCTTAGGTCGGTTGGGCGTTATCATAGAGTTAGGGTAAAACCTACAGGAAACTGGACAACCGTTATGGCTATTGATCTTGAATTACAGCCCGTGGGTGGACGTTAATGTTTCGTCGTCTACCGCCACAAGGAGGGACTCTACGAGAGGTCTCTGAGGTAGTTAACGGCGTTTTAAACGGCAAGATCAACAGTACTGGCACTATTACATTAGCCACCGGAAACGCAACAAGCACGACATTGTTTGACGAGCGTATTAGCCCAGACAGCAAGATTATTCTATTACCAAAGTCGGCATCCTCTTTTGAGGATACGTCTCCATACGGTGAATTTGCTAACACTAACGATCAATTGTCGCCTAGCGCAGGATCGACTGCTGTCGTGGCGTGGAACCTAACGGTGACAAGTAGCGGTACATTTCTTAGCGATACAAGCAGGATTAACGTGCTTAACGCTGGCAAGTACTTTGTTGAAATTTCACTTCAGTTACAAAATATCAATAATGATGCTCAGTACGCAGACATTTGGTTTCGGGTAAACGGTATTGATATTATTAACAGTGCTAGACGTTTCTTTATGCCTGCAAGAAAGTCAGCGACAGAACCTAGCCACGTTGTCGGCATTGCTTCGGCCTATGTTGAGCTAGAGGCAAACGATTATGTGGAGGTTGCTGGCTCTGTATCTAGCGTAGACGTAACCCTAGAGAACTTCCCTGCGGACGCTTTAATACCGAGACCGTCAATCCCGGCGGCAAAAGCTAAAATTGAATACATCAGTCCACACGCATATTCAGATGTTTATGCAACATATCAGACCTACGGTCAGGCTACCATTTCTCACTTTGCTAACTTGGTGGATGATAAGAGCTACGCTTATGTGGTGGTGGGCTAATGTATATGCTTGTCGAACCCCATGAACTTAGGAAGATGTGGCCATATCTAAAGCAAGGCTTAAACAAGATATTGGTTAAGTCACCAGAGGACTGGATACCAGAGGATGTATATGCCTCTGTCATGGCGAATAAGTGCAACATCTGGATGGCTAGTGAGAACGACATAATTATCGGGTTTGTGGTTGGTTATATTAATGGTGAGGATTTCCATGTCTGGTGTGCGTATGGCGATCTCGGTGGAAACCTTAAGCAATGGTTCTCTGACTTAGAGGATATTGCTCGCACACAATGCAAACGTATTACATTTGACTCATGGCGACCTGCATGGAGCAGGGTAGCTAAAGAATTGGGATTTAAGCCCCGTAGTTGGGCGAAGGAGCTATAAATGGCTGGTGGCGGAAGTGGCGGCACTCAAACCGTAAAGACTGAACTAGACCCAACAATGAAACCGTTTGTTGAGTACGGTCTACAAGAATCTCAGCGACTGTACGAGGGTGGCCCTGTGCAGTTCTACCCTGGGCAAACCTACGTTGGCCCATCGGAGATGACTCAACAGGGTATGCAAGCGGCTCAACAACGGGCATTAGCTGGTAGCCCATTGGTGCAAGGCGCACAGCAGACTGTTGGGGCAATGCAAACTGCCATGAACCCAGCATTGGGCGCATTTGGCGACATCTATGGTCGTGCGGCTACTAACCCTGCGATGGGCATGACAGCACAAACGGCTGGCGGTGCATTCTTGGGCGGTAACCCGTTCTTCCAAGGCGCATTCCAACCAGCGGCTAGGGCGGCACAAGACCAGTTCCAACAGGGTATCCAAAGTGTTACAAGTGGCGCATCACAGGCAGGACGATACGGCTCTGGCGCTATGGGTCAACTGCAAGACCGAGCATCTAACCAGTTTGCTCAGTCTTTGGCAGACACGGCAGGTAAATTGGCTTACCAGAACTACGGTCAAGAACGTGGCTTGCAAGAAGCGGCTATCCAAAACCTTGGTGGGTTGTCTAACCAAGCGTTGCAGACACAGTTACAAGCGGCAAGCGGTGTTGGACAGACGGCGGCAAGCGATATGCAACGTCAGTTGCAAGCGGCGGCTATGTCACCGGATATGGCAGCGCAGGACTACGCAGACATCCAGCGTCTTATCGACCTTGGACAGATGCAAGAGGGTTATCAGGAAATGGCATTGGGTGATGCAATGAACCGCTTTAACTTTGAGCAATCAGCGCCTTACTCGTCTCTACAGGCTTTCCTGTCATCTGCTTATGGCGCACCGATGGGTATGCAAACATCTCAGCCTATCTACCGAAACCCAGTGGGTTCCGCAGTTAGTGGAGGCTTGGCTGGTTACGGTTTGGCTAACGAGGGTGGTGTCAACCCATTCTTAGGTGCGGCTGGCGGTGCTTTGGCTGGCGGTCTTTTGTCATAAGGAACGGATATGTCTGGAATTGAACCGATCTTAATTGGTGCGGCACTAGGGGCAGGAACATCTGCGGCTATGGGCGGCAATCCCCTACAAGGCGCTATTATGGGCGGCGTTACTGGTGGGATAGGTGGAGGACTAGGTGGGGTTGGTTCTGCGGCATCCGCTGGTGCTAATACTGCGGCACAAGCTGGGGCGTTTGGTTTGCCATCAACCGTGGGCGCTTCTTTGGTAGAAGGGGGCGCATCGGGTGTCATGGGTGATGTGTTAGAGCAAGCTGCTCTCAGTGGTTTGGAATACAGCGCCAACCCATTTATGGCTGGGGTGCAACATCTGGTGCGAGAACCAAGCACAACAATGTCTGCTTTAACTGGTGGTATGGACGCATCTAAGATGGGTCAGCTTTCGAAGATGGGTGGGAAATTAATGGGCGGTCAACAACCACAGCCGCAGATGTCAGCGCCAAATATCAAACGAGGGCAAGCGCCACAGGTGGCTGGCCCAGTCATGTCTTTATTAGATGAGCGAGAAAGACCACAGCGTCGTCGTTTGTCCTTACTGTCGAGGTAATTATGGCCACTTACTTACAAAGTCTATTGGGCGAGGATGAGTTTAAAAAGACTCAGCAAAGCGCACAAAACATGGGACTGCTACAGGCTGGTTTGGCTGGCCTTATGGCTAGTGGGCCATCACTCACGCCTACGTCAGCAGGTCAGGCTTTAGGTGCGGCTGGTCTCAGCGGCTTAACTGGCTACCAAGATGCTATGAGCGAGGCAGAGCGCCAAGGCTTGCAGGGCATTGAGTTTGAGCAGATGCAACAGTCACGTCAGTCAGATGAGGCTTTCAAGGCTGCCTTGCCAGAGGTGTTTAAGGATGGAAGGATTAATTACCCTGCTTTGCAACAGCTTGCGCTAGTGTATCCAAAAGAAGTCGGGGAAATTGTGACTGCGTACACAAAGGCACAGCCTCCACAAGCGCCATCTGTTAACTTGCAATTTGATGCTAAGACTGGCTCTGTGTTTAACCCAAAAACGGGTGAGGTTACATACACAGGCAATGCCCAGCAAGATGATGTCAATCTACAGTTTGATCCGAAAACTGGCACTGTATTTAACCCTCGAACCGGTGAAGTTACCCGTGCAGATGGTCAACAAGCGCAAGCAGGTGTAGTTATTCCGGATAATGCGACACCAGCACAGGCGGCAGAAATATACCGCAAAGCAGCGCAGAATGAACCTGATTCTGCGGAGGCAAAACGTCTTTTTGACTTGGCCAATGCCGTTGATCCAGAAAGCAAAGTAAAACCGCCAACTGATTCTCAATTAAGGGCAGGTGGGTTTTATGACCGAATGAAGCAATCTATTGGCATTATTGACCCACTAGAGGCGGCTGGAGAGTATCCGATGGTGGGTGCGGCAATGGCGCAATCTATACCTTTTGTTGGGGATGTGGCCAAACGGGTTGTAATGTCTCCGGAGGAACAGCGCTATCAACAAGCGGCTGATGACTGGATTAGGGCTAAGTTACGCCAAGAGTCTGGTGCTGTTATTAGCGACGACGAGATGCGCAGTGAATACAACACTTACTTCCCACAGCCAGGTGACTCTAAAGAAGTTATTGCCCAAAAGAGAAGAGCAAGACAAACGGCTACAAACTCTATGGCGAAAGCGGCTGGCCCAGCAGTTGATTTGGTAAACCCAACTCAAAGCACAGGCGGGGACTTAGCTGCCCAAGCCAAAGCAGAACGTGAGCGCAGACAAAGGGGTCAATGATGGATTTATCAATGCTGTCGGACGAGGACTTATTAGCCGTTGAGCAAGGTAATTTGCGTGCTGTATCTGACGCAGGTTTAGATGTTATTGAAAAACAATTCCCAGAAGGCTTGCCCACTAGAATGGAAGGCGGGGTGGTAACGCCAGACTTGGGAGACTACGCATCTGAGATGGGTCGCCAAGTAGGTCTTACAGGCAGGGGTGCGGTAACGGGTATTGCTGGCTTGCCTATGATGGCCGGAGACGCTCTCAACCAGCTAATCAATAGCATTACAGGCTCAAACATCCCACCAGCTAGTCAGTCACTACAAAGCCTAATGACCCGTGCTGGTGTACCCGAACCACGGACAGGCACAGAGCGAGTTGCTCAGGATGTTGTCGCAGGTATGACTGGTGTTGGTGCGGCTCCTGCTATTGCTAGAGGTTTATCACAAGGTGGCCAGAGAATGATGGCTCCGTTATTGGAGCGTCTTGGTACACAAACCCTAGCATCAGGCACAGCGGCAGGTGCGGCTGGCGGCATCCGAGAGGGTGGCGGCGGTACTGGGGCGCAGATGGCAGGTGGTCTAGCGGCAGGTATGCTTGCCCCATCTACTGCTGGCTTAGTGGGTGCAGGTCGTGGTACGGCTAGGGCATTGACCCAACCGTTTACACAGTCTGGTCAAGAACGCATGGCAGGTCGATTGCTGACAGAGCAAGCTACAGACCCTATGCAAGCTATGCGTAACCTAGAGATGGCTACGCCACAGATACCTCGTAGTCAGCCCACGATGGGGGCTACAGCGGGTGATTACGGTCTTTCATCGCTTGAGCGAACAGCATCGCAGTTACCAGAGGCATCAGGTCAATACGCTCAACGTCTTGCTCAGAACAACTTGGCTCGTAACTTGCTTTTAGAAAAGTACACTAAAGATACGGCGCTTGAAAACGCCATCAAGAAAAGAGACATAATTGGAGGCGAAATCCTTAAAAAAGTTTTTTCTCAGAAAACACCTGTTAAACCATATACGGTTATCAGTAAAATTGACAACATATTGAAATCCGATGTTGGTTCTAGAACAGTAGTAAAAGAGCAGTTAAACGAATTTAAAAAACAAATACAAGAAGAAGTAAATGAGGTTGGATTTGCTGACCCAGGTCGATTGTATTCAATTCGCAAAAACATTAACGACATTATTGAAGGTAATTTGGCAGGGCCTAAAGCAGAAAATGCTAAAAAGTTGGCAAGCGGTGAACTAATTGAAATTCGTAAGGTTTTGGATGAGGTTATAGAATCTGGTGCGCCGGATTTTAAAGAATTTTTACGCACTTATAGCATTATGTCTCGTCCTGTCGACCAAATTAGGGACATGAGAAAGATTACTACAACGGCATCTGGTGGAACAGTAAATCCAATTACTGGAGTACGAAACTTTACAGCAGTACGGTTTAGGCAACTTGTAGATAAGATTGTCGGCGATCCTCGTAACCCATTATCTAAGACTCAGGTTGGTGTGCTTAAAAAAGTAGCCAAAGAACTAGATGAAGGTGCGATGATGAACTTGCCTGGCATTAAACCAGCGGGTTCTGACACATTTAAGAACCTAACCGTCGGCAATCTGTTAGGCAATATCTCTGCCAATCCCACGAGTCGTGGTGTTGCGGCACAAGTCATTGAGACATTTGCCCGTCCTATTAGCTGGGTATACCGTGGCGGTGAGGATGCTGTAAAACAGTTAATCGTGGATGCCATGCTAGACCCCAAGTTAGCGGCACAGTTGATGCGAAAGGCAACACCACAGAACATACAAGAAGTTGGTCGCTCTTTGACCCAAAAGGCAGCGCAAGCCACATACGGCTCGGCGTTCGGAACAGCGGTTGCACAGTAAGGAATATTCATGTCAAAGACTAAAATCTCGTTATACGATGCTGACCCAGGCAATAACACGGATATTGACGGCATCAACCTAGCCGAGGGCATGGCTCCTGGTCTGGTGAACAACGCTATCCGAGAGCTAATGGCGCAACTAAAGGACTTCCAAGTCGGCTCTGCTGGTGATTCGTTAACCGTTGGTGGCAATCTTGCGGTGACTGGGACATCGAACTTTACTAACGCAATCACAATGTCAGGTCGTTTGGTAGATGCCTTACCCACTGGTACTAAGATGCTGTTCCAACAAACAACCGCACCAGTGGGTTGGACGAAGGATACGACTAACGATGATAAGGCATTGCGTATCGTTTCTGGTACAGCAGGGTCTGGTGGAACATTATCTTTAACATCTTTTGCTAGTCAAGCCGTTGGAGACACTACGCTTACTACAGCGCAGATGCCTATACACAACCACTCGTTTAGTGGAAGTGGCAACACAGGGGATGGTGGGGCTCACACCCACAGTGTTACTGATCCTGGTCACGCCCACTCAATTGGTTACACAGGGAACTTAGGTTATAGCGGCGGTGGCGGAAACCCAAATACATTTTGGGCTGCTGGGACAAACCAAGGAACAAACATTGCGACCACAGGAATATCAATCGTTGATGCTCCTAACCACTTTCACTCATTTAGCGTATCTGGCACAACTGGTGACCAAGGTAGTGGAGATTCACACACCCACACGTTAGATTTAGATATTGCTTATGTAGACGTTATTGTGGCGACAAAAGACTAATGAAAATAGAACCTGGCACATTCTGCCCACTTATTAAGAAAGACTGTATCCAGACCAAGTGCGCTTGGTTTACTCAGCTACGGGGCAACAACCCTAACACTGGGAAAGAGATAGACGAGTGGGGTTGTGCTATCGCTTGGATGCCAGTACTGATGATTGAGAACAGTCAGCAACAACGACAGACTGGGGCGGCTGTAGAAAGTTTCCGCAATGAGATGGTAAAAGCAAACGAATCAACCGCTAACCTGTTGAACAATCAACACAAACTGCTTAGTGGTAATTGATAAACTATAACTTAGTAATGTTATAAACCTACTGTGTTGGGTTTTCTTTTGGAGCAAAGAATGGATGACGGTAGATTAGTTCGCATAGAGCAGAAGTTAGACAAACTATCCGATGCCGTTGTCAGTCTAGCAAGAATGGAAGAAAGGATGCTCACATTGTTTAAGCGTATGGACAAGTACGAAATAGCGCAGGATGAAATAGCTGAACGTGTTACAGAAGTCGAAAAAATCAGTATTAGCCGTGGCGCTGTTTTCCGACTGATTGACAAGGCAACGTGGATTGTCGTTGGTATCGTGGTGGCGCTAGTCATAGAAACCTTTATGAAATAGGTTGCCCATGAAAAGTCCTAAGTTGGTGTTGATTGAATGGATTGATGCTTATCACTTAGATGCTTGGCAATTTGGGGCAGTCCCAATTTGCGACTTTGAACCTTGCTGGACTATCGGATTCCTGATGGACGAAACCAAGCAGGGAGTATTGGTGGCGCAGACATGGTTCGATGGTGATTGCGCAAACCTAATTGGTATTCCAAAGGGCATGATTAAAAAGATGTCGGTGCTTGGCGGCATAAAATAAGGATTCACATGGCGGTCAAATCAAACCAAAAAGTCTCGGACGAGGACTTTATTCGTCTCTGGTATGAGCATAGGTCTGCGGTTAAGATAACCGAGCGCACAGGGTTAGACATCCGCAATGTGTACACCAGACGCAGGTACATTGAAAACAAATACAAAATCCGGTTAGCCTCTAAAAATTCCCGAATGCCTGAATTTGTCGTTCGTGACCACATGAGCCGCATGGACGTAGACTTGGACAATGCTGTAATCTTCGTTGCCAGCGATGCCCACTATTGGCCAGACGAGATAAGTACAGCTCACAAAGCGTTTGTGAAGCTAGTTAAAAAGCACAAGCCTGACATTATCGTGATGAACGGTGATGCCTTCGACGGTGCTTCGATTAGCCGTTATCCCAAAGCGGGATATGAGACATTTAAGATGCCGTCCGTTAAAGAGGAATTAGAGGCTGTATCTGACCGATTGGGCGAGATCGAAAAGGTAGCAGGGAACGCCAAACTTGTCTTTACAATGGGTAACCATGACCAACGCTTTGAGGCAAAGTTAGCCAATCAAGCGCCAGAGTTCCAAGGTGTGCCAGGCTTTAGCTTAAAAGAGCATTTTCCACGTTGGCTATTTTGTATGTCAATGTTCGTCAATAAAAATTTAATGATAAAACACCGTTATCACAACGGCATTCACGCAACTTATTCGAATTCCTTAAAATCTGGCGTCTCGATGGCGTGTGGGCACCTACATCGCTTACAGGCCACGATTGTCTCGGATTATTCAGGTTCTCGGTGGGGCGTGGATACCGGGACGCTATGCGAGACTGATGGCGATCAAATGGCATATGGGGAAGGCAATCCATCCAACCACTGCTCAGGTTTTGCAGTGTTGACTATTGTCGATGGGCGATTAATTCAACCTGAGTTTTGTGCTGTGTTAGATGGCGTTGCTTACTTCCGAGGT
>Ga0213861_10003184_pt1 | contig 13587 bp, 16 predicted proteins | sample PICome_4_FD_160110 | JGI IMG/M metagenome (GOLD analysis project Ga0213861, IMG submission 160110) | Coastal seawater microbial communities near Pivers Island, North Carolina, United States - PICO131 | ecosystem: Environmental > Aquatic > Marine > Coastal | place: USA: North Carolina... | reverse complement strand
AACCGATGCGGCCAGATCTTTCATCGCTTCTGTCTCATAGGCGTTCAGCCGACACCCATGTGTCGAAAAAACCGGTATGTCGTTTGCCATCAGGCCTGATCCAAAAAGTCTTGGGTAAACACGCCGTCAAACACATGCGTGGTCGGTCCAGTCATCCAGACGCCGTCCTCGCGCCAGTCCAGCGTCATCCAGCCGCCGTCCAGCTCCATTCGCACCTGCCGGTCGGTCAAACCGCGCTGGTGGGCCGCAACCGCGGTTGCGCAGGCACCAGAGCCGCAAGCCAGCGTGATCCCGGTGCCGCGCTCCCAGACGCGCATTCGAATTTCGCCTTTCGTGCGAACTTCGGCAAATTCGACGTTGGTCGCTTTGGGAAACAGCGGATCGTGTTCCACACTGGCACCCCAAGTTGCCACGTCCACAGCGCTGATATCCGGCACGAAGAACACGCAATGTGGATTGCCCATTCCAACGCCAACCGGATCGCCATCCAACGGCAGGTGCAGCGTGTCCACGGATTTGGCCAGTGGAATGTCGCCCCAATCGGTTTGTGGAACGCCCATGTTGACGGACACGTTGCCATTGGCGTCCACCATCGCGTTCAGCACGCCGCGAAGCGTGCGGATACGGATCGTATCCATACCCCGTTCCGCCATCACATAGGCAGCGACGCAGCGCGTGGCATTGCCACAGGCACCGGCAATGGACCCATCAGAATTCCAGAAATCCAAGTCGATATCTGCAGAATCGCTGCTGCGAATCTCTGCCAGTTGATCAAACCCAACGCCGCGATTTCGATCACCAATCAGCCGCGCCAACGCTTCTGTTGTCACCGCTTCCCGTCCCCGAGAATCGATCACAACGAAATCGTTGCCCAGACCATGCATTTTCATGAAATGCAGGCCGCTTATGTTGCTGTTTTTGTCCATCCGCCGCGATATAGCGCGCATCGAATTGTTTTGAAAGCAAAGGATGTTTTTTGCTTGACCATATATGGGTCCCAGTTTAGGCAGGCGCTTCGAGTGGGCCGTTAGCTCAGTTGGTAGAGCAACTGACTTTTAATCAGTGGGTCGCTGGTTCGAATCCAGCACGGCTCACCACTTATTTCCAAAAACACTGTGCAAAATGTTCGATGCGTATCCGAACATTTCCGCACGCCCGCATGTCCGCAACCCACACTGGTCACGCCACTTAAACTAGTTGTCCCAAACAAATATCCCCGCCGAGGGCACCAAGGCATCCGGCAGGGATTCGGAACTAAGAAAATGTGCTATTGGTACATTTTCAAACCAGACTTGGCTTAGTTTGCCGCTTCTTGCACGATGTCATCCAGCAACGCTTGAACCTCTTGCATAGGCCCCTCGGGCATGTTGCGGTACCCAACAGACACTTTGCCATCCACGTCAGTTACAAATACGGCGTAGGGGCAGTGTGCGATGTTCCCTAGGTCTGCTTCCATCACCTTGCGCGACACAACGGCCGAGCAGAAAAGGAAGATATCCGCAGCATCAAACAATTTCTTGTCACTGCCCACGTCATCCGCTGTGCGGGCCAACATTTCGCCTGTGTGGCTGACATAGTCGATGACCAGACCGCGGCCGACGATGGCGCTTTCAACGCTGAATGTGGCGTCTTCAAAGGATCCATCAAAGTCATAAGTCGTTGCGTCCTGCGCAATGGCAGGGGCTTGCATGGCGACCAGCGCCAGCGCTGTGATAAAGCTCTTCATTCTACTCTCCTGTGGCTTCGGACGAACCATGCCCATTCTACCACGATGGGACGTTGACCCATATCAAATCTTCCGCGTGATACATGCGGGCCGCCCTTTGGATAAGGCGGCCCGCATGGAATTTTATCCGAACATGTCGGCCGAAATACCCGCGTACCAACCGACACTTTCTTCGTATGTGGTTTTCCGCAGTGCAGCGTCTTCGCCGGTCTGGCTAACAGACCCATCGGTCTTGGCGATCTTTTTGTCTGTCGCTTCGTAGTTTGCGCCAACCTTTACGCCGTCATCCGTGTCAATCAGCGACCAGCACGTGTTAGAGAACTTGGCCGGGAATACCTTGGAACCCGTCAAAGCACCCCGAACAGCGTTGGCACAGACTTTTGCCTGACTGTTGGCAGAGAAGCCGGATTTTGGCATGTCACCCTGTGCAGATGAATCCCCAAGAACGTGAATGTTTTCGTCCATTTTGCTTTGCATGGTATGCGCGATGACGGGTGCCCAGTTGCCGTCGTTGATCGCAGCAGCGTCAACGATCCGTCCGGCCTTCATGGCAGGAATAACGTTGCAAACGTCGACTTTATTCACTTCGCCATCAATCACCAGTTCCATTGTATCCGGGCGAACCTCTACGTTTCCGCCGCCAAAATCTGGGCCAATCCGTTCGATCATGCCAGAATAGTGAGTGTTCCAACCTTCTTCAAACAGACCCTGTTTGGAGAAGGCTTCCTTTGGATCGGCAACCAGGATCTTCGCGGTTGGATTCACATGTTTCAATAGATGAGCGACCATCGAAACCCGTTCATACGGACCAGGAGGGCAGCGATAAGGGTTCGGTGGGGCCACCATCGCAAACGTACCGCCCTGTGGCATTGCCATGATCTGTGCTTTTAACAGCTCTGACTGCGAACCGGCCTTGTAGGCATGTGGCATCTTGTTTTGCGCGCTGAGGTCCCATCCCGGAACGGCACCGTCGACAAAGTCGATGCCAGGGCTAAGGATTAAGCGGTCATAGGGCAACGATGACCCGCCAGCCAACGCGACAGTCTTGGTGTCACGGTCCACGCCAATCGCCCAGTCATGTACGACGTTGATTCCGTATTCCGCAGCCAATGTCCCATACGAATGGCCAATCGACGCAAGATCGCGAAACCCGCCAAGGTAAAGGTTGGAAAAGAAGCAGGTGTAATACATGCGGGTCGGTTCGATCAATGTAACGTCGATCTCACCCTTGCTGTCTTTGGCGATATAACGCGCGGCTGTGGCACCACCGGCACCGCCGCCCACAACGACCACGCGTGGTTTGCCATGGCCAGCGGCCAATACCATCGGCGCGGCCATCGATGCTGCGGCAGCGGCCGTGGCACCCATAAACAGACGTCTGTTCAGTTTCATGATAGTTCTCCCTTGGATTTCGGCACCGTTATTCGAGATATTTAAAATATGCGGCCAGTGCCGCGATTTCCTCATCTGACAACCGGCCTGCTATCATTTGCATAACCGGGTGCGGTCGAAGCCCATTTCTGTAGGAATGAAGCGCAATCACAAAATCTTCTTCGGGCCAACGCGTGATCGACGGTATTCCTTCATCTGTTCCGTTGACTTGGTGGCAGGTCACGCATTCGCCTGACAAATACTCGCCATAGTCAGGGTCGCCCTGCAGCGCCAGAATGGCAGGATCAATGCCATGATCGGTTCCTGTGGCCGTTGGTTCCGCTTCGGGAATATTTGCGGGGCTGTCGGAAAACAGGCGCAGGTAGGCCAACAGATTTTCACGGTCAACCTGATCTTTCACGCCTCGAAAGCTCATCCTTGTGCCTGACACCAATGCCTTGGGGTTTTCCAAATAGGCATCGAGCGTGTCAAAATGCCATTCCAAGCCATCATTACCCGCGCGGGTCAGACTTTTGGAATATGGAAATCCTTCGATCGATCCGGCGCGACGCCCGAACAATCGGTTCAGTTCTGGTCCAACCCGGTTCGTCGCACCTTTGCCGATTTGGTGGCAACCAGTGCATCTGGCAAAAACGGTTTTGCCAAGGTCTGCGTCGCCACTGTCGGCTGACTGGACGGCGGGCACAAAGAAAAATGAAACGGAAACGGCAAAAGACAGTGTTCTCAACATTCCACGATCTTGCGGAATAAGTTAATCAAAATCAAGAAATATGATGTGTAAATGTAATTCCGAACTGCCAACCTGATGGGCGATCAAGGCAGTTGTGGCCGGCAATTCTGCGATGAACTGCCAGCCAATCAATTTGTTCTACTGAAAGCTTTTCAGATAGGCAGTGACCGCCTGAATATCGGATTCCTTTTTGAACCCGGCAAAGGACATTTTCGTCCCCTTCAAATAGGCTTTTGGTTTGGACAAGAATTCGGCCAGTGTTTCGTCTGTCCATACCAAACCGTCGGACGCAGCGGCCTCGAACACCTTGGAATAACGGAAACCCTCAACCGTCCCGGCGGTACGACCCATAACGCCGTTCAACTGCGGACCCGTTTTATTCGACGCACCTTCGCCGATTTGGTGACATGCTTTGCATTTCTTGAATGCCTTTTCGCCTTCGGCAACCAGTGCCGGGTCCAAAGTTGCCATTTCCACTGCGGGTTCTTCCGCAGGCGCTTCCTCAGTCACGGCTTCCGCTGCTTCCTCGGTAGCCGCTGAGGTGTCCTCTTCGATGTCCGGTGTCACATCCAGAACGGATGCGTGCATGGTGATTTCTACGCTGTCTTTGCAGTCTGTCATGCATGGTTCCGCAGAAAACTGAGGCAACTCTGTTTCTGCCCGATCATCCAAGATGAATCCGTCAGCGTTCGGCATTTCAACGTCCAGAAAGGTTTCCTTGGACAGAACAAAGTCATCCTCGACCAAATCGTTGGAATACAGGATGTAGGCAGTGATGGCATACACCTCGTCCACACTCAGGCTTTGTGCGTTCCCGAATGGCATCGACCGGTTCACGTAGTCCCAAGTTGTCGACAGATACGGCCAATAAGACCCAACAGTCTTCAACGGATCTTCGCGGTCAAGGGTACCTTGGCCGCCAGCCAGCTTTGGCCAATTGTCGACGCCTTCAGCGAACTCACCATGGCAAATCGCGCAGTTTTCGGAAAAGATCATCTCGCCGTCTTCAACGGAACCCGAACCATCAGGCAAGCCGACGCCATCGGGTCGAACATCCAAATTCCAGGCCGCGATTTCATCGGGCAGGGCAGGGCGGCCAAGGCCAAGTTTTTCAGCATAGGCAGGGGCAACAGAAACAGACGCAAGCAGCGCAGCAGCAACACCTAGATTAAGAAATTTCGACATTTTCTGCCTCCCCAGTTTCCTTGACCCACCAGGTCTGGATAGCGTTGTTGTGGTAAATCGAATTCAGCCCGCGCACTCCGCGCAGCTGCGTTTTTGTGGGCTGAACATAGCCTGTGGTGTCCATGGCGCGCGATTGCACCAGCATTTCGGACCCATCCCAGTTGATGTCCAGATAGAAGCGGCTTAGCGCCTTGTCGACGCCAGCAGCGCCCAAACGTGCGGTTTGCCAAGTCTTGCCACCGTCGATGGTGACATCAACGCGTTCAATCGCACCGCGACCTGACCATGCAAGTCCGGTGATCACCAGCGGACCCTTGCCGTGGGTGATTGGCGACTGCGGGCTTGGGCTGGTGACGACAGATTTGGCGTCCATTTCCCATGTCCACTTGCGCGCAATGCCGTTGGCCAGAACGTCAGTGTATTTGCTGGTTTCTTCGCGGCTTTCGACTGGCATGTCTGTGACTTCGATGCGGCGCAGCCACTTGACCCACATGTTGCCTTCCCAACCGGGAACAACCAAACGAACCGGATAGCCGTGTTCCTTGCGTAATGCTTCGCCGTTGGCTTTGAATGCGACCAGAACATCGTCCAGCGCCTTTTCCATTGGGATCGAACGCCCGTTGGATGACGCGTCGGCACCTTCAACGTAAACCCATTTACCCTCGGTTTGAACGCCGGCTTCTTCCAGCAACGTGCGCAATGACACGCCGGAATATTCCATGTTGTGGATCATGCCATGGGTGAACTGCGCACCGTTTAGCTGTGCACCGGCCCACTCCATTCCAGAATTGGCTGCGCATTCGCAGAAATAGACACGGTTTTCACGTGGAAAGCGTTCCAGATCGGCGTAGGTGAACACCAAAGGTGTGTCTACCATGCCGTTGATCATCAGACGATAGTCCTGCTTGGTCAGTTCAATCGCGCCAGAATGGTGGCGTTCAAACGCACAGCCCTGCGGTGTGATCGTGCCGTCCAACGCGTGGATCGGCGTAAAGTTGATCGAAGAGATCGTATCAGCAGTCAACCATTCCACATTGCGGCGTACAACGTCGCTTTCGTGGCTAATCGGCAGGCCATATGGCGTTGCATCAACGCCGTCGCCAAATCCTTGCGCCCATGGCTGGACTTCGGTGATTAGCGGATCACCTTCGGCGCGCGCGGCACCAGCGGCGGCGACTGCGCTGCCGGCAGCGACGGCCCCTTTTAGAAATGTACGGCGGGTTGCCCCGGGCCCGGATTTCGTATCAGACATCGAGCTATGTCTCCTTCTTTTTCGATTAAGTTCCGGTAACGACGACGCTGTTGTTCGGTGCCACGCTAACAGTGCCCTGCTTTTTGATATGGCTTTCCACCACATCCCAGATTTGCGGGCCTTCGGTGTCTTCGTTCACGCTAGCCCAACCTGCCACCACATAGCTTTGTGATGGATCAATGAGTTCGCCAGTTTTCAGCAAGGTCATTTCCGAGATTCGGCTGCCCTGCGGCTTGGACACGTCAATTTTGTAGCCCATGCCGCCAATGCGGACCATGTCGCCGCCTTGCTGGTAATACGGGTCAACGTTGAACAGGTTGTCGGCCACATCTTCCAGAATGACACCGATGAATTCGCCGGTCATTTCGGTGCGGTATGCCTTGCCATAGGTCATTGAGGTGACGTTAAAGATATCTTCGCGTGTGATGTCCTGACCCGGCAGGATCGACGGCCCCCAACGTACGCCCGGCGACATGGAAATGTCAGCCTCACGTTCGCTGATCAGCGCGTCACAAATCAGATCATCCCATGTGCCGTTAAAGTTGCCGCGGCGGTATAGTAGACTGTCGGTCTGGCCGATCACTTCGCTAAGCTGATCTTGATAGGGTGCGCGTTGTTCGTCGATCAACGCGGCAACTTCTTTGTCTGGTTCGATGACGTCAGAGAATATTGGGATCAGCTTGTGGCGGAAGCCCATCATGCGTCCGTCACGCACGTCCAGATCAACGCGGCTAACAAATTTACCGTTAGAGCCAGAGGCAATGATGATCGTTTCGCCGACCAGAACTGGTTCCGGCAGCGCATCATGGGTGTGACCCGACAGGATCACGTCGATACCTTGCACACGGCCAGCCATCTTTTTGTCGACGTCAAAGCCGTTGTGGGACAGCAGAACCACCAGTTCCGCGCCAGCAGCACGGGCCTCATCCACCATTTCCTGCATCCGTTCGTCACGGATACCGAATGAATATTCTGGGAACATCCAACCGGGATTGGCGATTGGCATATAAGGGAAGGCTTGACCGATCACAGCAACCTGAACACCGCCGCTTTCAAACATCTTGTAGGATTCAAACGTATCCGACGCCGGTTCGTCCCATTCCGCATCGAAAATGTTCTGACCCAAGGCGGCGAAGGGCAAATCACCGACGATTTCCTGCACGCGTTCGGAACCCAAGGTGAATTCCCAGTGGAATGTCATCGCATCCGGCTTCAACGCGTTCATCACGTTGACCATGTCCTGACCTTCGGTGTGATAACAGGTGTAAGACCCGTGCCATGTGTCACCGCCATCCAGCAGCAGCGCATCAGGGCGCGCGGCGCGGATCGAATTCAGAACGGTTGCAACGCGGTCCAGACCGCCCACCTTGCCATAGGTCTGCGCCAGCGCGGAAAAATCATTGTAGCTAAGGGCATAGGCAGACGCACTGCCATCATCAATCCCGTACAGTTTGCGGAAATCGGCGCCCGTCACGTGTGGTACCTGACCCTTTGCATCGCCAACGCCCAGATTGATCTCGGGCTCGCGGAAATAGATCGGTTTCATCTGGGCGTGAATGTCTGTGATGTGCATCAGCGTGACGTTGCCGAATGTGTCAAAATCCAACAGCTGATTTTGTGTCAGCGCCTGCTGCGCGGCCAAACGGGACCAATTCCCAAAGCCAGATCCGCCAACAATCGCCGATGCGGCCATCGAGGTTTGAAGAAAATCACGACGAGAGATCATTGAACGCTCCTGATAACAAAACGCTTTACATGCGTATTATTGAATATGTAATTCGAAAGAAACCCCGCGCAAGTCTCCTCGCGCGGGGCAATTGGTTTAGTTACGAACGGACGGGCCTTCGACAGATAGGCCGTTGCCGCGCGAAGCAACGTACAGTTCCAGCGCGATGAATTCAGGTGAACCCGCGCTGAATGGTTCTGCGCGTGTATCGCGAACGCAGCCTTTGAAGCGTCCCTGAACACCGTTCAGCTTCGCATTCTTCAGGCGATATGTTGGAAAGCCGTTGATTTGACCCTGTGACAGGTGATCCGCACGGATCATATTGCCATAGTTGTCTTCGTGGCAGTTTGCGCAAGACAGTTCCAGTTGACCGAAACGGGTATAGTAAATCTCTTTACCCTGTTCCCAAGTCGACTGTACAGGTCCGTCGATTGCAACATTCACTGGCACGCCGCGTGAAACAGAAGCAAGCAGAGCTTCCATGTTCAGCATGTCGCCAGAGTCTATCTTCCACGGTTCCGCACCCATGCGGTTTTCGCGGCAATCGTTGACCTGCATTTGGATCGTGCGAACTTCACCAGCAGCCTCATTCCACTTTGGATAGACGGCCTTTACGCCAGCCAGATCCTCAGGTGAATTATGGCAAGACGCACACGACTTGCCCTCAGATCCATCAACTGATGCAAACGTTTCCGCACCCGCTTCGACCCAAATCATGCCCGGATTGTCGAAATCATCCACTTGCATGGCCTGTGTCTCATCAGACCTGAAAACCCAGCCAGAAAAAATCTCATCGACATTTTCCATATGGGCAGGTGCCGCAGCACGAACGGTGATTTCAATCTCATCATTGATGACAAGATTTGCATCTTCGTCCGCAAATGCGGGCGCCGACAACAACGCCGCCGCCGCTACCGCAGTGCGCAACATAGTGTTCTTCATATTGTTCCTCCCTGTTGGCACGCGATCATGCAATCGCAATTGGCTTTGCGTCTTCGTAAACGTCGCCATCGTCATCATACCATGTGAACTTGAATTCACCTGCTTCAGGAACCAATGCTTCGAATTCAAAGTACGGGTTCGTAGAAATCGCAGGCTCAAGCGTGATATCGATCACGTTTTGACCGTTAAAGTCGCAAGTAAAGCGGTTGATAATCGAACGGGGAATAATGTTTCCGTCGCTATCTTTGCGCTGGCCTGATTCCATGTTGTGGCTGATCAGGGTTTTGATTGTGATTGCCTCACCGGCTGCTGCCGATTTTGGGACTTTCACGCGGGGTTTGACACCAGATGCCATATTCTAATCTCCTCTACTCAGCCGCCGCAGCCGCCGATGGTAACTTTCACAGTGGAAGTCGCCTGAACAAAGCTGCCGTCAGCCATTTTGGCCACTGCAACAACGTCCTGGGTTCCAGCCAAACGAATACGGGTGGACGCAGATTGCGACCCTGCCAGCGGACCAAAGTTAAAGGTCGCAACAGCCGGCGTTGGGTTGCCTGCTGCCAGCAACAGGATCGATGTCGCGCCAGGGGCGGATACCGATACTGGAACAGTGTTCCCGTTTTCTGCGATTTCAGGTGCTGTTAGCGTCAGACCGCCAGTGCCAACTTCGGCACCACCGGTGAACGCAGCGATTGCTTCATCGGCTGCAGCCATAGCGCGGAACGGCAAAAACGAAGCCGCCGCAGCACCAAGACCAAGCGCGATAGCATCACGTCGTGTGAGTTTCATGCTTTTCTCCTCAATCAATATATCCGCTGTCACTCTTTGAGTGTCAGCAGGTAAGCGACCACATCCTCGATCTGCTGCGCCGTCAAAAGCGGCGGCAAATCTGCCGGTGCTGCTTTGCCTGTAAAGGCATCGCCCGGGCGGATATAGCCAGTGGTTTTGTAAAACGAAGGCATCATCGAATCTTCGAACATCATCTTTGCGTTCGCGACGATCCCGCGCAGTTCAGCCTCGCTCCAACGGTCGCCGGCGCCATCCAGCATTGGGCCAACTTCGCCGTGGAATGGCGAATCTTTCAATGCAGTGACTTCGTGACAGGCAATGCAATTGCCCAAACCACGTGTTGTCATCACTTTCATCCCAGCTGCAGGATCTCCTGCCACGCCGGATAGTGATGTAGCCACAGCTCCGTCTTCGAATGCGACATCGGCTGGCGAAGTTTCAGCGAATGCTGAACCCGTTGCCAGTACCACGGCCGCAAGCGTTGTGATTGTACGCTTCATGTGTCCTCCCATGCATACTTTTGAATACAATAGCCCGTAGAAACCAAAAGTAGCAACATCAAATTCGATTTTCCGAATTTATTGGCCTGCCGCTATCCCGTGTGGGCGTTTTAGCTCAATTCAGGCCAGCCTCTGTCAGCTTACGGGCATGATATTTCTGGAAATTTTCATCAGTCTCATAACCATGTTCTATCACCCAAGTCAGCATGTTGAGCGTCGTGTTCTTGCCAAACGCCCCAGGCATTATAGCCACATTGGCGTCTGGCGCGGATTGATTTTCATCAACTGTTTCGGGAAAAAACAGAATCGTTGGCGTGAAAAGAATCCTCCATTTCTGGGCCATATCCTTTTCTGGCAGAACCTCGCCGTCAAAGTCCGTGACCTCGACATCGCCAAACAGATTCATTTGAATCACAAAGTAATTATCTTCGATGAACGCCTTCACCTCAGGATCAGGGAAGACCTCTTCGTGCATCTTCTTGCAGTAGATACAGCCACGCTGTTCGATGATGATCGCCAGCCGCTTACCTTCGGCGTTGGCTTCGGCGAGATCTTCGGACAGGTCCTTGAACGTTTCACGCATCCATTCGGTTTTGTGCAGACCATCGTCACCCATTTCAGCTGCGAACACTGGAAAGGCAACAACGATTGCTGCAAGAACATTAAAGACTAGGCGCATGGTGAATTTCCCCACTTATCCGATTTGACTAAAAAATGGGAACGTTTCGATCATCCAGTTCCCGATATAATTAACAGTGTTGGTCGCGATCAGGATACCAAACAAGATCAGAAACACGCCCATGATCTTTTCCATGGTACCCAGGTGGCGGCGGAACCGCGCCATGAACCGCATGAACGGCCCGATAAAGAATGCCGCCACAATGAATGGCAACGTCATTCCCAAACCGTAGACGAACAACAACCACGCGCCTTGCCCGGCGCTTTCCTGTCCGGCTGCCGTGAAAAGGATCGCCGCTAGAACAGGCCCAACACAGGGTGTCCAGCCAAATGCAAAGGCAAGACCAATGACGTAGGCGCCGACAAAGCTCATATTTGTGGTGTTGCCCGCGTCGGCGCGAAACTGGCGGTAAAGGATGCCAATTTTGATGACACCCAGAAAATGAAGGCCCATCAGAACGATGATGCCACCAGCGATCCAGCGCAGAACCGGGAACCACTCTCGCACCACTTGGCCAAATGTGCTGGCACCGGCACCAAGGCCCATAAAGATGGTAATCACCCCGGCTGCAAAAAATGTTGCCGAAAGGACGGCACGCGTGCGAACGTTTCGGTCAATCACCGCGTCTGATGAAATCTGGTTCATGCTGACGCCAGCCAGATATGACAAATAAAACGGGACGATCGGTAAAATGCAGGGTGACAAGAACGAAAGCAGACCCGCCAATAAAGCGCCAATAGCCGAGATATCGAACATGGGCAGCATTCCTTGATTTATTCACATATTCAATTTACATTGATTGTTATGAAAACGTCAATTGGTTCACGCATGGCAAAAGGGCTGTTCGCCTTGATCACCGCTGGCTTTATGCTGGGCGGTACAGCCATGTCCAACGCAGCCGAACTGATTATGGTGGAAGAGGTTGGGTGCATTTGGTGCGCAAAGTGGAACCGAGAGGTTTCTGAAATCTATCCAAAGACACCCGAAGGGCAGGCTGCACCGTTGCGCCGGATTGATTTGCATGGCGAACGACCGGCAGACATCACCTTTGCCCGCAGCCTGAATTTCACGCCGACCTTTGTTCTGATCGTAGACGGACACGAACTGTCCCGAATCGAAGGATATCCGGGCGAAGATTTCTTTTGGGGGCTGTTGGGAATGATGTTGAAAGAACACACTGATTTTGAAGGGACCTCATAAATGAAACACATATTTGTCGCTGCTGCACTTTTGCTGTCCGGCCCCGCCGTCGCCCAAGATGACAGCCCCTATGTGGACTTTCAGGTTCTGAAGCCTGAACTGGCATTTCAAATGGCCGAGGCCGCGATGGTTGCGTGCCGCGACGCGGGATATCAGGTTGGCGTTACCGTCGTGGACCGTTTCGGATTGCCGCAGGCTTTTGTGCGTGACCGTTTCGCGGGCTTGCATGTTTATGAAACGTCGCGCCGCAAAGCATGGACCGCCGTCGCGTTTCGCGGGCCTACCACTGAACTTGATATGAATACGCGCCCAGACGGCATTTCGTCGGGTATTCGCCAATTGTCCGAAGCGTTGCCACTGGGCGGCGGCTTGCCGGTTGAATCGGGCGAAGGATCAATTGTAGCGGGGATTGGCGTGTCCGGCGCACCCAGCCCGGAATTTGATGACGATTGCGCCGAGGCCGGGATTGCGGCTATTGAAGATGAAATCGCGTTTTAGGAAGATAGGAACACGGTGATGGGACTGCCAAGATTTTCTGAAGACATCTCAGATGTAGAAATGGACGCCATGATGGAAAACGCATTGGATGCGTCCAACATGCTAAAAGCCATTAGTCACGAAGGACGCCTGATGATCCTGTGCCATCTGGTAACGGGCGAAAAATCGGTGACAGAATTGGAAGAATTGCTATCTGCACGGCAGGCCGCCGTATCACAGCAATTGGCGCGACTGCGTCTAGAAGGATTGGTAACTCCGCGCCGCGATGGCAAAACGATCTATTATTCTTTGACCGATGATCGGCCCAAAAAGATCCTTGAAGTTGTCTATGATCTGTTCTGTGGCGACGAACAGTGTGCCGCAACCTAAACAGTTCCATTTGAAATTCAAAAAAGGTAGCGCCAATGTTTGACTGGATTTCAGACACTGCTTTGGTTGCCCTGATTGGTATGTTTGGCGGCGTTCTATTGGGTCTTGCCGCACGGCTTGGCCGTTTTTGCACACTCGGCGCGATCGAAGATCTTATCTATCAAGGCTCTGACACCCGGATGCGTATGTGGGTTATGGCGATTGGCACGGCAGTCGTCGGAACCTTTGCGTTGATTGGGCTGGGGTTCCTGGACGCCGATACCACCGTATACCTTATTAACAATTGGACTCCCTTAGCGTCAGTCATAGGCGGGCTGTTGTTTGGCTATGGTATGTCGCTCGCCGGTAACTGCGGCTTTGGCGCGTTGGCCCGACTGGGCGGCGGCGACCTGCGATCATTCGTTATTGTTCTTGTCATGGGCATTGCGGCCTATGCCACGTTGTCCGGGCCATTGGCGTTGATTCGTGTCACGATATTCCCACAAACTGAATCCACTGCCGCCGCAACCGGGATTGCCCACTGGTTGGCCGCCACGACGGGCGTGTCGGCAACTTTGATCGGTTTGACCATTGGCGTCGCGATCATTCTGGGCACCTTG
>Ga0213861_10003183_pt1 | contig 13592 bp, 13 predicted proteins | sample PICome_4_FD_160110 | JGI IMG/M metagenome (GOLD analysis project Ga0213861, IMG submission 160110) | Coastal seawater microbial communities near Pivers Island, North Carolina, United States - PICO131 | ecosystem: Environmental > Aquatic > Marine > Coastal | place: USA: North Carolina... | reverse complement strand
GCTGGATCTCGTGTACATATTACTAACATAGAGGTGCCAAAGCAAATTATAGAACTTGAAAAGCAACTTGAAAGCATTAAAGAAACTAAAAATGCTGTTGTTAGAAAACAAAAATATGAAGAAGCTGCAAAACTTAGAGATGACGAAAAGCGTATTGAAAAAGAACTAGCTATTGCACAAGAAAAATGGGAAGAAGAAACGAAACAGCATCGTGAAATTGTAACTGAAGACAATGTCGCAGATGTAGTGTCTATGATGACCGGAGTTCCTGTGAATAGAATCGCTCAAACTGAGATTAATAAGCTTGCCGATTTACCAAACCTCATAAAAGGAAAAGTAATTGGTCAAGATGAGGCAGTTGCTAAAGTAGTTAAGGCTATCCAGCGTAATAGAGCAGGTCTTAAAGACCCAAACAAACCTATTGGTTCATTTATATTTTTAGGTCAAACTGGAGTTGGTAAAACACAGTTAGCCAAGGTTTTATCTAGCGAATTATTCGACAGTGAAGATTCACTTGTTAGAATTGACATGAGTGAATACATGGAAAAATTTGCTATCTCTAGATTAATTGGTGCACCTCCAGGATATGTAGGTTATGAAGAAGGCGGGCAACTTACTGAAAAAATTAGAAGAAAACCTTATGCTGTTCTTTTATTGGATGAAATTGAAAAAGCACATCCAGATGTGTTTAATATGTTGCTTCAAGTTCTTGATGATGGTTATTTAACAGATAGCCTAGGAAGAAAAATTGATTTTAGAAATACGATTATTATAATGACGTCTAACATCGGTGCTCGTAAGCTTAAAGATTTTGGAACAGGTATTGGTTTCGGCACAGCTTCACAAAAGGCTCAAGAAGATGACAATGCAAGGAGTGTTATAGAGAATGCTTTGAAAAAATCATTTGCTCCTGAGTTCTTAAATAGAATTGATGATGTTGTTATATTTAATGCTCTAGAAAAAGAGGATATTAATAAAATTATTGATATTGAACTAGAGAAACTTTTAACGAGGATTGAAGGCTTAGGCTATATTTTAACACTTACTGAAAGTGCCAAAAATTATATAGCTGAAAAAGGTTTTGATAAACAGTATGGAGCAAGACCTCTTAAAAGAGCTATTCAAAAATTTGTTGAAGATGCTCTAGCTGAAGAGATTGTGGCATCACATCTGCAAGAAGGTGATCATATTAAAATAGATTTAGACACCAAAACTGATGAATTAAGTATAAGTATTGAAAAAGCTGAAAAGCCTACAGAGTCTTAAATCTAACAAATTTTAACACCAATTAAAATCCTACTTTAATCTTAAAGTAGGATTTTTTTTTGAAAAACTGTAACAAATTAAAACGATAAGTATCTATACTATAACAACCAATTTTTTGTGACGCTAACCAAACTAAATACCGAACAACTCGTTACCCTTTGTAAATCTGGAAATCAATCTGCACAATTAGAGATTTATAACAGGTATTATAAAGCTATGTATAACGTTTCATTACGGATTGTAAAAAATAATTTTGAAGCCGAAGACATTATGCAAGATTCGTTTTTAACGGCATTTACAAAATTAGAAAGCCTAAAAAACATAGCAACTTTCGGACCATGGCTAAAACGGATTGTTATCAATAACAGTATTTATCATTATAAGAAAACCATTAAAAATAATGAAGTTCCTATTGATGACATATTATACAAAGTAGAAAATGAAGAAGATGGAATTAGTAGTGATTATGAATTTACAAACTTAAAAGCGCAGCAAGTTTTAAATTGTATGAAAACACTGAAAGACAATTACAGATTAGCTTTAACCTTAAACCTTATTGAAGGTTATGATCTTGAAGAAATTAGTAAAATAATGAACATTTCTAATGCGAATTGTAGAACTACAATTTCTAGAGCTAAAGAAAGTTTAAGGCAAAAATTACAAGTAGTTAACGCTTAAAAAAAGTATTATGAGCAAAAACACATTAGACGATTTATTTAAAAACCTTGAAAATAAATTTGATACACAAAACGCGGATTTAGGACATCAAGAACGCTTTCTTGATAAGCTAAATAAAGAAATGTCCACAATAAAAATGACCCGTACTAAAAAGAGTATTTGGAAGCCCTTATTAGGTATAGCAGCATCTATCATACTTATAATCACACTGTTTATAGGAACAAAACAACAAAATGAATCTCGAGATTTAGCTAGTGTATCTCCAAAAATGGAAGAAACTCAAAACTTTTTTACTTCAGCTATTAATGAAGAATTAAATAAACTAAAAGAAGAGGCTTCACCAGAAGCCCAAAACCTCATAAATGATGCTTTCAAGCAAATAAAAATACTGGAAAACGACTACACAAAGTTAAAAGTAGATTTAACAAATAGCGGTGATGATAGTCGCGTTATATATGCCATGATTTCCAATTTTCAAAATAGAATAGACATCTTAAAAAACACATTAAATCAAATAGAAATCGTAAAACAATTAAAAAACTCATCACATGAAACGAGCACAACAATTTAAAACTATTATAGCATTCTTAATGCTTCCCCTATTTATTTCGGCTACAACAGAAATAAAGGACAAACATGAAAAAACAAAAACTATCAATAAAGAATTTGCAGTAAATTCTAATGCTACTTTGAAAATAAACAACAGCTATGGAAATATAGATGTTATTACTTGGAACGAAAATAGAATCGTATTTGAAATTACAATAACAGCTTCTGGCAATAATGAAGAAAAAATAGAAAAGCGATTAAATGAAATTGATGTTAAATTTTCGGCGTCCAAAGATTGGGTAGCGGCAGAAACATTATTTGGAAAAAAGAGTTCAAACTCTTGGTGGAATTGGGGCAGTAAAAATGATGTGAATATAAAAATTAATTATGTTGTAAAAATGCCTATTTCAGGAAAGGTAAACCTAAACAACGATTATGGTAACATTAATCTAGATAAACTCAAGGGTAAAGCAGAAATTAATTGTGATTATGGCAAAATAACCACTAAAGAGTTAATGGCAGAAGGCAATGTTTTGAATTTTGATTATACCAAAGGAAGCTATTTTGAATATATAAAAAGCGGAAAAATAAATGCTGATTACAGTGATTTCACCATTTCGAAAACAAAAAATATAGATATAAATGCGGATTACACAAATTCTAAAATTGATACAGCCGAAGATGTTACCTATAATTGTGATTATGGCAACATAAAAATAGACAAAGCAAATAATATTGTTGGAAATGGCGATTATCTAACTACTGTAATTGGAGATGTGTACAAGACCGTGACACTTAAAGCTGATTATGGATCCATTAAAATCAACCGTATGAACGAAAATGCACGTAATGCCACTATTAAATCTGATTACACAGGTATTAAAATAGGATATGCTTCTACTTACAATTTCAACTTTACTATTGATTTAGACTATGGCTCATTAAGAGATAGCGACAACTTAACTATTACAAAGGAAATAAAAGATTCGTCAGATAAATTCTATCAAGGGTATCATGGTAGTTCATCATCTACCAATAACATATCTATTGATTCTGATTACGGAAGCGTAACACTTTTTAAAAACTAATTCATCAAAAAACAAACAGTTTTATATAAAAACGCCACTCCTTGAGTGGCGTTTTTTAATGTATATTATTTTCTTTTGGCACTCTAAATAATAATATAATTCCACCCAGAAAGAAAACAACCAAGAACAAAATACCATTACGCATACTTCCTGTTATTTGATCTATAAATGCGAATATAACCATACCAATAACAATCCCTATTTTTTCTGCAACATCATAAAAACTAAAATAGGAAGTAGTGTCTTCTGTCTCTGGTAAAAATTTTGAATATGTAGAACGCGCTAAAGATTGCACTCCTCCCATTACCAAACCAACAAAGCTAGCTGCTATATAAAACTGCATTGGAGTTTTCATTAAATAAGCATAAAAACATAATGCCATCCATATAAAATTAACAACAATTAGGGTTTTAATATTCCCAAATTTTGAAGATGCTCTAGATGTTAAGAACGCACCTAATATTGCTACCAATTGAATAACCAAAATACTTATTATTAATCCCATTGTTTTTTCACTTTCTCCTCCCCATGAAATTTCTTCTTCGCCAAAATAGACTGCTACAAGCATAATGGTTTGAACCGACATACTAAACACAAAAAAAGCATACAAATATCGTTTTAGCCTTACGTTCAATTTTAATTGATTCCAAACCTGGCGCAATTCTCTTAATCCATTAAAAATGACAGCTTTTGTTACTTTATGACCAGAAGACACACCTTTAGGCAAATAATAGAATGAATATTGACTAAACAAAGCCCACCAAATACCAACTGTTATAAATGATATTTTCATAGCCTGAAAAGACGCAACATCTTTCGCTGCTTTCATAGCCTCATTAATTTCGGCTTCTGAGCTATTTTCCATTATAGAATTCGATATACTAATATCAAACCCAAATAACTGTGGAAACATAACCATCAGTAAATTAAAAATAAGTAAAAGCACACTCCCTAAATATCCTAATGAAAAGCCTTTAGCACTTACATAATCTTGTTGTTCGGGAAAAGCGATATCTGGCAAGTAAGAATTGTAAAACACCAAACTCCCCCAATATCCTATCAAACCCATAAAGTAAAACAGCAAACTTAAATGTATTCTTTCTGGTGCAATATCGAACCAATATAAACCGATACAACCAGCACTTCCTACATAACAGAAAAATTTTAAAAAACTTTTTTTATTTCCAACATAATCGGCAACACCAGAAAGGATTGGCGATGTGAATGCAACTACTAAAAATGTAAATGCGGTTACAAAAGTAATTAGAGCGGTACTTTTAAACTCAAACCCAAAGGCCCAAACTGTTTTCACCTGTGAGGTACTCTTAATAAATAAAGCTGAATAAAATATTGGAAATATAGATGAGGCTATAGTAAGTGTATATACTGAGTTTGCCCAATCGTAAAAAGCCCAAGCATTAAGAAGCTTTTTACTTCCTTTTTCTAATATTGCCATAATAAAAAAGCTGCCCTTTTATGAGCAGCGTCTAAAATAATCAATATTTTTATTTATAAAGTCATTTACTTTTGTCTAAATGTTGTCACACCAAATTTTTTAGCTTCTGCTTTGGCTTTTGGCGCCCATGCTTTTAGGTTAGCAATTCTTGTATCGTTTGATGGGTGTGTACTTAAAAACTCGGGTGGTGCCTGTCCACCACTATTAGCCTTCATTCGTTGCCATAATTTAGAAGCCTCTTCTGGGTTATAACCTGCAATAGCCATTAAATAAACCCCAATTTGATCAGACTCTGTTTCATGACCTCTGCTAAAAGGTAACATAACACCAACTTGTGATCCTACACCATAATACTGATTAAACGCATTTCTTGATTTTTCGTCTTTAATAGCAATATTACCGGCTACAGCTCCAAATTGCTGCAACATTCCTGCGCTCATACGCTGCTGTCCGTGATTCGCTAAGGCATGTGCCACCTCATGCCCCATAATAGCTGCAACACCTGCTTCATTTTCAGCTATTGGTAAAATACCTGTATAAAACACAATTTTACCACCTGGCATACACCAAGCATTAACTGTCTTATCATCAACCAAGTTGTACTCCCATTTATAATCTTTTAAATAAGCTTGATGCCCATTAGCATTTAACCACCTTTCAGCCGCAACAGCAATACGCTGCCCCACCCTAGTTATCATCTCAGAATCTTTAGTTCCTGTAACTATCTTATTTTCATTGAGGAACTGACTATATTGAGCAAAGGCCGTAGGAAATAATTGGGAATTCGGAACTAATGCCATGGTTTTCTTTCCTGTAAAAGGATTAGTAGCACAAGCAAAAACTAAAGTCACAATGGCTATTAAAAAAAATGTGTTTTTTATCTTCATCTTTCAAAGGTTTTATCTGATTCTTAAAAATACAAAAATTGTACCTTTAATCTTTAGACACTAAAGTTGTTTATTTGTCACTCGATATCAAAAATAAAAAACATTGAACATTAAACAGAACTTAATCTGTGTTTTATTATTATGATTGTTATGTTTTATGTAATCTACCGACTTAAATATTAAAAAAGGATACTTATGAATAAAATATTAATGGTTTTTGCCTTAACTCTATTTTTCAACTGCAACTCTTCAGCACAAAAAAAATCAAACAAGACAACAGAAATTTATAAAGTCACTAAAACTGAAGCTGAATGGAAAACTCAGTTAACGGCACTAGAGTTTAATGTATTAAGAAAGGCGGGTACAGAACGTGCATTTACAAGCCAATTTAACAAAAATAACGAAGCAGGTATTTATGTATGCAAAGGTTGTGACACACCCTTATTTAAAAGTGAACATAAATATGATTCTAAATCAGGATGGCCAAGTTTTGATAGAGACATTGAAGGCAATGTTGCATTTTCAACAGATTACGATTTAGGTTATGCTAGAACAGAAGAACATTGTGCAACTTGTGGTGGACACTTAGGTCATGTTTTTAATGATGGCCCAAAAAACACTACTGGTAAGCGTCATTGTGTAAATGGAGTTTCACTTAAGTTTATTGAAAATAAATAAAAGTATATAGTTGGCAATATACTTAGTAGATGGACCAACTTTTTAACGGAAGATAGAGAAAAAGAATGGCGACAAAGAGATTATGAATTTACTCAAAAACAAAAACCCTCCAAAATTTAATTTGAAGGGTTCTTTTTATTAAACTTAAAATTTATTTTGCTGACAACACTTGAAATGAATAATACCCATTCTCTCCTGTTATTTCACCTTCATCATTAAAATCATGAGTCATCATTAATGGTAATTTTACTTTTTTACCATCAGACTTTCTTGTCATTCTCGCAATCCACCAAGACTGTACAACTTTACCATTTCCTAGCTCATATTCCAAATAATCGGGATATCCCTGAACATCAATACTTGTAATAGTCCAATTTTCAAGCATACCCAAAAACCCTTCTTTTTCTTCAGCTAGAGTAGCCCTTTCACCATCAGCCATATCTAAATTAGTAAAAGTAGCATCTTCAGAAAAATAGCTAAACCCTTTGTCAGCATCACCATTTTCCAACGCACCCATCATTAATCTAACTGTATTAATATTATCATGGTTGTTATAAATTGTACCGTTTGTTCTCGACGCAAAACTACTTCTTCTTTCTGCCCACGGTAAATCATTATCATAGGTAATCATGCTTTTAATTTTATTATCATCTGTCATTTGATAAAGACGATGTATTGGCATATCAATTCTTACGCCAGTTTTAGCGTCAATTGCTTTTAAGTGATCCCATGTTTGCACCCACAACCCTGTGTCGCCTTTATATTTTATTGCATCAGGATAAGCCCCAGATGTTCTTTTATAACTAGAGTATAGTAAATTTTCTTTAACCCATTTTACACCATTTAAAAAATTATCCTTGGGATTTCCTTTTGCGTCTTTATTTGTACTTACGCCATCCCAAGCCTTAAAATCATCGGTTAAATAACTTGCTACTTTATCTGCATCTCCATCAAAATAAGCTTGCATCATGGTTTCAACTGCATTTATTGCAGGATGCTCATTGTAAACGGTTCCGTTTTTTTTTGTTTGCGAAAACATGATGCACGTGAAAAGCATCATGATAATAATGACATGTTTTTTCATTTTTAAAAAGGTTTTAGTTGATTAATACCACTCAATTTAATCAAAATATCTAAGGAACAGACGTTTACAGTCAAATATTTTATATTGATGTCGTATAAATCATTCTACTAATTACTTTTTAAGTCTCTTTTTAAAAGGTCTAATTATTAATCGAGCTTCTCGATCAAAACGGACATAATTATATACCCAATTGATAAAAACAACCATTCTATTTCTAAAACCTATTAAAAAGAAAAGATGTACAAACATCCAAACATACCATGCGAAAACACCTTGGAATTTCCAATGTTTTAAATCTACTACTGCCTTGTTTCTGCCAATTGTTGCCATAGCTCCTTTATCCTTATAACTAAAAGGAGTCATTGGCTTTTCTTCGATGAGTTTTAAAATATTATCGCCCAATTGTTCTCCTTGTTGTATAGCAGGTTGTGCCATCATTGGGAAGCCATTTGGAAACTCGTCACTAACCAGACATGCAATATCTCCAATAGCAAAAATATGTTTGAAGCCTTTTACTTGATTGAATTCGTTTACTAATATTCTATTACCTCTGGTTACAAACTCCTCTGCATCTAAACCTTTTATGGTAGTGCCTTTAACACCTGCAGCCCAAACTAAGGTTGCTGTTTCAAAAACTAAATCGGTATTTGTGGTTACCGTTTTTCCGTCGTAGTTTGTTACCCGAACGTTTTTCCAAATATTTACACCTAATTTTTCAAGAAAATCTTCTGCCTTTGCCGAAGCCTTTCCACTCATCCCTTTTAATATACAATCACCAGATTGAACAATATGTATTTGTGCCGAGCGCGTATCTAAATCCGGGTAATCTTTAGGGAGAATCCCTTTCTTTATTTCTGCTAAAGCACCAGCAAGCTCTACTCCCGTTGGCCCACCTCCAACAATAACAAAGTTCATTAAAGCATTTCGTTCATTTAGATCTGAAGTCAATAAAGCTTCCTCAAAATTTTCAAGAATTAAACTTCTTAAGTTTAAGGACTGTGGTATGGTTTTCATTGCCATACTATGCTTTTCTATTTCAGGATTTCCAAAAAAGTTTGTTGTAGAACCTGAAGCCACAACTAGATAATCAAATTTTAAATTACCAATATTTGTTTTTACTTTGTTCTTATCTGTATCGATTTCTTCAACATCTGCCATCCTAAAATAGAAATTAGGAAAGTCTTTTAAAATTTTTCTTATTGGGTAAGCAATAGAATCTGGTTCTAAACCACCAGTAGACACTTGATACAATAAAGGCTGAAATGTGTGATAATTATTCTTATCTAAAAGCACAACTTGCACTTCTTGCTTAGATAATTTTTTTGCAAGAGCAACCCCCGCAAAACCACCACCAATAATTACAATTCGAGGGTAACTGGTTTTAGTGATGTTCAGATTTTTATCCATGATGGCAAAGGTAGCAAAAGATATAAATTTATAGGTTTCTAAAATTTATTATTCAAATTCGATTTTGTAAATTCGCAGCTTAAACTTTAACAGATGAGTAAATACGATATTATTGTTCTTGGAAGTGGTCCTGGTGGTTATGTAACAGCTATTAGAGCATCACAATTAGGTTTTAAAACCGCTATTATTGAAAAAGAAAACCTTGGTGGCGTATGCTTAAACTGGGGTTGTATTCCAACAAAAGCTTTATTGAAATCTGCGCAAGTATTTGAATATCTGAAGCATGCAGAAGATTATGGTTTAACAGTTAAAGATGCTGCTCACGATTTTGATGCTGTAGTTAACCGTAGTCGAGGTGTTGCTGATGGTATGAGTAAGGGTGTTCAATTTTTAATGAAGAAGAACAAAATTGACGTTATTAATGGTTATGGAAAGATTAAACCTGGAAAAAAAGTTGATGTTGATGGAACAGAATATAGTGCCGACAATATTATTATTGCTACAGGAGCCCGCACTCGCGAGTTACCAAGTTTACCACAAGATGGAGAAAAAGTAATTGGATACAGACAAGCCATGACCTTAAAGAAACAGCCTAAGAAAATGATTGTGGTTGGTTCTGGTGCTATTGGTGTTGAGTTTGCTTATTTCTATAATTCTATGGGAACCGATGTCACCATTGTTGAATATTTACCTGGTATCGTTCCTGTTGAAGATGAAGATATTTCTAAACAATTAGAACGCTCTTTTAAAAAGAGTGGCATTAAAATTATGACTTCTGCTGAAGTAACCTCTGTTGATACTTCTGGAAAAGGCGTAAAAGCGACAGTAAAAACTAAAAAAGGCGAAGAAGTTCTTGAAGCTGATATTATTTTAAGTGCTGTTGGTATTAAAACTAACATTGAAAACATAGGACTTGAAGACGTAGGTATTGTAGTTGATAGAGATAAAATTATTGTAAATGATTTTTACCAAACCAACATACCTGGTTATTACGCTATTGGAGATGTAACGCCTGGGCAAGCTTTAGCACATGTCGCTTCCGCGGAAGGGATTCTTTGTGTTGAAAAACTTGCAGGACTACATGTTGAAGCTATTGACTATGGAAATATTCCTGGGTGTACATATTGTTCTCCAGAAATCGCATCTGTTGGTTTAACTGAAAAGCAAGCGAAAGATAAAGGTTTAGATATTAAAGTTGGTAAATTTCCGTTTTCAGCATCTGGTAAAGCCAGTGCTAGTGGAACTAAAGAAGGTTTTGTAAAAGTTATCTTTGATGCCAAATATGGTGAGTGGCTAGGATGTCATATGATTGGTGCTGGTGTTACTGATATGATTGCTGAAGCTGTTTTAGGTAGAAAACTGGAAACTACGGGTCATGAAGTATTAAAAACAATTCACCCTCACCCTACCATGAGTGAAGCGGTTATGGAAGCTGTAGCTGATGCTTATGATGAGGTAATTCACTTATAGACTATAAAAATTATTAGATAAAAAAAAGTTCCAGAAATAAATTTCTGGAACTTTTTTTATGTCTAACACTTACGTTTGTAAATCTCTAAAATTCTAATTTAAAAAACTTTGAATTGCCAACTCATAACTCTGCAAACCAAAACCAAGAATTACGCCCCTAGCGTTTGGTGATATAAACGATTGATGCCTAAACTCTTCTCTATTAAACGTGTTAGAAATATGAACTTCTACAACGGGTGTTTCTATAGCTTTTACAGCATCACCAATACCTACAGACGTATGTGTGTAAGCAGCTGCGTTTAAAATGATACCATCATAACTAAACCCTACTTCTTGCAGTTTATCAATCAACTCACCTTCTATATTCGATTGAAAATAATCTATATGAACTTGAGGATATTTTTCTTTTACTTCTTCCAAAAACTCAGTAAAAGATAAACTCCCGTAAATATTAGGCTCACGTTTACCCAGCAAATTTAAGTTAGGACCGTTGATGATGATTAGTTTTTTCATGGCTTAAAAATACAAAAAAGAGGATTAATTTAGTGCTTAAGAAAATCTATTTGTGTAGTCTCGTTTTTCTTTAAGTTGGATAGTGCCTTTATTAGATTGATACCATCATCAATTTCAACGACAACTGTGTTTGGAGAAATATCTCCCTCATTATTAGCTTTTATTAATATAGATGTTTTACTGTTTTCTAAATTTATATCAATAAACTTTTTTAGTTTATTGGCCTCATAGGTATTTAACACTATTTCATTATTTACTAAAATCGTAATTTTATCTCCATCTTCTTTTCCACCGTCATAAATATTAATTTTAATAGTGTTTGAATTGGTAAAAACACTTAGTGTTTGATCTTTTTTTAACATATTCATCTTAAAATTATCCATCAAGTTTACTTCTCTAAGCTTTTGTTTTAAACTGTCAGGTACTCTTTTAGATTTGTTAATTTTTTCGACTATTTTTTTCGCTCTTTCCTCAGCTTTTTCCAATGTATTTAATAAAATCTCACCATTAATACATTCTGTGTTATCTGAAAACAAACCAATAAAATTAGCTTTTACTTTTTTTGTTTTACCAAATACAAAATTTTCTATTGTTGTATTTAAAAAGCAAAAATCGTTTTGGGAAATAGGTGATTTTGTATAGACAATACCTGTTTCTCTAAAACTTAATATTTTATTATCAACATCATATTCACCAAAAACATTAGATCTTGTTTCATGCTCCCCACCTATATCCGTAATTGAGTATCCTTTTACTTCTCCCCTAGTTTCTTTAAATTTAATTTTATAAGAGATTATAATAGAGTCACTTAACTTAACACCTCCTACATATTCATATTCATTTTGAGAAAAAGAAATTGAAAAGAAAAAAGAACTCAGAAAAAAAGATAAGTATATTCTATACATGAAATTACTGTTTTTTTTTATAAATTGCATTAACAAACATAAACCAATTAAATATGAAAATTAAATTATTATTGTCTTTCTTAGTCGTTTTACTAGGTTATTCTACTTGTTATGCTTCTTTTCCTGTGAAAAGAACATCTACTACAACTGTTAATGCTGAAATAGCAAGTGAAATATCAGAAGATGTTTACACTCCTATTGCTGCGGTTAAGTCAAAAGACAAATGGGTAGGTGTAGCTCTTTGGGTATTTTTAGGATGGCCATTTGCAGCTCACAGATGGTATTACAACAAACCTATTTGGGCAAACATTCTATTTATACTAACAATTGGAGGCCTTGGTATTTGGGCTATTATTGATTTAATAAATATGTTGACGGATAAATGGGATTAATTTCTAATTTATCCAATAAAATAAAAAAACTACCATATGGTAGTTTTTTTTATGCTTAATTTTACAGCTATGAAATGGTCAAATGCATTAAAAGACTATCAACTATATTTAAAGATAGAACGTGGATTATCTAAAAACTCTATTGATAATTATGCGCTTGATGTAAAAAAACTTATAAGTTTTATTGATTCTAACAACATAAACAATTCTCCTATAAATATAACCTCTGAGATTATACAGCAATTTATTTATGAGGCTGCAAAACAGGTAAACGCAAGATCTCAATCGAGATTAATATCTGGGTTACGAAGTTTTTTCAATTATTTAGTATTTGAAGATTATAGAAAAGACAACCCTTTAGAACTTATAGAATCTCCTAAAATAGGCAGAAAACTTCCTGACACTTTATCAGAAGAAGAAATAGATCATATTATAAAAGCCATTGATTTAAGTAAACCAGAAGGAGAACGCAATAGAGCCATGTTAGAAACGCTATATGGTTGTGGATTGCGAGTAAGCGAACTCATAAATCTAAAACTATCAGATTTGTTTTTTGATGAGGGTTTCATTAAGGTAACTGGTAAAGGAGACAAACAACGTTTTGTTCCTATTATTGATATTACACAGAAATACATTAATATTTACAGAAATGAAATCCGCATCCATTTAAACATTCAATCGGGGCACGAAGACACGTTATTTCTAAACAGACGAGGAAAGCAATTAACCCGAGCCATGATTTTTACTATTATAAAACAACTTGCTGAAAAAATAGGGCTCAAAAAAAGCATATCGCCTCACACTTTTAGACACTCATTTGCAACACACTTATTACAAAATGATGCAGATTTACGCTCGATACAATTAATGTTAGGACATGAAAGTATTACCACTACCGAAATTTATGTTCATCTGGATAAAAGCCATTTAACTAAGGTTGTAGAAAAATACCATCCTAGAAAATAAAAAAAATCCAGCTAATGCTGGATTTTTAAATATTATTTATGAGATTCCTAACCTCTCTGAACTATTTTACTTAGCAATATTAACCGCTCTAGTTTCTCTAATAACAGTCACTTTAACCTGTCCTGGATAAGTCATATCTGTTTGTACTTTTTGAGAGATACTGAATGATAAATCTGCCGCTTTTTGATCATCTACCCTTTCACTTTCAACAATAACACGTAATTCTCTACCTGCTTGAATAGCATATGCTTTT
>Ga0213861_10003181_pt1 | contig 13603 bp, 14 predicted proteins | sample PICome_4_FD_160110 | JGI IMG/M metagenome (GOLD analysis project Ga0213861, IMG submission 160110) | Coastal seawater microbial communities near Pivers Island, North Carolina, United States - PICO131 | ecosystem: Environmental > Aquatic > Marine > Coastal | place: USA: North Carolina... | reverse complement strand
GGCCGAGGCGAGCCGCCTCGGTGGCCGGGAAACGGTTGCCACGCAGGAACGCTTCGGACGCTTCGGACGCTCGCATCTTGGGCAAGCAGATCACCGAGATGATTGCTGGGGCAACACCGATACGCACTTCGCTAAAGCCCATCTTCGCGGTTTCGACCGCAACCGAAATATCGGTTGCGGCAGCCAGTCCAAGGCCACCCGCAACCGCATGGCCGTTGATCTTGCCGACCCATGGTTTGGGTGATCGCCGGATCCGTCCAAAGAAACCAAGTGGATCAGCGTTCTCGTTCTCGTCGCTGCCGGCCGGGTCGGGTCGATCATCGTCGGAACGCTCGGACAGGTCAGCGCCGGCGCAGAACACCGAACCCTCGTTCGTCAACACCACAACTCGGATCTCGTCGTCGGTATCGACACGATCCATGGCTGCCATCAACTCGCGGGTGAGCTGGCGACTCAGCGCATTCCGGTTGCCGGGATCGGCAAGCGTGATGGTGTAGACACCGGCCTGCAGCTCGGTGGTGACTTTGGGACTCATCTCCTGGCTCATCACGCTGTTCTACCTCACACTGGCTTGCCCGAGGTAGGTGGGTTGACAGAGGTAGGTGGGTTGACAGAGTAGATGGGCGCAGCCGAGTAGCTGGGACTACGGTCAACGATGTGACTACTTTCGTAGACGGAACCTTGCCCGTTAAGACTCCATGCCTGGTCGTCGATGCCGATGCCTTTGCTTTCAACGTCGATGCCATGGCCAGGGTCCTGCCCGGTCTACGTCTTCGGCCGCATGTGAAGGCCTTCAAATGCACCGAACTTGCGAAACGACTTGCTGGCAACGGCCACACCGGGTTTACCTGCGCGACGCTGGCCGAGGTGGCTGGCATGATCGACGCCGGTCTTGGAGACGACCTGTTGCTGGCAAACGAAACGCTCAACGTCGAACAGATGCGTCAGGTCGTGGCGATGCCAGGTCGAGTGACCATCGCGGTTGACTCGGTCGAGACGATCGCGGCGGCAGCCGAGGCTGGCGTGAACGAAGTGTTGATCGATGTGAACGTCGGACTTCCCCGATGTGGTTGCGCTCCAGATCAGGCGGGCGAACTGGCCGATACGGCCCGAGCTGCTGGCCTGACAGTGCGGGGCGTGATGGGGTACGAAGGTCACCTGATGATGGTCGAGGATCCGACCGAGAAGTCCGAGAAAGTCAGCGATTCGATGGCACTGCTGGCCCAAGCTGCGGCCGATGTCGGCACCGACTTCATCTCTGCCGGCGGCACCGGCACCTATGACACCAACATGGTGGCGACAGAGATTCAAGCTGGCTCGTACACCCTGATGGACACGCAGTACTTCACGCTCGACTCGCCATTTAAACAAGCCCTCTGGGTCGAGGCGACGATCATCAGCATCAACCGCGATGGTGGTTTTGTGGTGGCCGACAGCGGACTCAAGTCGATGGGTATGGACCATGGCAACCCGACCTGGCCACGTGGCAAGGTGTGGTTTTGTTCCGATGAACACGTGACCATGGCCCCGGCCGACATGGATCGGTGGTCGGTCGGAGATCATGTGCGGCTGGCGCCTGCCCACGTTGACCCGACGATCGCAAAACACGAACGCATGTGGTTCATCGAAGATGGCGCCGCGACCGAATGGCCTGTTGATTTGAGGCACTGGTGAGTGGTGGGCGCGGTTTCGCTACGACATCGAATACGACGTGGAAGAACTGGGCTGGCAATCAACACTGCTCGCCCCACGACATCGAACGGCCGCTGAGCGAGGCTCAGCTCCAGACGATCGTGCAGCAGGCAGCGGCCGCAGGCCGTCGGGTGCGAGCGGTAGGCTCTGGTCACAGCTTTAACTCGATCGCCTGTTCCGACGACGTGTTGGTTTCGCTCGAACACCTGAACATGGTGCGGTCGATCGGCTGGCGCAGCCGACTGGTGACCGTTCAGGCTGGCATCGAGCTTCGGCACCTGAACAACCGACTGGCCAAAGTTGGCCTGGCCATGACCAACCTGGGCGACATTGCGTATCAGTCGTTCGCAGGGGCCGTCAGCACCGGTACCCACGGAACAGGCCTGGCGTTCACCGGTATCGCCGCCCAGATCCGGGGAATGAGAGTGGTGACGGCAACCGGCGAGATTGTCGACTGCAGCACTGAGCAGAATCCCGAACTTTTCCATGTTGCTCGAGTGGGTCTTGGCGCGTTTGGCATCATCAGCGAGATCACGATCGAGGTTGAACCAGCATTCAATCTTCACGCAATCGAGGGGCCACGACCGTTGATCGAGGTGCTCGATGGCTGGCATGAAGAGACCACCTCAAACGACCATTTCGAGTTCTTCTGGATTCCTGGCAGCGATGTGGCCATGACCAAGACCAATCAGCGCACGACCGACGCGGTTAATCGTCAGTCGGTACCCAAACACTTCGTCGACAAGATCTTGGGAGAAAACGTTGCATTCGGGGCCATGGTCAAGGTGGCCAAGGTGCGTCCGTCGCTCATTCCGAAGCTGCGTTCCTTACTCATCAACTCGGTTGGCGACTCGGACTACACCGCTGAATCCCATCGAGTTTTTGCCAGCCCCCGGTGGGTCAAGTTCATCGAGATGGAATACAGCGTGGCGGTTGCCGACGTCCCGGCGATTTTGAGTCGTATTGACCAGGCGGTGCAAGACGCCGGTATAGATTTGCTTTTCCCGATCGAGGTGCGGACTGCTGCGGCCGACGACATCCCGCTTTCGACAGCGTTCGGCCGTGATTCCGGCTACATAGCGGTCCACCGGGGCAAGGGTGTTGCCTATCGCCGGTATTTTGAGTTAGTCGAAGCAATCATGGACGAGTTCGATGGTCGGCCCCATTGGGGAAAGATGCATTTCCAGACGGCGGCAACGTTGGCTCCTCGTTATCCAGAATGGGATCAGTTCCAGCAGGTGCGCGCCAAATACGACCCAGCCGGTGTATTCACAAACGACTACACCAACCGGGTGTTAGGCCCTGTTGGTTAACTTGGGCGGTTGGTTAACTTTGGAGGTTGGTTAACCCAGGCTGCGCAAGTCGACGGTGAAGATCAACGTCTCGTTCGGCCCGATCACGCCGCCAGCACCCTGCGCACCGTAACCCATAGCTGACGGAATGGTCAGACGGCGACGCCCGCCGACCTTCATGCCAGCAACACCCTGGTCCCAGCCCTGGATGACCATGCCGCCACCGAGTGCGAACGAGAATACGTCGCCCCGGTTCCATGAGGCATCGAACTCGGCGCCGGTTGACCATGACACGCCGACATAGTCGACGTTCACAATTGCGCCAGCGGCTGCTTCGGGACCGTCGCCAACGACGAGGTCTTCCATCACGAGTTCTGCTGGCGGATCGCCCGCCGGTACTTCGATGATCGGCTTAACGCTAGTGTCTTCCATGGCCGAGCACCCTATCTGTGCTCTGGCGTTGGTTGACGGCCTTCCGCCACATAACGAAACCTGTCAGTGGCTTGTCGCTCGGCTGGCATCATCGGCTATCAATGGGGCGTGACCGCAACGATGATTGATACCGATCTACTCAGCCAGGCCCGGGCCGCCGTCGAAGTAGCCCAGGAGGCGATTCAGGCCGGGATTGCAACGGCCAAGGCGTCCGGCACAGCCGACCAGGAACAACAGCTGGTGTACTCGCTGGCCCATGCCGCCAGTGCGGCGGCTATGGCCGAGTCTGCGCTGACCTATGCCGAACTGGGCGAGGATGAAGCCCGGCTGGCACACGTGTTTATTGGCCGGCAGCTCAGTGAACTTGCGTCGATGTTGTGGGCTCGCTCGAGTGACTGGGGTGTCGAGCCATCGGCGCTCGACGCCACCCGGGTTTATGCAGCTCAAGTCACGGCGCCTGCCTTCGTGGCCGCCGCCGCAGCGGCGCCAGGGTCAGCGAACCTGCCCGACGACCTAGAGATGGTGGCGACCACGTTCCGCCAGTTTGCGAATGAACGGGTGGCGCCGCATGCCGAGGCGATTCATCGTCACGATCTCGATATTCCCCAGGAGATAATCGATGGCGTCGCCGAGCTCGGATGTTTTGGCCTGTCCATCCCGCTGGAATATGACGGGTCTGCGTCGGGCTCCGAAGACGACTACATGGCCATGGTTATCGCGACGGAAGAACTCAGCACCGCGTCGCTCGGCGCAGGTGGTTCCTTGATTACCCGACCTGAGATTTTGGCTCGGGCGATCGAGGCTGGCGGCACCGACGAACAAAAGCAACGGTGGTTGCCGTCGATCTCCACCGGCGAAACGTTGTGTGCCGTAGCGGTGACCGAGCCAGACTTCGGCTCCGATGTGGCCAACCTGAAGGTCAGCGCAACCCCTGAAGAGGGCGGCTGGCGTATCAATGGTGTCAAGACTTGGTGCACGTTTGCTGGTCGTGCCAATGCGCTCATGGTTCTTGCTCGGACCAACCCAGACCCTGACGTGAAACATCGAGGCCTCAGCCTGTTTGTGGTCGACAAACCAAGTGACCTCGGCCACGACTTCCGCCACGAAGTCGACGGAGGCACACTCGAAGGGCGAGCCATCGCCACGCTCGGCTACCGGGGCATGCACAGCTTCGAGGTCAGCTTCACCGACTGGTTCGTGCCTGCAGCCAACATGATCGGCGGCGACGAAGGCTTGGGTCGCGGCTTCTATCTACAGATGGCTGGTTTCGAGAATGGTCGAATCCAGACCGCAGCACGTGCCATCGGTGTCATGCAGCGTGCCTGGGAAGTAGCGTCGGAATACGCCAACGATCGTGTCGTATTCGGCTCGCCGATCGCCGAGTACGAACTCACCCAGATCAAGCTGGGCACCATGGCGGCGATCATCCAAATCGGCCGGCAATACAGCTACGAGGTTGCTCGCAAGATGGCGGCCGGCGACGGTTCGCTCGAAGCATCCATGGCCAAGGCCTATCTTTGTAAGGCCGCAGAATGGGTCACTCGCGAGGCGCTGCAGATACACGGCGGCATGGGGTATGCCGAGGAATACGAGGTCAGCCGTCTATTCGTCGACGCCCGTGTACTTTCGATCTTCGAAGGCGCGGACGAGACGTTGTGCCTGAAACTGATTGGTCGCCGCCTGCTCGCCTAGTCGGGCGTTTCGATACTGTCGGGCCTTATGATGACGCCGATCATGTTCGTGATGTTGCGGGCCCACATCAAGGACGAACTCGTCGAATACCCCGCCCGAGATGATGGGCCGGGTCAGGGGCCTCTGCGCACCGGTGCCGGCGGGTCTCACCCCGTTCGGTGCGCTGGGTCTTGGTGCGGCGTCTGACATGATCGGTACCGGCTAGGCACTCAGCATGGTGGCCATCAGCATCGTGTCGGCGTGCGCGTTTCAATTGTGCTCGGGATGTATCTCCGAGGCCAGGCCGCGCGCTAGATCAGCAAGGAATCTTCGCGAGGAGAAATGCACCGGTGATCTACTTCGTCGCGGTCCAGCTTCTGGTTTGAGGCAGTCGCGCTCTACATTTGGGCCGTGGATTTCGAACTAAGCCCTGAGCTTCAAGAACTGCAATTGCGCGCACGCAAGGTCGCTGCCGAAGGGGTTGCCGAGTTTGGGCGTTTCAACGACAGCTGGATCAACGGATTCTCCAAAGGTTTCGCCCGACGCATGTCCGAAGAAGGCTGGATCGGCATGGGTTGGCCCAAGGAACACGGCGGCCAGGAACGCCCACCTATCGAGCGGGTGATCGTCGCCGAAGAGATGATCAGCGTTGGCGCTCCCATCGCCGCTATGTGGTTCGCCGACCGCCAGATGGGTCCGACGCTGATCGCCTATGGAACGGCTGACCAACAAGCCGAGTACCTGCCAGCAATGCTCGCTGGTGAGACCACCTGGTGTATCGGTATGTCCGAACCTGACTCAGGTTCTGATCTGGCCTCGCTCAAGACCTCCGCCGTCCGTGATGGCGACCACTTTGTGATCAATGGTCAAAAGATCTGGACCAGCTTCGGCGATCAGGCCGACTATTGCTACATGATCTGCCGCACTGATTCCGAAGGGCCTCCACACAAAGGCATCTCTGAGATCGTGGTGCCTATGGATCTTCCGGGGATCGAGGTTCGCCCGATCCAGGACATGACAACTAACCGTCACTTCTGCGAGGTCTACTTCACCGACGTGCGTGTGCCAGTAGAGAACCTGGTCGGGGTCGAAGGCGACGCCTTCAAACAAACCATGGTGCAGCTCGCTCACGAACGTGGTGGCATCGATCGCCTGGTGTCGAATCGTGCGCTCTACGACATTGCGATCGACAAGGCCGATAAGACCGACCCGCTCGTTCGCCAAGAGATCGCTAAACTCGAGACCGACTACCGCATCGGCCGCATGCTTGTCTACCGCGAGGTCCTCAAGCAGGCGCCGGCTGGCTTCAGCGCAGCGACCAAGGTGTATTGCACCGAACACCAGACTCGTGTCGCCGAGTTCGTGTCCCGCACCCTCGGTCTAGAAGCCACGCTGTGGAACGACGTGACCCACGGTCTGACCTACGCGCCCGGATACACAATCATGGGCGGAACCAGCAACATCATGCGCAATATCTTGGGCGAACGCGTGCTCGGCCTGCCCCGCGAACCTCGCTCCTAACGAAAAGTTACTTCCCCAGGGGAACGTAACTTTTCGGGGACAGTGCTGAAACGCGACCACGGAGTGTCAACGTGGCTCTCTATGAAAGCTATTCACGGCCGTCTGTGTGAAAACGCTGGCGAGTCGCTGGTCACGCTGATTCGTCTGCTTGGCGATCGCTAGCGCTCAGGATCACCGCACTCGGTCGGGGCGCCCACAACTATGCACCAGGATTTGTCACGGAGGGTCTGACCCCGCGTGACGTGTGAGGCGGGAGAGTCAGCGGCCGAGTTCCTGCAAGGTCGTGATGGCGGTTGCCTGGTCGGGTGATGCGCAGCGCACGATCACGTCGTCGACACCGAGTTCGCGAAGCTCGCTGAGACGTTCGCCGAGCTCGTTGGCAGAACCACTGAGCAGGCGTTCGAATGGCAACCCTCGGTAGCCACGCTCAGTGAGGTCGCGGGCAAGTGACTGAGCGGCTCGGGCGTCCGGTCCAAGGACGGCGTCTCGACGCAAGGCGAACCGAGAGCCACCGGCAGCCCGGTAGCGTTCGACCCCTCGACGGATTGACTCGTCGTCTTGGCCGGGTGATCCATACCAACAGTCACCAAGTCGCGCTGCCCGGTCGATGGCAACGTCGGCTGTGCCCCCAATCCACCACTCGATTGGGCCATCAGAGCGGAGGCCTACGGTTGCTTCGGCCAAGCCGAAGTAGTTGTCGGTTACTGCCTCGCCAGCGAGCAGCGCTTTAACGATGGGAATTACTGCATCGATATCTCGGCCCCGACGGGACATGTCCGCGCCAAGGTTGGTGAACTGAGCATCGCCCCAGCCGATACCTGTCTGCACGATGAACGGCACTCCGGGCGACGCCGCATGATGCATGGCCGCCAACGTGCCGATGTGTTCTGCCATGAGCAGCGGTTTCCACAACGGGGTCAGGAACAAACACCCGGCAGGGCGCCCGACCCACTCAGCGAGCAGCCGACCGAGCATCGGTGTGTTCTGCGCGTACGGCACTTTCATATCGTGGTGATCACCAATCGTCAGCGACCCCAGGCCAGCCGCATGAGCCACCTGGGCTCGTTCGATCATCAGCGATACAGCATCGGTGCGATGTGTTGATGACAACGAAACGCCAATACCCGGAAGTGCAGTGTTCATGGGCAGAACGTTAGGCGCTGCCGCCGGATCTATTAGCGTCGACATCATGAGCGAAGCAGAAGCAATTGATCCCCTCCATTTCCGCAACGTCATGGGCCAGGTTCCTACCTGTGTGACTGTCGTGACGGCAGTTGTCGAAGGTGCGCCTGTCGCCATGGTGATCGGCAGTTTCGTGTCGGTATCGCTCGAACCACCACTCGCGGGATTCTTCTGCACGGCGACCTCGGCCACCTGGGAACAGCTCCGAAGCGCGGATGTGCTCGGTGTGAACGTCCTGGGCGCCGATCAAATCGATGTCAGCAATGCCTGCATGCGCCCTCCTGCAGACCGCTTCGAAGGTCTCGACTGGTCGGTCGTCGGTGGCGCCCCCAAGTTCGCTGGCACGACCGCCTGGCTCACGCTCACCCCGAATCAGGTTATCGACGCTGGCGATCACGAGTTTGCGCTCTGCAACGTCACCCATATGGAAGTGCCAGATGAACCGAGCGAACCGGTCATCTTCTACGGGGGCGGTTACCGCACGCTCGCCCCAAAGGAATAACAGTGCCGACCGATCTGGATATTGCCGATCAAATCGTCGATACGGTTGCAGCCTGGGTAGACGCGGAGGTCGTACCCAATGCTTCGCAATTTGAACTGGCCGACGAATTCCCCGAAGCCATGGTCGAACAGATGAAAGCCTTTGGACTGTTTGGCTGCGTGATCCCCGAGCAGTACGGCGGGCTTGGTTTGGATCACATCACCTATGCCCGTCTGATCGAGGAGATCTCCCGGGGTTTCATGTCGCTCGGCGGGGTGCTCAACAGTCACCTGATCGTATGCACCATGATTCTGCGGTTCGGAACCGAAGATCAGCGCGAACGGTGGCTTCCTGATCTGTGTAGTGGTGCCGCCCGTGCCGCGTTCTCGTTGTCTGAACACGACGCTGGTTCCGACGCTCGTTCGATGACCTGTCGGGCGGTTCCCGACGGCAACGACTATGTGATCAATGGGACCAAGATGTGGGTCACCAACGGAACTCGGTCTCGGATTGTCGCGCTTATGGCCAAGACACCCGACGACAAGGTCACGTGTTTCATCATCGAGAAGGAACCAGGCGAGCAGTTCGAGAACATCTCATTTCAGAAAGTTGAGAAGCTGGGTTACCGGGGTCTTGAGACCATGGAGATGACCTATGTCGATCAGCGAGTTCCAGCTGGCAACATGCTCGGCGACGAAGCCGGCCTTGGTCGAGGACTGAACGCAGCGCTTTCTGCATTGGAGCTCGGCCGGATCAATATTGCAGCCCGTGCGGTAGGGGTTGGCAGAGCAGCGTTCGAAGCATCCATGGCCTATGCCCAGCAGCGCGAGACCTTCGGCAAGAAGATTATTGACCACCAAGTGATCGCCTTCAAGCTGGCCGACATGGCTACCAAACTCGAAGCCGCTCGTTTGATGTGCCACAACGCAGCTCACAAGTTTGACCAAGGCATTCGGGCTGATCTCGAAGCGGGCATGGCCAAACTGTTCTGTTCAGAGATGGCGGCTGAGCTTGCGTTCGAGGCCATGAGGATCCATGGCGGCAACGGCTACACCAGCGAGTATCCGGTCGAGCGTTACTACCGAGATGCGCCACTCATGATCATTGGCGAAGGCACGAACGAGATTCAGAAGCTGGTGATCGCTCGCCAACTTCTCGACAAATATCGGGTTACGTGAGTCCCGGTTAGCGGGACAAGGTGTCGGAATCTCAGAAATGTGATCGTCGAGGAACCAAAACCACCTGTTCATGCGTCATACCTATGTGCGACGTCTTAGAACGAACCTTGTGCAGCCGGTAGCGGCGCCAAAATCGCTGGCCGCACTTGGTGTGTCCCTCGCGCTCATCATGTCGGCTTGTGCTTCGGGCCCGGCCGAAACTGGCTCAGGTGCAACAACTGAGCCAATAACGAGCCCAACCCCGGTCATCATCGCAACTACCGGACCGACATCGTTGGTTGTCCCCACTACTGATCCGTCATCGACGGCGACTGCGGTTCCCCCGAGCACTGCTATTCCTGAGAACACGGCAATACCTGGCCCAGTAGCCTCATCAACGCCAACGGCAACGGCTGCGCCCACAGCAACGACTCGGCCGATTCCGACCGCACAAGCCACAGCGCGACCAACTGCAACGCAACCCACCACAACGCAACCCACCGCAACGCCTCGACCTGCAACGGCGACCGCTGTGCCGCCAACCCCAACACCGACATGGGTCAACCCTGATTGTTTCGTCGGCCCTGGTGCCGCCGATGAGCCCGTGTGGTGGTGTGGCGGCAAGATCTGTGTCGTTGGTTCGCCGCACTACGGGTGCCCGACGACTGTGCCTGGCCAGCCGTATGTCCTCATTGACTGCACCATTTCTGACCGTGATATCGAGGTGAACGAGATCATCACGCTGACAGCGGTGCAGACTCCTGCGGACGCACCGGTGCGTTACGCATTCAGCCACGGCGACGGCACGATTGACAACACGTCGGTTTCACGGGCGTTCTATGAGGCTCCCGGGTCCTATACAGTCACGTTGCTGTGGCAGTACAACGGCGGCAAGGGAAGCAAATCCTGCGGGACCGTGCATGTCCGACCGGTCAATGCGCCGACACCCACCGTCACGCCCACACCGGGCGCGGTACAGGTCGGTTGCAGCATCTCGCCTCGGCGGCCTGTCGAAGTGAACGAGACGCTGACCTTCACCGCCTTTCAGAGCCCAGCCAACGTGCCGATCACCTACGTGTTTGATCACGGCGATGGCACTCTCGACGAGACGTCGCAGTCGTTGGCCTACTACGCAGCTCCCGGCTTCTATCAGGTACGACTCAACTGGGCGCACGACGGCCAGAGTGGCACGACGTTCTGTGGAACGGTGACGGTTGAACCGAACTTTTCCGCCAGCGACTACCTGGGGCGCACACCAGAATCGGCAGATGCGTTGGCCATCAGCCGCGGGCTAACGACTCGTATCGTGAGAATCGATGATCAAGTCTTCCCCGGCACCGAGGACTACCGCCTTGACCGAGTCAATATCGAAGTTGATGCCAACATTGTTACCGAGGCGTACTTGGGTTGAGCCCGATGATGCGGCCGGCTAGCTGATCGGTAAGTATCTGTACATGCGTCGCGCCGTACTACTCGCCGGAGGGTGGGCTCATCCGGGCCATGATCAAGTTGCTGCAGTATCTGCGTTGCTGGCGGAGCGGTCCTTCGAAACCCGAGTCGTGCGTGATCCAGCCGATGTACCAGCAACGCTCGATGACGGCTGTGATCTGTTGGTCGTTGCTGCGTGCTGGTTCTCGATGACTCATGAGCGCTACACAGATGAGCAACGCCGAGACCATGCGGTCGTGTTCAGCCCGGCGCTAGATCAGGCGCTCGCCAAACTTCGCAACCAGGGCTGCCCGGTTCTCGCGCTACACACCGCAGTGATCTGCTTTGACGGACACGCCACTTGGGCGGACTGGCTGGGCGGCACGTGGAACTGGACGACCAGTTGGCACCCCCAGCCGGGGCCCATACTGGTGCAGCCTGCCGACGAAACGCCTATCGAATTCCCGGCTTTCACCGTTCTTGACGAGCTGTACCAAGGCCTCGACCTTGCTGCAGGTGCGGACATCGTCGCTCACGCTGAAGGTCATCCGTTGGTTTGGCTCCAGTCCACCGAATCGGGCAGGGCAGCAGTCAACCTGCTGGGCCACGATCACCAATCACTTGCGGAACCCAACCACCGCCAGCTCAATGGCCAGCTGCTCGATTGGTTGCTGCGGAACTAGTCAGCGGCTCTTTGGTCTTGGTCAGGAGTTGTCGGTCAGAGGTTGTATTGCACCGCAGCGCGGGCGGTGATGTTTGGCTTGATCCACTCTGCGATGAGTTGGACATGGCTTTCGTCGGCGGCGTAGGCGCGGTAGTCATCAACCGATGCGAAGTCGCCAACCGCTACATAGTCCCAGTTGCCATCGCTCACACCAGCATCAGGGCCATGGTGATACGCGGAGACACACGGCAGTGTGGCAAGCGCATCAAGCCCTGCACTGACCGTTGCCTGGGTTTCATCCGACACATCGTCGGCCCACCGGAACATCACACAATGACGAAACACAGAACTACTCCTTGAAGACCGTTACAGAATGACGTCATACTCTACGTTCGGTAGGAGCTTCCAGAATGATCCTGGTGCAAAGATCCCTGTGTAACCGGTCGATCCGCAACGAGTCGATGCGGACCGATCTGTTCAAGCCACATATTGCCTTCACGAATGCCTTCACCGCTTCCAGAGACGTACGTGCGCTCGATATCCACGATCTGTGTTCGCCAGACATCAATTTTTCTCGGGCTCGATCAGACGGCGGCGACTTGCGAGGCCAGGGTGCTGAACACCGGTTGGGATCGTCGTATGTGAACCATTCGGGGACGATTGGGTCACGGTCGAACGTGTGTTGACGACGTAGGAACCCGTCTCGACGTGAAACTTTTCTGACAAGACGGGGACCAAAGTCGGGTTGTGCAGCGTGTGTTGAGCATGAGAACACGCACCCATATTGTCGTGCTGGTCGTCACTGCACTGGTGGCCAGCGTTGTGGGGTCTGTTGTTGCGGTGGCGAGCACGGCCGGCACGGCATATGCCTGCTCGATCGCAGGTCCATTCGCCGAGGCGCACCCATCGGTTGACCTGGAACCAGGGCAACACATCGACATTCTCGGATGGGGTTTCAACGACATCCAACTAGTTGAGCCGCAGCGACAACTCGTGCCGCCAGTCGAGGGTGAGGTCTCGATCCCACCTCAGCTGTGTGACTTCGTTGTCTCGCCGTCATCTGACCTCGATGTGCACTGGCGAGGCCCGAACGCAGCCTGGCTCGGCACCGTGTCGGGCCCTGACTTCAAAACGTCGGTCGTGGTACCGAGTGCCGCCACGCCTGGCCCCGCTTCGATCACCGTCGGGCCGGTTGAGGTCGTGGTGTTTGTCGGCAAACCAACCGAGCCTCCGTATCCGTGCCCGCTCACGCTGCAGCCCGACGGAACCGCACACCATGTCTGTGAGCCATGGCCGTGTCCTCGCCAACTGGCACCGGATGCCGATCACGCGCCGGGGTTCTTGCCCTCGTGCCCCGAGCCATGCGTCGATGCTGCGCACACCATCGACGTCGGCACGGCGCACGAGTACCGATGGGACTGTCCTGACCCCTGCAGTCCCTTCCAAACGAACTCCGGCGCGGCACAACCTGACGTGGCTATCTGGTGTCCGCCGCCGGAACCGTGTCCGGACCCACCTGCTGTTGACGGTGGTAACCATGCAACAGATGCGGCACCGCTGCCTTGGTGCGGGCCGGGGCCTTGCCGTTTGGTTGCTGGTCATGCACTGGTGTGTTCTGAGGTTCACCTATCAGCATCTGGAATATCGGTGTCATCGACCGACACCGTTCCAGGGGTAGGGGTGGGCCCGGTCGAGCGTGTAGCAGAACCCGCATCACCCCCACTGGAACCAGCGGCTGGGGCGCTTCCGGTCTCTCAAGATTCCATTCGGACTTCGGCATCTCACGCAGCTGCTGACCTGGTCGCAGCGGTGTCTCAACGGCTGACCGGCATCGTTGGTTCGATCCTTGCCAGCATTTTCAGTTGATACGGCGTTGGTCTTGGCTGCGTTGGTATTGGCAGCGTTGGTGTTGGCTGCTGGTTTGAAGCGATAGCAGCCGACACTTCGAGCGCTATCGGATGCGACGATCCTTTCTGAACAGCAGCACAGCCTGGCCTGATGACCATCGCAACGATGTGCTGGTAGTGACCCGAACTACCGCCGGGTTCTCGCCAATGCGATTCGGTGCGTGTGCTCAGAAGAT
>Ga0213861_10003171_pt1 | contig 13641 bp, 15 predicted proteins | sample PICome_4_FD_160110 | JGI IMG/M metagenome (GOLD analysis project Ga0213861, IMG submission 160110) | Coastal seawater microbial communities near Pivers Island, North Carolina, United States - PICO131 | ecosystem: Environmental > Aquatic > Marine > Coastal | place: USA: North Carolina... | reverse complement strand
AACCGACAAGCGCCCTTTGGACCCGCAAAGGGCGCAACAAGGCTGCCGCCAAAGCCGCAACAATCGCCCAAACTCTAATAATCAAAATGAAGATTATGAGTTTGCCTTGATAAGGCCGCCATGGCATTAAGCAGGGTCTTTTTTTGTCAGGATGCGCATATGACCACCTCTTTCACCGATCTTCTGGCCCAAAAGGGTGTCTTGATGGCGGATGGGGCCACTGGCACCAATCTGTTCAACATGGGCCTGATGTCCGGCGATGCCCCGGAAATGTGGAACACCGATGAGCCCAAGAAAATCATCGCGCTGTACAAAGGTGCCGTCGAATCGGGCAGTGACCTGTTTCTGACCAACTCCTTCGGAGCCAATGCATCGCGCCTGAAGCTGCATAACGCAGGCCACCGGGCCCATGAATTGAGCCGGGTTGCCGCCGAACTTGCCCGCGAGGTCGCCGATACCGCAGGCCGCCCGGTGATCGTGGCGGGCTCCGTCGGCCCCACCGGTGAAATCATGGAACCCGTGGGCACGCTCAGCCATGCGCTGGCCGTCGAAATGTTTCATGAAACCGCCGACGGGCTCAAGGCAGGCGGCGCCGACATTGGCTGGCTGGAGACGATCAGCGCCGCAGAAGAATACCGCGCCGCCGCCGAAGGTTTCGCCCTTGCGGGCCTGCCGTGGTGCGGCACCATGAGCTTTGACACCGCAGGCCGCACCATGATGGGCCTGACCTCCGAAGGCATGGTTGATCTGGTCGAGGGGCTTGAGAACGCACCGATGGCTTACGGTGCCAATTGCGGCACCGGGGCCTCTGACCTGCTGCGCACGGTTCTGGGCTTTGCCGGCAAGGGCAGCACAAGGCCGATCATCGCCAAGGGCAATGCGGGCATCCCGAAATACGTCGATGGCCATATCCATTACGACGGCACACCCGAATTGATGGGCCAATATGCGGTCATGGCACGCAACTGCGGTGCCAGCATCATCGGCGGTTGCTGCGGCACGATGCCCGAACACCTCAAAGCCATGCGAGAGGCGCTGGACAGCACCCCCAAGGGCACCCCGCCCGAACTGGACGAAATCAAGGCCGTGCTGGGTGATTTTTCATCCGCCACCGATGGCACCGGTGACAGTGCAGCCCCCAAGCGCCCGGCCCGTTCAGGCGGCCGCCGCCGCAGCTAGGCTGGCCCTGCGCCATCGCGGGAAAACGCGCTAAAACAGCGACATCTGTGCGCCGGGCAACACCGGCGCACGAAACAGATCACAGCGCATTGCCTGTGCCTTGCCCCCCAAACCCAAACGTTTCACCGCCAGATCGAACCTTTGTGCGATGATCTGCGCATAGGGCCCCTCGCCGCGCATCCGGCGATGCCACTGGGAATCGTAACTCTTGCCGCCATGCATTTCGCGCAACAGGGACATGATCCGTTCAGCCCGGTCTGGATAATGCTGCGCCAGCCATTCCTGCACCAGGGGTGAAACCTCGGCAGGCAGGCGCAGCATGATCCAGCTTGCATGGCGCGCCCCGGCGTCCCTTCCCGCAGCCAAAATCGCCTCCAGCTCGGGGTCCGTCAACGCCGGGATCAGGGGCGACGCCATGATGCGCACCGGAATGGCGGCCTCTGCCAGCCTGCGGATCACCTGCAGCCGCCTTGCCGGTGCTGGGGCACGCGGCTCCATCAGGCGGCTCAGCCGCGCGTCCAGCGTGGTCACTGAAATTCCCACCCGCACCAATCCGCGCCGCGCCATATCCTGCAAGATATCTATGTCCCGCTCAATCAGGCTGCCCTTGGTGACAATCGCCACCGGATGCCCCGCGCGGGCCAGCACCTCAAGACAGGCACGCATGATTTCATGTTCTTTTTCAATAGGCTGATAAGGATCCGTATTGGTCCCAATGGCAATTGGCGCGACCGCGTAGTTTTTCGCCGCCAATTCCTTGCGCAGCACATCCGGGGCATCCGGCCGGGCAATCAGCTGCGTTTCGAAATCCAGCCCCGGCGACAGGCCCAGATAGGCGTGACTGGGGCGCGCAAAACAATAGACACAGCCATGCTCGCAACCCCTGTAGGGGTTGATGGAGCGATCAAAGGGCAGATCGGGCGATCGGTTATAGGTGATCATCCGGCGCGGCACCTCTATCCGCGTCTGGGTGCGCAGCACCGGAAGCTCCTCATCGCGTGCCCAGCCATCATCAACAGCCGCCACCACATGCCGCTCAAAGCGGCCGGCATGGTTGCTGCCCGCCGCGCGCCCCTTGATCCTGTACCGACTTTGTTCGTTGTCCATTGCAAATCAATAGAACAAAATAAGAACACGCGCAATCCACCAAGCTGATCTGCCCGTCAGGAATGCAAAAAGTTTCATAATGATCTATCGAAAAATGCGTCGCACATTACGCGGCCTATGTCGCAATTTGCGTACCAATTCGTTGACTTTCATGACAGAACTGTTCCCAGATCAACAGCTGCAGACCAAGCAGAAGGAATACCGAATGTCCGACGAAGACGAAATCATCCTCTCCGAACTTGATGACGAAGAGCTTGTCCAGCAAATGTTTGACGATCTCTACGATGGTCTCAGGGAAGAGATCGAAGAGGGGGTGAACATCCTGCTTGAACGCAAGTGGGAACCCTATGACATCCTGACCAAGGCGCTTGTCGGCGGCATGACCATCGTTGGGGCCGACTTCCGCGACGGTATCTTGTTTGTTCCAGAGGTGCTGCTGGCCGCCAATGCGATGAAAGGTGGCATGGCCATCCTCAAGCCGCTGCTGGCCGAAACCGGCGCACCGCGCGTGGGCAAAATGGTGATCGGCACGGTCAAGGGCGACATTCACGACATCGGCAAGAACCTCGTGGGGATGATGATGGAAGGTGCCGGCTTTGAGGTAGTGGATCTGGGCATCAACAACCCGGTCGAAGCCTATCTGGAGGCCATGGAAACCGAAGGGCCCGATATCCTTGGCATGTCTGCCCTGCTGACCACGACGATGCCCTATATGAAGGTCGTCATTGACACGATGGTAGAACAGGGCATCCGCGATGATTACATCGTTCTGGTTGGCGGTGCCCCCCTGAACGAAGAATTCGGCAAGGCCATCGGCGCAGACGCCTATTGCCGCGATGCCGCGGTGGCGGTGGAAACCGCCAAGGAATGGATGGCGCGCAAACACAACAGCGCCAAATCCGCCTGAGCCGTCGCTGCCTGAGAATGATACCAGGGCCTCACCTTCGGGTGAGGCCTTTTTTGCAAGCACATCGGCACCTATGTCCATGACATAAGGAGACCCTCATGCCCCACGCGCGTTTTGCCCTCATCTTTGTCGCGGCCCTGATCGCGGCCGCCCTGACAATCTGGCTGCTCAGCCTTGGCGGCCCCACTTTCATACTGGCAGCCCTGCCCGCCTTCCTGCTTGCGGCCCTTGCCCTCAGAACCCTGCGCCAATGATCCCCTCCGACACCACCCTCACCGAAGAAGGCCTGCCGCTCGACGCACCTCAGGGGCGCATCCTTCTGATCGCCTGCGGTGCCCTCGCCCGCGAGATCCTCGATCTCAAGGCGCTGAACGGCTGGACGCATCTGGATCTCACCTGCCTACCTGCCAAACTGCACCTCTACCCCGAAAAGATCACCGATGCCGTGCGGTCTTGCGTGGCCAAACATCGTCATGCCTATACAGATATCTTCGTCGTCTACGCCGATTGCGGCACCGGGGGCCTGCTGCAAGCAGCCTGCGACGAGATGAGCATCAGGATGATCGCAGGGCCCCACTGCTACAGTTTCTTCGAAGGCAATGCCGCCTTTGCCGCCAAGGCGGACAGGGAATTCACCAGCTTCTACCTCACTGATTTCCTCGTGCGCCAATTCGACGCCTTCATCTGGAAACCCATGGGCCTGGACCGTCATCCCCAATTGCGCGACATGTATTTTGGCAATTACGAAAAACTGATCTATCAGGCCCAGACCGATGATCCCGCCCTCACCGCCAAGGCCAGGACCTGCGCCGAAAAACTCGGCCTCGCCTTCGAACGCCGCTTCACCGGCTACGGCGATCTTGAAACCGCGCTCAAGACCCTCTGACCAAAAAAATCCAGCTTCCCTCTTTTTGGCCCAAAATACCTCGGGGTTTGGGGCAGCGCCCCAATCTACCCTAAAATATCCCCGGAAAAACCTCGATCCCCGAACACTGCCCGGGTCAAAGGTCTCAGCGCGTCAAACAATACCCGCGTCAGCCAACCTGCGCCGCAGTTTCCTTGACCCGCTCGATCATCGCCCGCAACCCGTTGGAGCGCTGCGCAGACAAATGGTCGTTCAACCCCAAACGTCCCATCTCGGCCCGCGCATCCACCGCCAGCACCTCTCGTGGGCTCAGCCCGTTATACAAGATGCGCAGCACGGCAATCAGGCCCGACACGATCATCGCATCGCTGGCCCCGTCGAAATGCAGCTTGCCGTCCTCGAAACTGGCATGCAGCCAGACCTGTGAGGCGCAGCCATCCACCTTTGTCGCGGGCACCCGCAGGGCCTCTTGCAACGGCTCCATCGCCTTGCCTTGGTCAATCACATGGCGATAGCGGTCTTCCCAATCGTCCAGGAACTCAAAATCTTCAACAAGCTCTTCGAAGGCTGGATTTGCCATGGGTTAACGGATCCTTTGCTATTTCCCCCCTGAGGTAGGTGCCTGCCAGCAAAAGGTCCAGCCCCTTCCCAAGACTGCCGCAATAGGGTAGTCAAAAGTCAGCGAATTTTCCAAGGCGAGCCTCATGCGCAAGACACTTCCCCTCCTTCTGGCAGCGACATTAACCCTTGGTGCCTGCGGCATGGTCCGGGAAAGCCGGGTAAACCCGTTCAACTGGTTCGGCCAATCGCGTTCAGAGCCGGTGCAACAGGTCGAAAACACCAACCCACTGATTCCCAAAAGCGGTGGATTATTCTCAAGAGCCCGCGCCGATGAGGCGGTCTATAACGGACGCCCGTTTGAGCAGGTGACGGATCTGACCGTTGAACGCATTCCGGGTGGTGCCATCATACGCGCCACCGGCCTTGCCGCGCGCCAGGGCATCTATGCGGTACAGCTCACCCCCGAAAACGAGGCGGAACTGCCCGTGGACGGTGTCTTGACCTACCGGCTCGAAGGCATTCGGCCCAGCAAGCCCACGCCAATCGGCAGCAAACCAACCCGCGAAGTCACGGCAGCGCGCAAGTTGACCGATCAACAGCTCGCGGGCGTGCAGCGCATCCGCGTCGAAGGGCAGCTGAACGCCCAGGTCGCCCGCAGATAGCATTCCCAGGCCGGACAAGGTTTGCCCGGCCCGACTGAACGACCAGAACTGCCTGGCCTGAGGTGTTACGTGGTTTAGCAGCTATGGCGCGAAACGCGTCAGAGTGCGGCTGTCACGATGATTTCAACGGTAAATTCCGGCTTTGCCAATTTCGCCTCGCCGCAGGCGCGGGCTGGCGTATGGCCTTGTGGGACCCAGGCATCCCAAACGCTGTTCATCTCGGCGAAATCGGCCATATCCGCAAGCCAGATCACGGTCTGCAAGATCCGCGTCTTGTCTGATCCGACTTCCGCCAAAAGCGCATCAATCTGGTCCAGACAATCCTGCGTCTGCTTGGCCACGCTTGCCCCTGCCGTGCCCACCTGGCCGGCCAGGTAGACCGTGCCATTATGGGTCACGCTCTGGCTCATGCGGTGGTTAGAGTGGTGCCGTTCAATATCCGCCATGGGACGATTCCTTTGTTAAAAAAGAGGTCTCAGACCTCAACCACTTCGACATTGCTGCCACGGGCTGTCAGGGCAATCTTGCCCTCGCACAACCGCAAGGCATCATTGCCAAAAACTTCGCGCCGCCAGCCGCGCATGGCGGGCACATCGCGCAGCCCCGCCGCGATCTCATCCAGATCAGCAGCCGGGGCGATCAGCTTGGCCGCGACACCGGCCTGTTCGGTCTTGGCCTTCAGCAACACCCGCAACAGGTCCGCCAAGGCGGGGTTTACTTGCAGTTTTTCCCGGCTGCGGTCGGGTTTGGGCATCTTGTCGGCCGGGCAATTCTTGCCATCGGCTATCGCCTTGAGGATGCCGTTGGCAATATCGCCCTTGCGTCCTTCACGCAGCAGCAATCTGGCGCGGCTCAACTCGTCATGGTTCGACGGTTTCAGGCTGGCCAGTTCCACCAGCGCGTCATCCTTGTAGATCCGGTTGCGTGGCACGTTGCGGCTTTGGGCATATTCTTCGCGAAAGGCTGCCAATTCGCGGACCATGGCCAGGAACTTAGGCGAATTTGTCCGGGTTTTCACCCGCTTCCAAGCCTCCTGGGGCTTGGTGATATAGGTCTCGGGCGAGGTCAGGATGGTCAGCTCTTCGGCCACCCAGCGTTCCCGGCCACTCTCTTCCAGCTTTTCGGCCAAGAACTCATACACCTGCCGCAGATGGGTCACATCGGCCAGGGCATATTGCTTTTGCGCGTCCGACAAGGGCCGCCGCGACCAATCTGTAAAGCGGGATGTCTTGTCCACGCCCGCATGGCAAATCTTGCGCACCAGCGTCTCATACCCAACCTGTTCGCCAAAGCCGCAGACCATGGCTGCGACCTGAGTGTCAAACAGCGGCTCGGGAAAGACCTGCGCATCCACAAAGAAGATTTCCAGATCCTGGCGCGCGGCATGAAACACCTTGACCACATCGGTATTGCGAAACAGCTCATACAGCGGCTCAAGCGATATATCATCCGCTAGAGGGTCCAGCAGAACGGCTGTGCTGTCATCGGTGCCCGGCATCGCCAATTGCACCAGACAAAGCTTGGAATAATAGGTTCTTTCCCGCAAAAATTCCGTGTCTACAGTGACATAGGGGTGATTGGCGGCTTGCGTGCAGAACGCCGCGAGGTCGGCAGTTGTTGTTATTGTTTTCATGGGCTCACTTCACGACGGAAAGGCAGGACCGATTTTATAGCATTCGTACATCACGCCATGGGTTTTGACCAGTCAGCCTTGCATCTGTACGGGGCTGCGATCGCCTTGGGTAAACCGGCGCAGCACGGCGGGGTAAAGTCTGTGTTCAAGAACAAGAACCCGCGCGGCCAGACTGTCGGGCGTATCGGATGCATCAACCGCCAGCGATGCCTGCCCCAGGATCGGCCCGCCATCAAGCTCGGCCGTGACCTCATGCACCGTGCAGCCATGCAGGGAATCACCGGCCTCAAGCGCGCGTGCATGCGTGTGCAGCCCCTTGTACTTTGGCAGCAAGGAGGGATGGATATTGATCATGCGGCCTGCCCATTGGTCGGTAAAACCGCCCGTCAGTTTGCGCATGAAGCCCGCCAGGCAGATGATATCGGGCCGGTGCGGCGCAAGTGCCGCGCTGATCGCGGTCTCAAAGGCGGGACGGTCCCCGGCAAAGGGGCGGTGATCAATCACTTCCGTGGGGATACCGCGCGCCTTGGCCCAGGCGATCCCGCCCGCATCCGCCTGGTTTGACAGCACAACACAGGGCCGTGCGGGATGATCGCCGGTCATATCCTCCACCAGCGCCCGCATGTTCGACCCGCCACCAGACAGGAAAATCGCAACCCTTTTGGTCAAAGCAGGCTGCCTTTATACGCCACCTGTGATCCGGCCACGATGCGGCCAATCTCAATCGCTGCATGACCATCGGTGGCAAAGGCCGCGCGGGCCGCCTCCACCTGATCCGCTGGCACGACCGCAATCATGCCGATGCCGGAATTGAAGGTTTTCAGCAGCTCCGCCTCGGCCATGCCACCGGTCGTGGCCAGCCATTTGAACACCGCAGGCAGTTCCCAGGCCCCCAGATCAATCTGCGCCCCCAACCCTTCGGGCAGGACGCGCGGCAGGTTCTCTGTCAGACCACCGCCGGTGATATGGGCCAGCGCATGCACGCAATCGGCCCGCAGCGCAGCCACTGCCCCTTTGACATAAAGCCGCGTGGGCGTCAGCAAGGCGGCACCAAGCGTGCCCTCTGCCCAAGGGCAGGCATCATCCCAGCCCAGCCCGCTGAGTTCGACAATCTTGCGCACCAGCGAATAGCCGTTTGAATGAACGCCGTCGCTGGGCAGCCCCAGCAGGACGTCGCCCTCGGCAACCGCGCGGGGCAATTCTGTGCCGCGCTCCATCGCGCCCACGGCAAAACCGGCCAGATCGAAATCACCGGCCCCATACATGCCTGGCATTTCCGCCGTCTCGCCGCCTGTCAAGGCGCAACTGGACTGCACGCATCCCTCTGCGATGCCTTCGATGATGCGGGTGGCCTGATCCAGCTCAAGCTTACCTGTCGCGAAATAGTCCAGGAAAAACAAGGGCTCTGCCCCTTGGCAGACCAGATCGTTGACGCACATGGCAACCAGATCAATGCCGATACCGTCGACATTGCCCGTATCAATCGCGATCCGCAGCTTGGTGCCCACACCATCGGTGGCCGCCACCAGAACCGGGTCCACAAACCCCGCCGCCTTGAGGTCAAACAGGGCACCAAAGCCGCCCAGCCCCGACATCGTGCCAGGCCTGCTGGTGCGCTTGGCCGCAGGTTTGATCCGCTCCACCAATGCGTTGCCTGCGTCGATGTCGACACCTGCATCTGCATAGGTCATCCCGTTTTTCGCTGTGCTCATAGATCGATCCCCCCAAGGCCCGGCTGCGTGTTGCGTGACGGGTTAGAGCATCACCACGCGCGGCGCAACGGTAAGCCTTGACGAAAGCACGCTCTGCGCATACCCAAACCCCGTGGCGGGCCTGTAGCTCAATTGGTTAGAGCAGAGCGCTCATAACGCTTTGGTTGCGGGTTCAAGTCCTGCCGGGCCTACCATATTCAAATAAATCAACATATTAGGATGTGGTCTGGATAATTTCCGCCGATGCCGCCGCAAAAGTGCTGCGAATCCTTTTTGCGTCTGACAGCCGGCATTCTTGTGCGGTTTCGAAAAATCATGGCCCCCGAAAGCCGCCGGAAATCACATAATTTCAATGTGTTAGTCGACATATGCTGGATCAGGCATTCCCGCAAACGCGCGGGCTGCGCGATTTTACAGCACCGACAGGCGCTATCGTGATCCGCAAATGGCCGGTCTGCCGGTGTTGACGGCACCCTCCATCAGATCTTGTCGCAACACGCTAACGCTCCCCGGACGGCCCCCCTGCAGACCAGCCAGTCGGCCCGCCGTGCTTGGGTCAAGCTACGGCAGTCCCTACCTTTGCGCCTGCAGGGATCGTGGAAGGTGCTGCATTCAAGGTCTCGATCGCCAGTCCTGCCGCCGACTTATACCGCGCCATGAAATCCGCGCGCTCCTGGGCGGGCAAGACATCGTCGATATTGTCGAATTCACCGCCGCAGCGGTCGTCCACCATGTTCAGCAGGCCAAAGGGCCCTGCCCCTCTGTTGCGCAAGACCAGTTGGGATACCGCCTCACACAGCGTCTGATCGTAAGCGGCCAAAGCGTCCCGCGTCACCCCATGTTTGACAAAGGCGGCACCCAATACGCGCCCGTCAACGATGGCCTGACTGGCCCCGTTTGATCCCGTAGGATACATCACATGGGCCGCATCGCCCAGCAAGGCGACCGATCCCTCCAGCCAAGTGGGCACGGGATCGCGGTCGATCATCGGATATTCATAGATATCGCTGGCCCCGGACAACAATGCCGGCACATCCAGCCATTCATGCTGCCAGCCTTCGAAGTGATGCAGGAATTCCGACAGTTCCGACTTCTTGTTCCAATCGCCATTGGTCCAGCCCTCTGAATTGTCGACGGTGACCTCGGCGATCCAGTTGATCTCGGCCAGGCCCGTCTGTGGATCAATGGGGGAAATGGGGTAAAACACCAGACGGTGGCGATGCGTGCCCAGCCCCACAAAGGACGACCCGCTGCGCACAGGCACCCCCGGCGACGTGCCCCGCCACATGATCGCACCGCCCCATTGAATGGGCGGCTGGTTAGGATGCATCTGCGCGCGCACCTTGGAATGCAGCCCATCCGCGCCGATCAGCAGCGCGCCGTCTTCGCGGCTGGTGCCGCCGCCTGCGTGCTCTACCATCGCGGTGACAGAACCATCTGCGTTTTGCTCATAGCCCGTGACCCGCTGACCCAGACGCACCACATCCGCCCCGGCGCGTTCCACCAGCTTTTGATACAACAGCATCTGCAGCTTGCCGCGATGGGCAGAGTATTGCGGCCAGTGATAGCCCGCCGCCCGCCCGCGCGGCTCGGAGTAGACGTCATTGCCGTTCAGCCCGACCAGCGCCCATTCCTTTGTGGGCACACCGACCTGATCCAGATCGGCCTCTTCAATGCCCAGATCAATCAGCTCGCGCACCGCATTGGGCTGCACCGAAATACCCACCCCAAGGGGGCGCAATTGTTCGACCGCTTCGAAAACGACAAAGGGCACGCCGATCTGATGCAATGTCAGCCCCAGCGCCAGACCGCCAATGCCACCACCTGCGATCATCACTTTACCGTTCGTCATAGTCCGCCCCTGTGTTGTCCTGGCGCTTTTGGTAACAGCACAGCCGACAGGGCCGCAATACACAAGCGCCACAAAGACGCAGGTCCCGCGTATTGCTGTCGCGGTGCCGCCAGCTAGCGTTTTGCGCTGACGTACCAGTTTACGGTCATCTCAACGACAGTGTCGCCCTGCGCGTCCTGCACATCGACATGCACGTCAAAGGCAACCTTGCCCTCGTCGCTTAGGCTTTGCATCAGGCTGGCCCCATCCCGCGCGGTCCGGGCATGAGCTGTCAATGTGCCTTTCGCCACCTTCTTGAAGGCGATATTGGCCACCGCCGCCACAGGCCGCATGTTCAGGATCACAGGGGCCAATGCCCCGACCATAGCCGCCCCCGAGGCCGCCTCGCCCAGCGTGAACATGGCCCCCGCATGCATGGAGTTGATGTGATTTGAAACCGCGTCGCGTTGGGCAAGTTCAGCACTGGCGACACCATCGCCGATTTCCAGCAATTTGACCCCCACATGGGTGGCAAAGGGCACGGCAGTATCAAGGTTGGCTTTGATCATCTCGTAGGGGGTCATCATATGCTCCGGATTGGGGTGGGCAAACTGTTGCAAAACATCCCCCCAAGAGCAATCTTGCCCCCGGGTCACGCAGCAGATGACCGCGAAGGGCAGCGAGGCCAGAGGCCCCTAGCGCGCAATCACGATATCGGCGCGCAGCCCCCCCAGACGCTCGGATTCACCCAAGCGCAACACACCGCCATGGGCGCGCGCGATGTCTGTCGCAATCGCAAGCCCCAGCCCCACGCCGCCGCACTGATACTGATTGCGCGCCGGATCAAGCCGGGTAAAGGGACGCGCGGCCTCTTGCCTACGGTTTTCGGGGATGCCGGGGCCGTCATCCTCTACCCGGATGCGCAACGTCTTGTCGCTCAGCATCACCGACACTTCGGCGCGCGCACCGTAGCGGACCGCATTGGAGATCAGGTTGTCCACCGCGCGGCGCATTGCAACCCGGCGCAGCGGGACTGTGCCCAAGCCTGCCCCCTCGGACGACATCAAGGTCACATTGCGCCCGGCCCTCTGGGCTTCGGCCACGACCTCTGCCAACAATACGTGCGGATCAATTTCTTCGGGCGTGCCTTCGGCGGCACCCTTTGCAAAGCTCAGGAATTCATCCAGCATCCGCTGCATGTCTTCGACATCCTGCAACAAGGGGGCCGCATCCTCTTCTTCGATCATCGACAGGGCCAGCCGCATCCGCGTGAGCGGTGTGCGCAGATCATGGCTGACGCCGGATAACATCAGCGTGCGCTGCTCAATCTGGCGCTCGATCCGGTTGCGCATGTCGATAAAGGCATTGCCCGCGCTGCGCACTTCGACCGCGCCCGACGGCGTGTAGGGCAAATGCCGCCCCCGGCCAAATGCCTCTGCCACCCGCGCCAGCCGTTTGATCGGGCGCAGTTGATTGCGCAGATAGATGGACGCGATCAGTGTCATCACCACGCCAAAAAAGATCGTATAGACAAACAGTTGGTGCGGGTTGCTGGCTGAGATGCGGCGGCGGTCAAAGGTGATCGAGATCGGCCCCTTGCTGGACGTCAGATACAATATGACATCGCCGCCCTGGGTCAGGTCAACCGCCTCGAACCCGTCCAGCAGATCGGCAAACCGGCGTGCAAAGACCCGCCCAGAATAATCATACCACAGCATGATGTTGTCCTGGGGCAGATCCGCCGCGACCAAGGGCTGCACGCTCATCTCAAGCGAGCCAGCCTGCGCCCAGACCTCGGCCCGCATCATGTCGCGGCTGCCTGCGTCATCGACAGCACCCAGAACCAACTCAAGCTCGCGCAGGACAGAATCGGTCATCTGATGGGTCACGCCTTCGAAATGGCGCTGCGCGAACAGCACGGTGACCACCAATTGGATGATTACGACCGGCAACAGCAGGATCAGCGTCGCCCGCCCGTAAATTCCGCGCGGCATATATCGTTTGAGCCAGACAAAGAACATGCGCTAGACCTTAGCCAGCACCCTGCTGAAGCGAAAGGTCAAACCATGCTGCCCCCCGATGACTTCGACCCGCCTGTTGGCATTGCCGAAACACTTGAGCCGGGCCTGCGCCGGATCGTAGCCCCCAACCCCTCTGCCATGACCTATCGCGGCACCAATACCTATCTGATCGGCACGACGGCCATCGGCGTGATTGATCCCGGCCCGCAGAGCGATCTGCATCTGCAAGCGATTCTTGAGGCGATTGGCCCCGGCCAACACATCAGCCATATCATTGTCACCCATACCCATCTGGATCATTCCCCCCTTGCCCGCCCGTTGGCCGACCGCTGCGGCGCGCCGGTGCTGGCCTTTGGCCATGCCAGCGCAGGCCGCTCTCAGGTGATGCAAACCCTTGCACAAAACGGCCTATTGGGCGGTGGCGAGGGCATTGATCATGACTTTGTCCCAGACCAAAGGCTGGCCGATGGCGAGATGATCGAGGCAGACGGCTGGTCTGTGCAGGCCCTGCATACGCCCGGACACATCGGCAACCATTTATCGCTGGGCTGGGGTGATGCCTGTTTCACAGCGGATCATGTGATGGGATGGGCCTCGTCACTCGTGTCGCCCCCTGATGGCGATCTAACCGATTTCATGGCTTCTTGCACAAGGCTTGCCGCGACGGACTGGCGCGTCTTTTATCCCGGCCACGGCGCGCCTGTTGATACACCCGCCGCGCGTCTTGACTGGTTGATCCAGCACCGTCAGAGCCGCGAGGCCGCCATTCTGGCAGAACTGGCCCGCGCCCCGGCAACCGCCCGCGAAGTGGCCGAGAAAGTCTATGCCGAAACACCCCAAGCCCTGCTGGGTGCCGCCACCCGCAATGTGCTGGCCCATCTGGTTGATCTGACAGGTAAATCACAGGTCTCGCCAATCGGAGAGCTGCATGCCGAAGCCCGTTTCAGGCATCACGCCAAATAAGGTCGAAAAATTCTCAGTTTCCGGCCAAAACCCTCTGGACGCGCCAAAACACCGCTGCTATATCGCCCAGACCGTTCCGACGTAGCTCAGCGGTAGAGCAGTTGACTGTTAATCAATTGGTCGTAGGTTCGATCCCTACCGTCGGAGCCAATTAATTCAAGGGCTTAGCGATCAGTCGCTAAGCCCTTTTATTTTGCCCG
>Ga0213861_10003170_pt1 | contig 13645 bp, 13 predicted proteins | sample PICome_4_FD_160110 | JGI IMG/M metagenome (GOLD analysis project Ga0213861, IMG submission 160110) | Coastal seawater microbial communities near Pivers Island, North Carolina, United States - PICO131 | ecosystem: Environmental > Aquatic > Marine > Coastal | place: USA: North Carolina... | reverse complement strand
TCCAGCCTTTACGCCGTATCACTACTCAAGCTACGACCAAGAAACCGAGGTGCGCCCCTCCGATGCCACGAAAGTGATCATCCTGGGTTCTGGTCCCAACCGAATTGGTCAAGGTATTGAGTTTGATTATTCGTGCGTCCACGCCTCCTTTGCGCTGCGGGATGCCGGTTTCGAAACCATCATGATCACCTGCACTCCCGAGACAGTGTCGACCGACTATGACACCAGTAATCGGCTGTATTTTGAGCCTTTGACGCTCGAGGATGTCCTGGAAGTAATCCACGCCGAATCCCAGAGTGGGACGCTGCTGGGGGTATTGGTCCAACTTGGTGGCCAAACTGCCTTGGGCCTTGCCGAAGGTCTCCAGGCAGCCGGAGTCCCCATTTTGGGCACCAGCCCAGAAGCAATCGATCTCGCTGAAGAACGCGGCTCCTTTGCTCGCATCCTCGATGAGGCGGGGCTCGTCGCGCCCACGAATGGCACTGCCACGAGTCTCGCTGAAGCCTCAGCAATCGCCCAGGACATTGGCTTTCCTGTCTTGGTCCGTCCCAGTTATGTCCTCGGTGGACGTGGGATGGAGATTATTTATGATGCCGAAACGCTCGAGGGCTATTTTGACCGCATTGGTGAATTCGCCATCGTGGGGCCAGACGCACCGCTGCTCGTCGATCGCTTCCTGGACGATGCGGTGGAGATCGATGTGGACGCCCTCTATGACGGAACGCGCCTGTATGTCGGTGGCGTGATGGAGCACATTGAGGAAGCGGGAATTCATTCCGGAGATTCCGCCTGCACTCTCCCTCCGGTGACTCTGGGCCGTGATGTCGTGGCCGAAGTGTGTGAGGCAGTAGAGAAGCTCGCCGCAGGAATTGGGGTGCGCGGACTGATCAATGTGCAATTCGCTGTAGCGGCGGGAGTTCTCTATGTGTTGGAGGCAAACCCTCGGGCCAGCAGGACAGTTCCCTTCGTGTCTAAGGCTCTGGGAATTCAACTGGCGCGGGCAGCAGCGTTGGTGATGACGGGCTCGAGCGTGGATGAACTGGTCGAAAGCGGTGTACTTCCCGCTCTAGACGGCCGCCATGTGCCTGCTAATTCGCCCATTTCAGTCAAGGAAGCGGTGTTGCCCTTCAAACGTTTCCGGACGCCCTCGGGCGATATTGTGGACTCCATTTTGGGACCAGAAATGCGCTCGACGGGAGAGGTGATGGGCATCGCCTCCTCCTTCCCGAAAGCCTTTGCTAAGAGCCAAGATGCCGCCTACGGTGGTTTGCCACGCAGCGGCACGGTCTTTGTCTCCGTGGCTGATCGGGATAAGCGCAGCGTTATCCTGCCGATGTTGCGCCTGAGCCAACTTGGATTCCGATTAATCGCCACCGAAGGTACTGCCGAGACGCTCGCGCGCTACGGCATAACCGCCGAGGTCGTGCGCAAACACACGGATGTATCCGGTGAGGGCGAGGGGCCCAGCATCGTCGACCTGATTCACGCTGGCGAGATCGACATCGTGATTAACACCCCCCGAGGCCGCAGCGCGCGAGCCGACGGATACGAAATCAGGACCGCCACCGTGGCCGCTGATAAAGCTCTTTTCACCACGATTGCTCAGGTGGGTGCTGCGGTGGCGTCTCTGGAAGAGCGCCCCGAACATCCCGAGGTGAAAAGCCTGCAAGATTACGCAGCCGAGCGGATCACGGCATGACGTTCGCCTCCGCACTGCGCGAGATGCGGGTCGATCGGGTTTCTCTCTGCATCGGCGTGGACCCTCATGCCCACATTCTCGATGCGTGGGGTCTGGAGGATACGCCACGTGGGTTAGATCGCTTCGTTGACCTCGTGGTGGAACAGCTGGGGGACACCCGGGTCGTGGTCAAGCCTCAGGTTGCCTTCTTTGAGCGACACGGTGTCGCGGGCATGACCGCACTGGCGAAGTTCCTCGGCTCGTGTCGCGCTCACGGCATAGCGAGTATTGGCGATGCCAAACGCGGAGATATTGGCTCCACCATGGCGGGCTACGCCGATGCCTGGTTGACACCCGGTAGTGATTTCGAAGTCGATGCGCTCACCCTGGTCGGTTATCAGGGCGTCGGTGCGCTGGAACCGGCTCTGGATCTAGCTGTGAGCCACGGTAAGGGCGTATTTGTTCTCGCGGCAACGTCCAACCCCGAAGCATGGCCCACCCAGAGTGCTCGACGCAGCGATGGCCTGACTGTTGCCGCAGGGGTCATCGCGGACATGGAGAGTTGGCGCGAACGCAATCCTCTAGCGCAGGGCTCTCACGGCATCGTGATTGGCTCCACCGTGTCCCAGGAGCAGCTCGGATTGGACCTCAGTGCCCATGCCACCATGCCGGTATTGGCCCCGGGGTATGGCGCTCAAGGAGCTAGCCTGGCTGCTGTGCGAGAACATTTCCCCCACAGTGCCAGCGTCATTCCTGTCTCGGCCAGGGCGATTCTTGATGGTGGTATCGACGAATTTGGTCCTCGGATTGAAGCAGCTAGGCAGGAAAGTATGTCCGCGTGAGCCCATTTTCACCACAGGAGGCTTCCCCGCAAGGGGTGGCGATGAGACGCAAGCGAGCGGCGATCAAGGAGCTCATCGCCCAGGGTCACACCAACATCCTCAATCTCTTTGACGAGGCGTCCGAGGATTCAGCACCCTGGGAACTTCGAGGTCTTCGCGTCGATTGGTTTCTTAAATCGATTCCGGGTGTGGGCGCAACCAAATGCGAGCGCATCCTTACGTCACTGGGCATTCGGCCTACGGCTCGCCTGGGCGGGTTGAGGGTCCGACAACGCTCTGCTTTGCGTGTCGAGGTAATCCAGCTGTTGCGTCATTACCTGCCGCATCTACGCGGAGTCTTAATTGCTCTGGTCGGTCCTTCGGGAGTGGGCAAGGGCACCATCGTGTCGTGGATTCTTGCGAACTTCCCGCAGTTTGTCGTCAGTGTCTCTGCCACCACCCGGAAAGCTCGAGCTGGTGAAGTGGAAGGGGAGCACTATTTTTTTGTCTCTGAATCCGAATTCGACCGCCTCATTGCCCAGGGTGGGCTCATCGAATGGGCCGTGGTTCATGAAAAGCACCGTTATGGCACCCCTAGCGCACCGGTCCAGAACCAGCTTGATCGGGGAAAGAACGTGATTGTGGAGATCGACATTCAAGGGGCCCGCGCAGTGAAAAAGAAGGCCAAGGATGCCCTGACCGTGTTTGTGGCGCCTCCTACCTTTGAGGAGCTGACTAGGCGCTTAGAGTCTCGAGGTACTGAGGATGAGGAAGAAAAACAACGTCGGTTGCGCACAGCCCGCCTCGAACTTGCTGCTCAAAAAGAGTGCGACGCCCTCGTGGTCAACACTCACGTCGAGGAAGCAGGGCAATTCATCGTAGACTTAGTAGCTGGTGCACGTACCGATAAAGCTTCCAAGGAGAAATAATGTCCCTTCACCGCGATGGAATCATCAAGCCGCCTATTGACGAACTGTTGACTACGGTCGATTCGAAGTACCAGTTGGTCATTTTCGCGGCTAAGCGTGCTCGCCAAATCAACGCGTATTACTCCGATCTAGGCGATGGCAACATCTACGATCACGTAGGCCCTTTGGTGCCTTCGACGATGGATGAAAAAGCTCTCAGCATTGCGTTGCGCGAAATTAACGAGGGCAAGCTTGTCCTCTCACACAACAGCTAGGTAACTGGTGGCCACAGCCAAGGCCAACGTGGGGGATACCCCGCCCAACATTGTGGTGGGTGTCGCCGGAGGGATTGCAGCCTACAAAGCTGTGTCCTTGGTGCGGGAGCTGGTTCTGCGCGGTGCCACGGTGACAGTCATTCCCACGGCCTCAGCGTTGAAGTTTGTCGGAGTGCCGACGTGGGAAGCGATTTCTCGTAATGCGGTCCCCACCAGCCTTTTTGATGCGGTGGCCGAGGTGCGCCACGTTGCCTTGGGACACAACGCAGACCTCGTGATTGTCGCGCCCGCTACCGCACACACCCTGGCTTCCATGGCGGCAGGTTTAGCACCGGACTTACTGGGGACCACGTTATTGGCCACCAAGGCCCCTGTGTTGGTGGCTCCCGCCATGCACACTGAAATGTGGGAACACCCCAGCGTGGTGGCAAATATGGCCACGCTGATGTCTCGAGGAATTCACACTGTGGGTCCAGAATCTGGGGCCCTCACCGGCCAGGACGTCGGGTTGGGCCGCATGGCCGAGCCCGAAGACATCGCGGAAGCAGCCTGGAATCTACTCGGCTCCGCGGTGGTGAGTGATTCCCCGTGGGCAGGCAAAAACGTGGTGATTTCTGCCGGGGGCACTCGTGAATACCTCGACCCGGTGCGCTTTATGGGAAACCGGTCTACGGGCGAAATGGGCGTAAGCCTTGCGCGCGCTGCTGTTGCTCGCGGTGCCACTGTCACCCTAGTCGCTGCCAACCTTGAAGTGGCCCTACCGGGGGGTATCGAGGTAGTGCATGCCCCTGACGCTGCGTCTATGGAGCGCGAGATGGTAGCCCGCAGCGCCGAGGCAGACGTCGTGATCATGGCCGCTGCTGTGGCCGATTGGGTGCCTGTGGAGACTCACAGCGAGAAGCTCACGAAATCTGAGACGGGGGAGACCTGGAGTCCAAAGCTTCGCCAAGCTCCCGATACTCTGGCCACCCTGGGTGCCCACAAACCCTCTGGTCAGCTTCTGGTGGGCTTTGCCGCTGAGACCAGCGACGATGGTGCCACCCGCGAATCCCATGCCCGAGACAAGATGGCGAGAAAAAACACCGATGTGATGGTGTTGAATCAGGTGGGACCTCAGGTAGGATTTGGACCAGTAGAAACGGCAGTGACACTTTTTTTCACCGCGAGCCCGCAGTCACGCGCCATTGAAGGAATGAAATCTTCCGTTGCGGGGCGGCTACTGGATGCCCTGCTTGAGTGATTGAGGTGGGCTTGTGAGGTACTTCTCTTCCGAATCTGTGACCGAGGGTCACCCGGACAAAATGTGCGATCAGATTAGTGATGCACTTCTCGATGCTTTTCTCGCGGGGGATAAGGGGTCGCGGTGCGCGATCGAATCCCTCAGCGCCGGAAACATGATTCATGTCGCCGGTGAGGTGACTTCGACCACCACCGTCGACGTCGAGAAAGTCGTTCGCGACCTCGTGCGCTCGATTGGTTACACGCAGCAGTCCTTCGGCATTGACGCCGATGGTTTTGATTGGCACCTCTCACTGGGCCAACAATCACCCGATATTGCCCACGGTGTCGATCAGTCACTCGAACAGCGCACTGAGGGCTCCACCGACCCCTACGACACCCTGGGTGCCGGTGACCAGGGAATTATGTTTGGGTATGCCACTACCGAGACTGAGGCGTATATGCCGATGCCGCTATGGCTTTCCCACCGGTTGGCGCAGCAGCTTTCTGTGGCCCGCAAAACGGGGTTGATTGACTATTTGCGCCCGGATGGGAAAACGCAGGTGACCATTGGATACGACGATGGCAAGCCCGTCGAGTTGAACACCGTCGTGATTTCGACCCAGCACGACCCCGGTATTTCCCCACCCCAGATTGAGGCTGACCTCAAGAAGCATGTCATTGCCCCAGTTCTCGAATTAGTCGACCTCGATGCGTCCCACACTCGGTATCTGATTAACCCCAGTGGCGAGTTCGTGACCGGTGGTCCTGATGGCGACGCGGGCTTGACCGGTCGCAAAATTATTGTGGACACCTACGGTGGAGCGGCTCGCCATGGTGGTGGAGCCTTTAGTGGCAAGGATCCGACCAAGGTCGACCGCTCCGCGGCGTATGCACTGCGGTGGGTCGCAAAGAACGCTGTGGCGGCTGGATTTGCCGACAAACTCGAAATTCAAGTCTCCTACGCTATTGGTACGGCAAGGCCTACCAGCATGTTTATTGAGACCTTTGGTACCGAAAAAATCGGCACGGATCAGATCGAAAAAGCAATCACTACCGTGTTTGACCTACGACCCAGCGCGATTATCGAAGAACTCGATTTGCTCAATACTCCGTACTTGCCCACCGCTGCGTATGGACACTTTGGGCGCACGGATCAAGATTTCCCCTGGGAGCGGCTTAACAGAGTGGAGCAGTTACGCCAAGCTAGTTAACTGTGAGCAACAGTTATCCCATAGCGCGAGTTGTTCTCGATACCCGTCTGCCCCAGCTCGATCGACTTTTTGATTACGCCATCGAGCCTGGAGTCGAACTCACTCCGGGGGTTCGAGTCAAGGTTCCACTGCGCTCGAATGCGCGCTTTGCACCTGGATACGTCCATAGTGTGGTCGACAACTCTGAGCACAAGGGGAAACTGGCCCCGCTGGCCGAGGTCGTCTCACAAGCTCAGGTCATGCCGGAGCGGCTCTATGAGCTGTGTGACGAGGTAGCCCGCCGGTGCGCGGGCAGTACCTCGGATGTGTTGCGTTTAGCGATCCCCCCACGCTACGTCCGGGTGGAAAAGGCCTGGCTGTCAAGGGAAGAATCGCCAGTGCCTGCGGGGGGAGAAGCAGACCCAACGGCCTCACTGGAGGTGCCGACATGGGAGGGCTACGCCGGGAAATCCGCTGAGGACATGCTGGCGCCTGGAACTCGGTGGTCGCTCTCAACACCCTATGGGGTGGTGGAGGTTCCCCAGGGTGCCACCGTGCCGAGGTCTACGATGCCCATCGTGTCCTTAGCGGCCACAGCGCTCTCACGGGGGCAATCCACGATTATTGTGGTGCCGGATTGGCGCGACCTTGAGAGCTTCCAGAAGGCTCTGGAATCTGCCCTTGCGCCCGACGGGCTGGCTTTTCTCCACACTCAGCAGCCCCCAGCCCAGCGCTATCAGAATTATCTTCGGACTCTGCAGCCACAGCCCGTCGTCGTGCTCGGCAGTCGTCATGCGATCTATGCACCGGTATCGAATCTGGCTGCGATTGTCGTGGTCGAGGATGGGGATGAGGCTCACCGCGAACCGCTGGCCCCCTATCCCCACACACGGGACATCGCCACGATTCGTGCTGGGCACGATAACGCGGCACTCATTTTTGCCAGCATGACGCCGAGCTATGCTGTGCGCCGTTGGATAGACATGGGCTATGTGGCGCCCGTCGGGCCCACATCATCGTCACGGGCCAAGGTTGTCCCGACCGCTTTGACCACGTCGCACGATAGTTTCAGCTCGCCCGCTCGATTGCCCTCGCTCGCTGTCCTCGGTGCGAAAGAAGCGCTAACTCGTGGGCCGGTCTTGATTCAGGTTTTCCGGGCAGGGTACTCCTCGGGCCTTGCGTGCGAGGCGTGTGGGGAGCGAGGTATGTGTCGCGAGTGTCATGGTCCTCTGAGATTGCCCAGACAGGGCTCGTCGCCCTCGTGTGCATGGTGCGGGGTCACCGTCAGTGCGTGGAGTTGTCAGGAGTGCCGCGGCTCTCGGTTAGTTCCCCGAGGCCAGGGGATTGGTCGCACCGTCGCAGATTTCGGCAAAACCTTTCCCGGCGTGACGATTATTCGCTCTGATGGCGAACACCCGGTGGCCTCGGTGAGGGCACAACCGGCGCTGGTGGTCGCCACCAGGGGTTCGGAACCTATCGCCCACCGCGGCTATTCCGCCGCGCTCTTACTCGATGGACCAGCCATGTTGTCTAGAGAATCACTGGGAACACTGGAAGACACTCTGCGGGCGTGGGAACGAGCCGTGGCGCTGGTGAATTCAGACGGGGTGGTCTACCTCACCGACGTCGAGGGCCCACCTGCCTTGGCGATGTCGGCGGGCAATCATGATCAGTTGGTCCGCCTGGAACTCACCGAGCGAGAATCCATTCGGCTACCTCCTGCGGTGCGCATTGCTTCTTTGAGTGGGCCAGCGAGCGATGTGGCCCCGATTGTTGCTGGCGTGATCGGCTCGTGTGCCGGCGTGAGTGCGTTAGGTCCAGTTCCCTTGGGAGGTGGGGTGGTGCGCACCATTCTCCGATTTAGCTACGCGCAAGGCGCTGAAGTAGCGCGGGAGCTCAAGGCCTGGCGAAACAAGTTGGCCAGTGGCCCGAGAAAAACTGCGGGGGAGCGGGTCAAGATTGTCTTGGACAATCCGCACTCTCTCGATGCGCTTACCAGCGAGTAATAGCTCTCACCCGGAGCATGCTGACTAGGCTCACCAGGGTGAGAGTCCTGTTTGCTGGTAGTCCCGAGGCGGCCCTTCCGTGCCTCCGCGCCCTGGTCGAGGCGGGCGTACAGGTCGTCGGTGTGTTGACACAACCGGCCAGGCCCGTGGGACGCAAAAGGGTTCTGACCCCCACACCGGTGGAGTTTTTCGCCCACGAACAAGGGCTTGCGGTGTTCACCCCGAGCTCACCGGAGGAGACCTCGGCAGCGCTGAAGGCATGCTCTCCCGATGTAGCCATTGTGGTCGCCTATGGGAGATTGCTCGATCAAACTGCCCTCGAGGCGCTCCCACAGGGGTGGTGGAATGTGCATTTCTCTCTCTTGCCCCGATGGCGAGGAGCAGCCCCCGTCGCTCACGCCATCGCCGAGGGGGATCGAGAGACCGGCATTAGCCTCTTTCGCCTGGAAAAGGGCCTGGATACGGGCCCCATTGCCTCGATGAGCAGGGTTCCTATTGCCGCGCAGGACACGACGGGAACCCTGCTCACGAAGCTCGCTGCTCGTGCCCCAGCCATGGTCCTCGAGTTATTAGCGGATTTAGCCTCGCAGTCTGTGAGCCTGAGTGAGCAAACTGGCGATGTGACGCTAGCTCCGAAACCTTTATCCGAGGATGGCAAGATCGTGTGGTCCCAGCCGTGGGAAAGGGTGTATCAGCAGTTCCGTGCCATGACGCCGGAGCCAGGTGCCTATGCACAGCGCTCTGATACGTCAGATCGCGTCAACATCCTCGAGATGACCCCTGCCACCGGGGAAGCCGCGATGGCCCCGGGGTCTCTTCGGGTGGGGGACGAGGGAATTCTGGTGGGAACGGCTAGTGATCCGGTGACGTTAAGAATGGTGAAACCTGCGGGGAAAAATCAGATGAAGGCCGTGGATTGGTTTCGGGGACTCCCCAACGGTGTGACCCTTGTCGACTAAGTCTCCTAACCCTCGGGAAGTGGCATTAGACGTCCTCACCGCGGTTCGAGAGGAAGAGGCTTTTGCGAATCTAGCGTTGCCTAAAGCGCTCGCGCGCTCCGGTTTGGACCAACGCGATAAAGGCCTCGTGACGGAGCTCGTCTATGGATCGTTGCGCGCCAGTGGGGAGCTAGATGTCGTGCTTCGAGCCTGCATATCGGGGCGCTGGGAGAAGGTCGATGCCCATGTGCTCGATATCTTGCGCTTGGGCGTATACCAAGTACTCCACCTCCGGGTTCCCAACCACGCAGCGGTCGATCAGAGCGTCCGGTTGGCCAAGGGCAAGGGACTGTTCAAAGCCGTGGGGTTTATCAATGCTGTGATGAGGGCGGTCACCGCTCAGGAAATCTCAAACTGGGAGTCGGTGATCGCAGCCGATACCGGAGGTAGTGTCAGTCATCCCACCTGGATTGTCAGCGAAATTGAGCAGGCTCTCAGCCAGTGTGGTGGCGAATCGGAACTCGCTGATGCTCTCACAGCCCATAACGAACCTCCCCGGGTGACCTACGTGCACCTGCCCGGGTTTTCCACTCCCCGCGACGACGAAGAACGCACAGCCCTCTCAGCGCTGGGATCTTATGCGCCCGCAGGCAATCCGGGTGAAGACCCTCGGTTGGTCAGTGGTCACCTGCGAGTGCAAGATGAAGGCTCCCAACTCGCAGCACTGTTGCTCACTAAAGCATTGCCGCTGCGGGCAGGGGAGCGCCTGCTCGACATGTGTGCTGGTCCCGGAGGGAAAACCGCCGTGTTGGCCGCAGAGGCCCTCAATTCGGGTGCTTCGGTCACGGCTTGGGAGATCCAACAGCATCGAGCAGCCTTGGTTTCCCAATCGGTGGCAGCTATTTCGAACCGTGATCCGGAATCAGTGTCCGTCAGCGTGGTCAATGCGATTTCGCCACAGCTCGGGAATGAACTCTTTGATCGGGTGTTGCTCGATGCGCCGTGTTCTGGCCTCGGGGCGTTGCGCCGTCGACCCGAGGCCAGGTGGCGTAAAAAGCACTCTGACCTGGTGGGTTTAGTGGAGACTCAAACTCAACTTCTTAACTCCGCTGTGACACTGACTAAGCCAGGAGGCATCGTCGCGTATGTGACGTGCTCGCCGGTGACGAGGGAAACCACAGACATTGTGAGGGCAGCGCTGGCTCACCACTCGAATGTAGAGGCCATAGATACCCCTAGGGTGCTCGAGGGGATAGTAGGCCGGGCGGTTCCTGGAGCGAGACGGGGGTCCGGCGTTCAATTGTGGACCCATCGTCACGGCACCGACGCTATGTTTATCCAGCTGCTCCGGGTGAACGAGAGCTCCCCGCGTTAGGCTTAGGCAATGTCTATTCGTCTCCACCCCAGTCTTCTCGCTGCAGATTTTGTCAACATTGAATCTGAACTGCGACGCATCGACACAGCCGATGCGGTCCATGTGGATGTGATGGATAACCACTTTGTGCCAGCACTGACCTTTGGCCCCCAAATGGTGGGGCGCATTGCTCAGGTCTCACCCATCCCGCTGGATGTTCACTTGATGATCGATAACCCCGACAAGCACGCGGTGACCTACGCGGAAGTCGGAGCGCACTCGGTCACCTTCCACGTCGAAGCGGCCAAGAATTGCTCTACCGTGGTCGCCAACCTTCGCGAGGCGGGCGCTGCGGCCGGGGTGGCGCTCAAGCCCGCAACGCCCCTGGAGCCCTACCTCGAGCTGTTTCACGAGGTTGACATGGTGCTGATTATGACCGTGGAGCCGGGCGCTGGCGGTCAGGCGTTTATGCCCGAGATGATAGACAAACTGGGGGAACTTTCTGAATACCTGGCGGCTCATCGACTCACACCCCTGGTCGAGGTCGACGGTGGAATTACCGTCACCACTCTGCCGCTGGCTCTCCACCACGGGGCCAATACGTTTGTGGCCGGATCTAGCGTGTATGGTTCCGGGGAGCCACATTCCAATATTGCAGCTCTGAGAGCTGTTGCACAGTAAGGAAGATCACCATGAGCGAGCGCACGAAGCCAGAAATTGAACCACAAATGGGCCCAGCCCCTACCGAGCTGGTAATCCAGGACACGATTGTGGGCGAGGGCGACACGGCTGCTCCGGGTGCGTCAGTAGAGGTCCACTATGTGGGCGTCGATTTTGAAACTGGTGAAGAATTTGATTCGTCCTGGAGCAGGGGAGAGAGCATTCAGTTCCCCCTTCAGGGGCTTATCCGTGGTTGGCAAGAGGGAATCCCTGGGATGCGCGTGGGCGGTCGGCGGGAATTGGTCTGTCCCCCTGAGTGGGCGTATGGTCCCGCTGGTGGCGGGCACCGTCTTTCGGGCAGAACTTTGGTGTTCTCTATCGATCTGCTCGCCACTCGTTAGGCCAACCCCCGCTACTCTGGGGGAGTGAAGACTTTCGAAACCCTCCTGAGCGAGCTTCAGGAAATCCAATCCACCAGGCCTGATGACTCCAACACCTCTGCACTCTTAGATGCGGGGGTTCACGCGATTGGCAAAAAGATTGTCGAAGAAGCAGCCGAAGTGTGGATGGCTGCCGAGCACGAAACCGATGAAGAATTAGCGCTGGAGATTTCCCAATTGATGTATCACCTAGGCGTGATGATGGTTGCGCGGGGAATTTCCCTACAGGATGTGGAGGCTCGACTATGAGTGGACCTCTTCGCGTTGCGGTTCCCAACAAGGGAACGTTGTCGGAGACCGCCCTATCGATGTTGGTCGAGGCTGGTTACGCTGGTCGCCGCGACCCACGGGCGCTCACGGTTCCCGATCCCCGTAATGGGGTTGAATTCTTTTACCTCCGTCCCCGCGATATCGCGACCTATGTCGGCTCGGGTGCGTTGGATGTGGGAATCACCGGGCGCGATTTGTTGGTGGATTCGGGGGCGGAAAGCCTAGAAATTCAGGCCCTTGGTTTTGGCCACTCAACCTTTCGCTTCGCGGGACCTTCCGGTCTTGGCGCCGTGTCAGATCTGCAGGGCAAACGTGTGGCAACGTCTTATCCGGGACTGGTGCGCTCTTTCCTCGCAACCCACGGTGTTGAAGCAGAGATCGTGCGTCTTGATGGCGCAGTGGAATCCGCGGTCAAGTTGGGTGTTGCCGATGCGGTGGCAGATGTCGTCTCCACCGGCGCCACCCTCAAAGCCCAGGGCCTAGAAATCTTTGGACCGGTGATCTTGGAATCAGAGGCGGTATTGATCAGTGCCCAGCCGGACACTGCGGGTATTTCGGTTCTCAAACGTCGCCTGCACGGCGTGTGGGTGGCTGCGCAGTATGTGCTGATGGATTATGACCTTCCCACGGCACTGATCGAGGCAGCGTCAAAAATTACCCCCGGATTGGAATCTCCCACGGTGTCGCCACTGCGGGATCCCAAGTGGGTTGCTGTTCGTGCGATGGTGCTCCGGGATGACGCGAATCACGTCATGGATGAGTTGTATGACCTTGGTGCACGAGCCATTTTGGTGTCGGCCATTCACGCCGCTCGCATCTGATGACCCTCGCCGTTCGGGTCATTCCCTGTCTGGATGTCGATCGAGGTCGTGTCGTCAAGGGTGTGAAGTTTGAAAATCTCCAGGATGCCGGAGACCCTGTGGAGCTGGCGGCTCTCTATGGCGCGCAAGGGGCGGATGAGATCACGTTTCTCGATGTCACGGCAACGGTGGATGACCGATCCACCACCTACGATTTGGTCCGGCACACCGCAGAAAACGTCTTCATACCTCTGACGGTGGGTGGGGGTATTCGCACCGTTTCCGATGTCGGGCGCCTCCTGGAATCCGGTGCTGACAAGATCAGCGTTAACAGTGCGGCGATCTCGAACCCCTCGCTGATCGACGACATCGCTGCGCACTTTGGATCCCAGATTTGTGTGGTCTCGGTCGATGCCAAACGAGACGCCGAACAGCCGTCAGGCTTTGTCGTCACCACCCACGGTGGTCGCACCAGTGCTGGTATCGATGCACTGGCCTGGGCTGCACAGGCCTGTGAACGCGGAGCTGGGGAAGTGTTGCTCAATTCCATCGACGCTGATGGAACCAAAGACGGTTTTGACGTCGAGATGATTCGGGCTATCCGAGCTGTGGTGAATGTTCCCCTGGTGGCCTCGGGGGGTGCTGGCAAAGCCAGCGACACCGTTGCTGCCGTGGAAGCGGGCGCGGATGCTGTTCTCGCGGCGTCCATCTTTCACCAGGATAAAGTCAGTGTGGGTGAAGTAAAAGCAGCCCTTTCTCAAGCCGGAGTGATCGTTAGATGAATGAACAGCCTGAGGCCATCGATGCCCCTTCCGATTTGCTCGACTATGTGTCCTTTGACGATCGAGGGCTGGTTGCCGTAATCGCTCAGGACCACCAGACTCGCGAAGTATTGATGATGGCCTGGATGGATCGAGAGGCCCTGAGGCGGACGCTCAGCGAGGGACGTGTCACCTACTTCAGTCGTTCCCGAGGCGAATACTGGCGCAAAGGTGACACCAGCGGCCACACCCAACATGTCGTGCGCGTGAGGGCAGATTGTGATGGCGATGCCCTGCTCATGGAAGTCCGCCAACACGGGGCC
>Ga0213861_10003165_pt1 | contig 13660 bp, 10 predicted proteins | sample PICome_4_FD_160110 | JGI IMG/M metagenome (GOLD analysis project Ga0213861, IMG submission 160110) | Coastal seawater microbial communities near Pivers Island, North Carolina, United States - PICO131 | ecosystem: Environmental > Aquatic > Marine > Coastal | place: USA: North Carolina... | reverse complement strand
ACCTACTACAGTCTGTCGCTGCGACGGCAGACAGGCATCCACCAATCAGAACTTTACTTATAGTGACACAAATAGACATGCATGCGTGATCGACCGGTGCAACGTCGGCGCTTGGGGGCGGAAACTTCCAGGAGACACCGCATATTTCTCTAACGCCACACCCAAAGTTCTTTTCTCGCTGCAAGTGGCCAACCCCCTTGTTTGTTTAAGTGATGGCACGTGCTTCTTGTTTATCGACACCCCTCAAGGTTCTCCCCCCCTGGCAGGTCTGACTACTAGTTCCGATTACAAGTTTGAGATGATGGGTGAGTACTTGGATTCTGACGACACGATATCGACGGTTATTCCGGGCGCATGGCGGCAATGGCAGTACAACAAGGCTTCCTCCAGGTGGTTCAATACGGGCCTCATCTTGTACATCAACAATGATGGCATCACCGTTGGCGGTATGCCGGTTACAGGTGGTTCATTGCAAGGGCAGCGGTATAGGTTCATCATGGACATCAACGAAGGGGCTACCGCCAACAACCCCAGTACACCACATAACGCAATATTTACTTTATACAGCCCCATCTACAATAGTGGCTCGTTCCCTGCTGATATCCCGTACATTCAGTACACTGACAAATCTTGGAACAACAACAACAGGTACTTGGCGTTTGATCCGACATCAAAAGCGGTGGTTCTGGGGTCGAATGTGGTAAATGGAGGCGCAAACCCCAACCTGTTGTTGCTTGAGCGTACAGGCTGGACCTCTGTCCAAAGTAATGACTCTTCTGTCGGTACAGACTACCTTCCGCAGCCTTTCAATACCTGCGCCTGCTCTGGACAGGATTCTCAGACCTGGTTCCAATCCTGTGTTCCTTCTCCTGGTGCTTCAAATATCGGGAACTTGGCCCTCCTGAACTCTCACTTAATGAGATGTGACTTGCTCCAACGTGCAGCCTTCTCCCACCTGTGCCAAGGTGTTACCACTCAAACATGTTCGGAAGTGCAACAGCTATGTTTGAAAAAAGCAACAACTTCAGAGGATATGGATACGTGTGCCGCTGACTTTACCACATGCTCAGAAAAGTTACAAACGTGCACAACAGAAAGTCAAAAGTCCGCCGTGTACACAGATATGTGTAATGCAGACAACACTTCCTGCTTAGCAAGTGCCAAGACAGTCGCAGCCAAATCAGCGTGCGCCACTACTCTGGCAACATGTCTGGGGGAATTTGATAAGTGTCAACAGACAAAAGCGGCGCTAAAACTATGCGACAAGACAACCAACCCACAGGCGCAGCTGGTATGGGAATATCAAGCAACATGTAACCCGAATGGTTATGTCATTCCCGGCAGCGTCCTCACGGTACCGGGTGCACCTGACTCTGAATTCTGCCAAAGCGTAAACGATTTTTATCCCAACATGCAGCCGTCCGCTTCGAACATGGTGCCTGGACTCGCACAGCAAGCCGGTGGAAAAACGGTGCACGCGTGTAGTGCAGACCCGTGCACCGGGTCTTATTCAGATCCACTTTTTAATAACACATCGGGTGGCGGGAACTGGGATCCACGGCTAGGCCAGTGTGACTGTATCTGTCGTTACGACTCTGACTCCACACAGCCCCCAGGGGATTGCTTCCGAAACTTTTCGGTTGACACTCTAAACAAAACGTTCGCCCAGTCGGATACTGTGAAAAAGTGTGACCACATTGAAAATCCGGTTTGTGCTGTGTGCCAGAACGCATGTCAAGGTATACTCCTCAGCTCTTTGTGCCACACACTACCAGGCTACGAGTGCCCCCCAGTGCCTTCGAATATGTCATGTACCACCAACCTCAAGGGTGAGCCACAGTGTGTGTGCGGTGGAGAGTGCGTGTCTGCAGAGCCGGAGGGATCCACTCAAGCACAAGGGGTTTGCATAAAGAAAATTGGACCCGGAGAGAGTTGTAATGATTTTAAGGAAGGGTCTACTCAAGTGTGCGAAAATCCGGATGGTAACAAATGCACCGGAGTCGAGGGATACTACTCCTCTCTTGAAACGTGCTTGGTGCCTGGGGGTTATGGAACGACTTATCCATGTCAGCAATGTGTGAAAACAAACCCTAACCAATGGTTTCGCCAATGCCTACCCAACAATACCAGCATAGACACTTGCGTTGTCAAAAGCATTGATGATGGTAGCGGCAAATGTGGACAAATTGGAACAGATATATATTATTGTCCAGCTGTCTCCGGACCTGCTCCTTCGTGAAAATATATTGCAGGCAACTTAACTTAAAACTCTTTTTAAATTTTTTCGCTAGGGTGAAATTATTTTAAGGTAATGCTATAAATGTTGAAAATATGTATGTTTTTTTTATATGATTTTGCGTTTACAATGTCCGGTATCTATGTACTAATATAATGTATAATTTATAATTAAATAGGTAAGTATGGAACTCAAATGGTTCCCCAAGTACGTCCAGACCGGGGTGGCTATCGTTTTAGTATTTTCAGCCATTGCGCTTTTAAGCAAATGGACTTCGACTTCAAAAACTGATTTTTGCTCACCAAAGGTTCAAAAAAAGTTGAAACATTTGTTGGATGAGGCTGGGCGATGGTACAAACAGGGACTCAGCGATAGTAACACAGTACATAAGCTTATGCATGCAACGTATGCCCTGGCCTATGTTAACACTGCTCTTCAGATTGTCACGCCAACTGAACTGGAAGATGTCACTAACGTGCGCGTCGATGAGTTGCAAGCTAAATACGGAGCACTACAGCAAGACGTAATCAAAACAATTGGGCAGCAATACCCAAGCCTGATGCCGGAAGGCTCAAATGCTGTGTACACTGGTTATTTAGTTTAAAATGTTGAGTATGGAGTTTATTCTTGTGACCAATGAGCTTCAAGGCATACAATCTCGCATTTGGCGGTAACAAAGTCTATGTTATCATGCAACGTTGTTGCCACCTTAATCAGGGCTGACAAAGCAGTTTCGGGACAACAGGTGACGACTTTATTGTGCTCCAAATCCAAAAAGGGGTCAACATGGGTAGTAAATATGTTTTCTCCAAAATAGAGTAGATAGACTCCATGAAACGCTACAACTACTGTCGCCCGTCGCAACGCCGGGACGTACCATCGACATTGCTCCCATTCTAACGACACATCTCCGCAAACCAAGGCGCGCAAAAGGGTAGGCAATATTCTTCGCATGTACCCTATTGAGACGTGTACTTTAGGGCAGACAGTGATGTTCTCTACATATGCTCTCCATTTATAGAGAACAATATGTAACATATTTGGCGGGATACATGACCCACATTCCGCGAATACATCCGAAGTATTTGGTTTCACCCACAGCGACCCCCCTTCATAACGCCCGTTGCCGAAAATAGACGCCACATACACAATTGATTTTTTTCTGGTTTTTGCGGATATACTAGTGGACCACTGCACAACATTGTTTGAAGTCAGTGTTTCTTTACCGTATTTCACCACGACACAAGTTTTGTCAGGCACGCAAAATAACTTGCGCACATGGCTGTCTATATGACCAAGACGAAGCACGTGGAAGCCATGAACATGTGCTTGAGCTTTTGTTACGCCTGTCGAAAGACAGTCTGAATGTCCGAGGTTGTGGCCTTTATCTCTCAGACATGTGCTCGTGAAGCGACCAGTGAGCTGTATTTGTTGAATCTGTCGAAACATGTAAGTATATAACCTACGGTAAGTATATAACCTACGGTAAGTATATACCTCCGGTAGGATACCACCTCCTGTAATTATATAACCTCTTGCCACATGTTGTGGCTTTTAAAATAAAGTAGTATGGAATTTAAATGTGTTTATTGCATCGTCGTCAAATGAAATGGATATATATATTCATGATCACTTAGAAATACACGTAGAGTCTTTCAGAGAAGATGGCTTTTTAAAATAAAGTAGTATTTAATTTAAATGTGTTTAATATTTTAAATTGCATCTTTGTAAAATTTTAATTATTATGTATAAACATGAACATGGATAACAATGATATATTTCTTGACGCATCTTTTTGTCACTTGCAAATTCCTGATCACATGCAATCAGAGATACACCTAGAGTCTCTTGGAGAAGAGCAGATGCAATGCGCCCACTGGCATGACGATATCGCTGTTACGTTCTGGTATTTGGAACAGCAAACCGTGGATTTTTTGTTTCCTATCATTAACCATTTTTTGCTCCATTCTGGTGTTTCAGAGCAGATTCTAAGACTTAGCAATTTTTCCCCAGATGAACAGAGAAACGTCCAAGTAAGGCCAGTCCTTGTTAGACAATATACAACTAATAAAGACGGGGTAGACATCAATCCTTGGTATGAGGTTCGATATTTGTGTACCGTAACAAGAGAGCCTTCATGTGACATCTTTCTCGTGCCTTCACCCATCAGATCTTTTGAAATGGCTAAATGCATGAGATATATTATTCCCCAAGATAGATGGTACACTTGGAGTCCAGAATTTGCTATTGCGCAGCAAAGAATCTTGGGGCGTCTTGTCCGTCCGCTGTGTCCTCACCAGGTGGACGTGTTGATTTGGTCACTAAAATTGGAACGCGAACTTTTCAACCGTGTCCCTGTGGATGGCGAGTTTAGAGGTGGACTTCTGATTGATCCTGTTGGGACTGGGAAAACAGCTTGTGTGGCTGCACTTATTGCTTCTGATGAGCGAATGCCGCTGAGAGAATCGGAATCGGGGATCAGTTTGGTGATTTGCCCGAATAGGTTAGTTAAGCAGTGGAAAGAGGAGATTACCTTGACTGTAGGAGATAACTTGCACGTGTTTACAGTCCAAACAATAAGAGATGTACGCAAACTGTCGTTAAATCAAGAACGGCTTCTAAGAGAGATTGACGTCATTATTTTATCTTCTTCAGTGCTAACAGGGAAATTATATGTTAATAATGCGGAATTCAAATTTTCACGTTATAGGTGGCGACGAATAATTGTAGACGAGGCGCACAATTCTGTATTAAATAGTAAGTACAATATTTCGGACAGACGAAGATCGGACGCTATTCATGACATTTTTGGGAATTCAAAGTGGATCGTGTCTGCAACACCTTTTATTCATCATAGGTTTATGGTAAGTCTGATGACGTTCATGTGTAGTAACCGTACAAGTACATTGGATTACCTGTCGAACCCCGAGACTGCAGAAAGATTATTGAGTATACTTCGTAAGTACACACGATCTCATAGCAAGGGTGATATAGTAGAGGCATCCAGGGTCCCGTGCCCAGAGATGGAAAATGTGTTTTTGGAACCAACGCCGTTAGAATTCGCCATGTATAGAGCGGCAGAAAACAGTGGCAATCCGAATCACATGGCTCAGGCAGCAACCGGTATGGCGATTTCGGAATACATGCGAAACGTAACGCACTCCGGATCAGAAGAAGCATTTGTATCAAATGAGGAGATACAACAGCGCATGATAGAGCACTATACTCAGAAAATTGGGACCCTTGACTCAAGAATCGCGTTATCAAGAGACAAGATTGAGCGCTCACGTGGCTGGTTAGAGAGAAGGGTAAACATAGCTGAGGATATGGTGCAACATCATGAGGACAGAATTGCACACAATGAGCAGCAAATTGTAACAATGCAAGAGCAGCGTAGGGTTGCTAATAATATGGTGCACATTTTTACGGATCTTCCGTCGTTTATTACACAGCATCAGAATGACAGCTGCGCAATCTGCCTTGAAACGTTTCGCGAGGCCATGCTTACCGTATGCGGACATCTGTTTTGCGTGCCGTGTATGAATCGCCTGCAGCGAGACTCCCCAGTGAGTTGCCCAATGTGTAGGCATGAACTTCCTGAGACCAACATGGAACGCATATGTATGGAGCTGCCACAGGAAAATAATGCTGACACATGTGAACGACACGAGTTCGCCGAGCGCTACGGTAGTAAAATTTCTTATATGGTTCAAAGAATACAAGAAATATTGGACGGGAACAGTGATAATCGTGTCATTGTGTTTTCACAGTGGAAAAGTATGCTCCATAGGATTGCGTCTGCATTTCAGGATGTCGGTATAATACACGCGGAGATGAAAGGCAACTCGTTTGTTTTGCAGGCCAAGATGGAGAAGTTTAAGCGCAGCGATGATATGCGAGTGTTGCTCATGTGCGCGGAGCGCGGCGTGTCCGGGATCAACCTCATACAGGGGACACATATTATCTTGACAGACCTGCTTCATACCGACATGAGCTCTGCACGACAGATAGAGGCACAGGCCATAGGAAGGTGCGTAAGGATGGGGCAACGACAACGTGTTAAAGTAATCCGTGTTCTTATGCGCGGCACGTTGGAGGAGGCGTTTTACAATAGCAACAAGGCTGAGCTCATGGGAGAACAAATGCAGCAGAACGCAACCGACATTATTGAAGAATAAAACACAAACATCATCACCTTGGTGCCTACTACTACCAATAGGGGCGATGTTTATGATGTTAACCGATCTGCCGCTCGTGAAAACGTGGACAACGATGAAGAAACTCCTGAGGAGCGTTTTAGAGGTCTCTGATGGTGTGAATGGAAACTTGGAATTGTATTTAATTGCTTTACGATAACAAAGAGCGCTAAAGAAGTATGTGGTTTAAAAATCAAATTAAAAGCTGGGTTTTTTTTATTTTTAAGTATGTGGTTTAAAAATCAAATTAAAAGCTGGGTTTTTTTTTATTTTTTATTTAATTTTTTGTCTTATTTTTCTCGAAATGTAACCTGTGGAATATCCCTCATCGGCGATGTACCCCACCGACTCCCCTTTGGGGTTGAATTCACGAACCTCAATTGTTTTTTCTTCTTTGTAACCTATTGTGGGAACCAGATTAATCTCTTCCTGGCTTTCCAAAGACAAAATAATGTCTTCAATTTGTCTTGTTATCGCAGGAATGTTTTCGGGTCTACAGGAATGCAATATTTCTCTATCTCGTAATGCCGCTTTCGAGTGGTTTGACACTTAATAGCGTATTTTTAGATTCTAAAATTATATTTTATTGTGGCACGTGCTTGTATGTAAGGCCAACAGCATTCTCTGCTTACGCGCGGCGTGCATTCGACGAATGCCGGGTTGGTGGGATGATACGGAACACTCTATCTCGTCAGTAAAACAAGTACCCTCAACGCAAATATATCCGCATTTAACCGCCCAATCGGCAACATCAAACCGAGGGCAGCCCGGAGAGCCGTCAACAGACCAATGCGAACTTGGTAAATGGGGCGGCTCCCATGGAAGAGAGCATGCTCCACACACATTGCATATCGCCCTACCACAGTGCGACAACTCGTTGCAGGCGCTCGTTTTGTGTAGTGGCACGTCGCAATCTGGACAATGTGGGCGGGTCCATACTTCCTGCTGTTGGATCCGGCGTATAGTTTTTGCCACTAAAAGTGGTGAAATGGCCGAATTGCGCACTCCTCCAAAAAATCGGTTTGGTGCATGGGGTAGTTGTGAGTTTTCTCTGCACCCGGGGCATGTTATTGACCAGCACCACACACAGCAAGTGTGTTTTCCAGAGTGGCAATGCATCAATGAAGAACCTTGACTAAAAGTGGCTTCGTTACCACACACACAGGCTATTGAAGGCTCCAAACTGTACCGCCTTATGCGTCTGACCAACTGCTGAAGAGCTTGCCCTGGAAGAATTGACGCAAACACAGATATGGGAAAATGTCCGCCACATGCTCGCGCTGTCCACGGGGTGGGTGCTAGACATCCAACATACGGATGTCCTTCCCTGACTGGGTGCGTAGTGCTATCTTGAACAACTAGGGTGAGACAGTTGGTGCACACTGCGTGAAGGGGGCGGCGACACGATGGCACTCGCAACCGTTCTGCACCAGAGGGCTTCCCAAAACATACCGCGCACATGTCTGCACGTTCGTCCAGTAGAAGTGTTTGGCGCCTGCGTTTCTTGGGGGGGAAAAGCGACGATACATGACGCCTAACTACGCAACAAGAGTCGGTGGTATGTTCGGGAATATCTAACGATAAACGCACAAAATATTTACAGAATGTAATGTTATTCCATACGAAACGAATATGGGTACGCATATTATACTTTCGAGACGCACGCGGTCTAAAACAAATGAGCCAATCGCCGTTGGGTGCTAAACGCTTTATTTCGTCGATATCTATTGTCCATTTCTTGTCTTTGTGTATATAAAACATTGGAGAGCTATCGATTACACCAAAAAATGTGACCGCTGCCCCTACCCCATTATCTGTGTGAAAACATAGTGGCGCTTTAACTTCCATCTAAGAGATATATAATAATACTAATATATTGAAAAATTATAAAAAAAGTTGACTATGTTATGGAACTCAAATGTGTTTATTGATAAAAAAATTAGAAAATTTAAAATAAACACATTCCAATCATGACAAACCATGTCTCTACTTCCAGTAGAACGAGAACTGCTCATCGCTTTCCTAGCGTTTCTTTATGGGGTTGTGTGCCTGTGGACTTTGAATCGCAGCAAGTGTTTGCAACCATTGAATCATCTGCCTAATATAAAACTATGTCATGTTAAGACGGGTGACCTGTTGCTGTTTAGCACCTCTAGCTTGAAGCACGACGCAATGAAGTTTATACTCGGGTCTGCATATATACATGTAGGAATTGCATTTGTTGATCGTGCAGGACAGCACTTTGTTTTTGAGGTGTGCGCCAACGGTCGCGGGAATCAAATGAACTGGTTGTACAAAAGATTAACCCTAGGTAATGAAAGGTGCATTATTAGACCAATCAACAAGACCCTTAATGCAGAAAAGTTTGAGCGGGTTGTGTTTAGACTATTTGGGAAACCTTACAGCTACGAAGTTATGGCACCGGTGCTCACTACGTGGATAAAACACATGTTACTGCCGGTACAGCAACGGGAAGGCATTGACCGAGCCCGAGTGTGCGCCGAGTTGGTTGCAGATGTCTATGAAATGATGGGAGTGTTTGATTTTAGATTGTGCTCACAATCATCTTCAACTCTAACTCCACAAGACTTTTCTCACAAGCATGAAAACCTTCCACTAATTTCAGGATATTCGTTTGGTGAAGAATACATTCTCGTATAGCAACATAAATTTATTTTTTTTATTGTATAATCATCACATCATCACTAAAGTACGGCGCGCTTTGAGCTGGCTGCGCGGTTTGCGAATAATTGGCGGCGGAGAATGAACAATGGTCCTTCGGAGAGGGGTCAACATCACAAAGTTCTCGGGATCAACCAAAGGGAAAGTGTTTCCCGTCTCTTCTTCGGACGCTGGTGGTGTCGTGATTGTTGTGGACGGAGAAGGCAAAGAATCCATGATTTGTCAATAAATGTCTTTTACAAAATAGAGTAATTTGAATTATGAGCAAGTAACGGCAAAGTAGATATTATATGGTTAAAGTTGAATATTGTATGGATTCAGGTTTATATAAATATGTATTGATATCAGGTGTATTGAAACAGAAAGTGCTTCAGGAATAGCGTAAAGTTTGTTTGAAAAGGTTAATTTTTTTCCGTTTCTGAATTTACATTTTCCGTCGTAATTATGTCTCTTTCGACATTCATTTGTGTTATATTTTTCGGGATGTGTTTATTGGACTTTTTCGAAAAACTTTTGAGCTTTCTGAAATACAAGATTTCACTTTGTTGTTTCGTTCATAATATCCAAGTTAATATCAATACTTTCACACTTTTGCCGTTTTCTCTTAGGGGGTTTAGGAGTATCAAAGCGTTGGCGCTGATCCTTTTCGCAATCAAACACATAAACTATGTTCTTCTCACACAAAGAGCGTTTATCAAGAACAACAAAAAGTTGGTCAATATCACGTCTCGCGTCTGAGAGCTGAGCGCCAATTTCCGCCTCGGGATGCGCACGCGTTTTGATGGCGCAAACATCGCAAATCCATTGCACTTGTTTTTTGGAAATAGAATTGAGCACCGGTTTAGTGTATATTGGCTCATTTTCACAGCGGTAGCAGCGCGCATCGACGGAGAGCTGCTGGGTGTGGTCCTTAAACCAAAATGACAATAGACGACAACAGGTGTTATAATGTTTGACAGCATCGTACTCCTCGGCCCATTCTGAGTCTGCCATGTCCTCCTTAGACATATGTTTACTACAAATAGCGCGCCCGCGAGCAAGCTGGTTCACTGTGCTGGCGTCTAAGATAGCGCTGCATCTCTTGTACCTGCACACGCGTTTGAGAAGAGCAGGCGGTTGCTGCAGAAGCTCTCTCTGCCTTTGTCTAAATAATTTATAGTGCTCAAGCTTGTCACGCCTCCCCTTGCGCATGTTGCATGATTTGCACATGAGTTGTAGGTTGTCAACGTAGGAGTCATTGCGCACGTCAATACGGTCAACTTCGCAGCGACTCCAAACATGTTCAGACTGAAGCTTGGCAAACGTGAGTACGATTTCGCATTGGGAGCACTTTCCTCCTTGAATATTGTATTGCTCTAGCAGCATGTCTGAGGTTACTTGCTGTGATGACCGACTATTCACGGCTCGCATGCGACTTTTCATGGCGGAAAGTAACGCGGTCTGGCGCCTGTCTGCCAAGTCGTTTGGTGAGTCCCACTTCCATTGCATACAGTAGGTGCAGTACTTGTCGGAAGATTCTTCCTTTCCCAAATGTTGACATGATAAACATGGTGTATTCATTTTTTGACAAAGGTAGTAAGTTTTAATTGTTAAAAAAAAAATGATGTGTGTAAGTTAACGTATTTTTTTTATTTTTTCAACATCTTATTGATGTTTTTGTTTGTTTATTACAGAACCTTTACAGAACTTTTACAAAACCTTTAAATTGCATAATATTGTATTGTATAAAAAATATAGTTTACAATTTCGTAATTCTTAAAGGCGATAACTCCATATTTTCAATAAAGAAAGAAGTTGACTGAGTTGACAAGCCTTCCGTTTGTATTTCATGTTTTAACGCCACAATCAAGACATTGTCTTCAAATTTAGTGTTCAAGTACAATGTTCCAGTTTTTGAACCATTGCTTTGCACACATACATTGTTTATGCTTGAAACGTCAACGTGTACTCCATCAGTTGGGCGGTAACAAGCTACAATTAGCCACTGTCCTGATGCTACTTGCACATTGGTTATGCTTGAAACGTCAACGTGTACTCCATCAGTTGGGCGGTAACAAGCTACAATTAGCCACTGTCCTGATACTACTTGCACATTAGAAGTGTCTTGTGCACCTGCTGTGGCTGTGACTCGCATGACAGCATGCGTTAAGTTTGTTAAATGAAAATTGTACCGTCCTAATAAAAACAAATGTTTTAGGGTATTCTGAATTAAAGGTGGTAGCAATAGCTTTTACAGACATAATTGACGAATTGTTACTCTGCGTATTAGTAGTTACTTTCAAAAACGGGATTAAACTACTATTCCCTCCAGGGTGACGTAAAATCTGCTAGAGTTACATTTACGGGTTAGAATCACATAGAATCTCACTAAAACCTGGCGCAAGGATCAAGGCGCTTACGCTTGCGCGAATGGCGTATGTCCGTAGTGTCCGCCGTAGTGGCACGGCGCTTTTTGCTTCCCGAACCCCTTTCTCGTCGTTTCAGATCAACCTCCTCGTCTAAGTCTTCGGAATCAAGCTTTTCTTCGGAAGCGATATTAAAACAATCGTCTTCGGAAGCAAGCTCGTCTTCGGGAGCAATTTTAAAAAAATCGTCTTCGGAAGCAAGCTCGTCTTTGGAAGCGTCCTTGTTGGCTTTAGCTTTTTTCTTTTCTTGGCGAATTTTGTGTTTTAACTGCTTTTGAACGTCGGACGGTGCGTCTACCGGGTTGATGTGGTGCTTGACCAATGTGTCAATGTAGGAGAGCAAGGGATCAGGTGATCTCCTCCATCCGTGGTCGATTGCGCAGTTGCTGTCTGCCGAAAATTCGTCTGGGTTCATGATTTCAGCGACGGCGCGCACAGCTGGCGTGTACTGCGAGACCCAGTGCGACACGCCAAACACTTGTTTTAAAGGGTTCCACACGTGCTTCTCTCCGTTTCCGACTGGGAATTCGTCGTTTAGCATGCACTTGGATCCCTCGCAAATCTGCTTCCAGTTGGGCGTGTTGCATGTTGGTTTTCCGAGGATGCGCTTTCCGGTTCCCTCCATGCAGTGGTCGACCATCGCCTTGAACTTTTGCGCCGTGAATACAATGAAGGCGGCGCGCTGGCTGGTGTTGCTTGTGTACTTGTAAACCGGCATGCGTTCTGTAAATTTTAAGATGTGCTGGTCATCTAGCGATATGTCCTCCAGCTTTGTGAGTTGGCTGCGCAACTTGCTGACGGTGGCCTGCCTTTTCATGGTGGTTAGGTCGTAAAGAGCTTGCATCATACACGCAAGCGCGGAGATGTGCACAATTATGCAGTTCACACCATCAATGGCCTCAGGGACAAGACAGCTGATCCCTGCCGCCGGCCAGTATCCGTAACGAAAGAGGAAAAGCACAGCCTGACGCAGCAGCTTGCTCGCGTTGCACGCCTGACGGATCGCACCAAGCTCATCGCTCGCTAAACGTTGCTGTCCCAACGTATCTAACGCATTCTTCATGTTCTTCACTGCCGCGTCTGTCTTGTTTAAACGCTCTGTCAGCTTAACGCTCTCAGCGTTGAGCGAATCCTTAATATTCACAATGTTATCACCAAGAGTGGAAATCTTTTTCCCGTGTTTGCGCGCCTCTTGACCAAGCAACGCAATACCGGCCGTCAGAGTGCGCTGAGTCGCTCCAAAAACAGCCAGCTGCTGACTGAAATGCTGCCTCTGCTCAGACATAGCAGCAGAGTTGCCCAGAATTAAAGCTTGCGCACGCTCGAAAGGAGTTGAATTCGAAGAAAGGTTCTCCAAGAAACTAGCAGGATCAACACGCGGAATTCGCGGAACGCTCGCAGCCGCAGAAGACTGCTGATGGGGAAGATATAGAAGCGAAGAAGCCAGCAAATCAAACGGGTCACTGCTCTTCGGAAACACAAACATATCGCCCTCAGAACCAACAATAGTGTTAGGAACCGGAAGTTTTCCAGAGCCAGAAGCACCAGACGAGCCAGAAGCACCAGACGAGCCAGAAGCACCAGACGAGCCAGAAGCACCAGACAAGTCAGGAGCAACAACAGAATTGTGAACTTGATCGTCAACTTCATCGTGAACTTGATCGTCAACTTTATAGTGAACTTCATCGTCAACTTGATCAGCAGTGTTCACAGACTTTGAATCGTGAACTTGATCGTCAACTTCATTGTGAACTTCATCGTCAACTTCATCGTGAACTTGATCGTCAACTTCATTGTGAACTTCATCGTCAACTTCATCGTGAACTTGATCGTCAACTTCATTGTGAACTTTATCAGCAGTGTTCACAGACTTTGAATTGTGAACTTGATCGTCAACTTCATCGTCAACTTTATCAGCAGTGTTCACAGACTTTGAATCGTGAACTTGATCGTGAACTTCATCGTCAACTTCATCGTGAACTTGATCGTCAACTTCATCGTGAACTTCATCGTGAACTTCATCGTGAACTTCATCAGCAATGTTCACAGACTTTGAATCAACATTAGGGTTAGACATATTGGAAACAGGGTCAGACATTTCAGTTTTTTCAAAAACAAAACGTAATGGGTGGTAAAGAAAA
>Ga0213861_10003162_pt1 | contig 13663 bp, 12 predicted proteins | sample PICome_4_FD_160110 | JGI IMG/M metagenome (GOLD analysis project Ga0213861, IMG submission 160110) | Coastal seawater microbial communities near Pivers Island, North Carolina, United States - PICO131 | ecosystem: Environmental > Aquatic > Marine > Coastal | place: USA: North Carolina... | reverse complement strand
ATATCTTGTAATTTTCATCAGGCCATTGAATTCCTATTTTAGGATCGTTCCATTGAATTGATATTTCATCCTTTGGATCATAATATTCTGTGCATTTATATTCAAAATCTGCAAAATCAGATAGAACAAGAAAACCGTGAGCGAAACCTGGAGGAACCCAGAATTGTTTTTTATTTTTCTCACTCAAGTGAACAGAATGCCATGACATATAAGTTGATGAGCTCTTTCTTAAATCAACAGCAACGTCAAAAACTTCTCCGGAGACCACTCTAACTAATTTTCCCTGAGGCTTACTTATTTGCATATGAAGACCTCTGAGTACTCCCTTAGAAGATCTAGAATGATTATCTTGAACAAACGGGCCCTTTATTCCAGCCTCTTGATACCTTTTTTCTTGATATGACTCTAAAAAGAAACCTCTATTATCACCATGAACCAAAGGTTCAATAACCACACAATCAATGATATTAGTTTGAATAATTTTCATATCAATTGTTTATAATCTTTTCTAAGTACTTGCCATAATCATTTTTATTGAGCTCTTTTGCTCTTTTTAAAACATCATCAGAGGTTATCCAGCCATTTCTATATGATATCTCTTCTAAGCAACTTATTTTTAGGCCTTGTCTTTTTTCAATAGTTTGAACAAATTGTCCTGCATCTAGTAATGAATCGTGAGTTCCAGTGTCAAGCCATGCAAAACCTCTTCCAAAAAGCTCTACATTAAGCTTATTTTTATCTAAATAAGCATTATTTATTGATGTGATCTCAAGCTCTCCTCTTTCAGAAGGCTCAATACTTTTAGCAATGTTAATGACATTGTTGTCATAAAAATATAAGCCAGTCACAGCATAGTTTGATTTAGGGTTTTTTGGTTTTTCTTCGATGGAATTGACATTACCATCTTCTGAGAATTCTATAACTCCAAAACTTGACGGATCATCTACCAGATAGCCAAAAACAGTTGCTCCATCCGTCTTTGTTTTTGCTTTAAGTAATTTTTCAGTAAAGTTTTCACCATAAAAAATATTATCACCCAATATCAAACAACAATTATCATTTCCTATAAAATTTTCACCAATTAAGAATGCTTGGGCAAGACCACCCGGACTTTCTTGAACCGCATAATCTATAGATATTCCAAGCTTGGAGCCGTCTCCAAGAAGTTTTTTATAACTCCCAATGTCATGAGGAGTAGATATTAATAATATTTCTTTTATGTCTGCTAACATCAAAACTGATAGCGGGTAATAAACCATTGGTTTATCGTAAACAGGAAGGAGTTGCTTTGAAACTCCTAGTGTAACAGGATGGAGTCTTGTTCCGGACCCTCCGGCTAATATGATTCCTTTATAATTCATTTATACCTCTTTATTATTTTCCAAGCCAACCCTATCCAATTTATACTCTCCTGATAATACTTGTTCCCACCATTCTTCGTTTTTTAAAAACCACTCTACTGTTTTCTTAAGTCCAGAATCAAAGCTTTCATTTGGAGTCCAACCCAGTTCATTTTTGATTTTAGTTGCATCTATAGCATATCTTTTATCATGACCAGGTCTATCTTCAACAAATGTAATTAAGTCCTTGAAATAGCTAACCCCTAATGGTTTTTCAGCCCCCAAATCTTCTAATAAATTGCATATAGCTAAGGCCACATCTATATTCTTTTTTTCATTAAAACCACCAATGTTGTAAGTTTCTCCAGTTATGCCACTTTCAATAACTTTAATAAGTGCCTCAGCATGATCCTCTACATACAACCAGTCACGAATTTGCGAGCCATCACCATAAATTGGAATTGGTTTGCCTTTTATTGCATTTAACAAGATATGTGGTATTAATTTTTCTGGGAAGTGATATGGGCCATAATTATTAGAACAATTTGTAATGACTATTGGAAGTTCATAAGTCTTATGCCAAGCCCTAACTAAATGATCTGAGGAAGCCTTGCTGGCAGAATAAGGTGATGAGGGGGCATATGGGGTTATCTCAGTAAAATAATCTTCTAGATTATCTAAATCACCATATACTTCGTCAGTGGATACATGATGAAATCTAAAATCTTTCTTTTTATTATCATCGAGTTGATTGAAGTAGGTTAACGATGCTTGAAGGAGTTTGTAAGTACCAATTATATTTGTACTCAGAAATTCATCTGGGCTTTCTATTGACCTATCAACATGACTTTCTGCAGCTAAGTGCATAATAGAATCGGGCTTGTGCTTTAAAAAAACTTCATTTAAAGAGTTAGCATCACATATATCGATATGTTCAAAAAGATTTGTGTTATTACTATAAGCCACTGGCAGAGATTTCAAATTACCTGCATATGTTAGTTTATCAAGAACTATTGCTTCGTGGGATTTTCTTTCATATACATTTCTAACTACAGCGCTGCCAATAAATCCTGCTCCACCAGTAATAAATATTTTCATATAAGTATTATATAAGAATAAGTAGTTATTTATTCTTCATATTTCTATAAAATAAGGAATAAATTGCATGCAACATACCTAACCTAAAATGAATTTTTTTAAAAATTGAATTTTTGGAGTCATTGCCTGTATTTGTTATGTTATCTTCATGTCTTCTATAAAGCATTAGAGGCTCACTTTCATAATATACGCTGCCCATTATCATTACAGAGATTCCTATCCACCAATCATGCATAGAAATATATTTTGGGAATGGAATAGCATATTCAAGAACTTCTTTCCTAAATGCCATACAGCTTCCTATATATTTATTTGTAACTAAAATTCTCAGAACGCTGTCAAGATTGACATGTCCTTTGAAAAGATTTTTAATGTGTTTAAGATCTTTATCTACTACTATTGAGTTAGTTAGAACTAAATCATGTTTAGAAAGAGCGCTCAGACATAACTCAACTTTGTTAGGCAACCATACATCATCTTGATCAGATAAAAAAATAAAGTCACCCGAAGCTTTTTTTAAAACATGTTCAAAGTTCATGACAACACCATTTTTGGGGCCTTCAATTAAAACTATTCTATTGTCATTAATCATTTTTACTACATTCTTTGACTTACTCGATAAGCTATCATCTGAAATTATTAATTCATCTTCTGCGCTGAGCTGAATTAAGATAGATGAGATTTGCTCTTCTAAAAAGAGCTCTCCTTCAAATACTGTTAGACATACTGATATCAATTTAATGACTCCTGCTTATAAGATTTTACGGCTGCAAGGCTCATAAATATTCCAGCAAAAAGTAAAGGGGCTACATGAGAGCTCCAAAAGCCATCAAATAAAAAATTTGTTGATATTAATACAAATAGTAAGTATTTTGAAATTTTTCTTGAAAGAAAAAATACTAGAATAGTAAACAGCACACCAAATTCTAATACAAGTCTTACTATTCCAGAATCCATTGCCCCATATCCACAGCCATAACCACATCCAAACAAAAGGACTGCAAAGTTGTTTAGCATATAAATAATGGTATCTATGAATTTGACAGACCTCATGAGCAATGTTGCAGGTCCATCAAGATTATTGATATCAAAACTTTCACCCTTTGAAAGTTTGTTAGTATCAAAGCCAGGATCAGATATTAAATTTTTTATTTCGTTTAAGTCTATAAATAGTAAAACCATAGATAAAAGAATAAAATATGGGAAAAAAATAATTACCAGTCTTGGGAGAAGTGCTATCAATCTTTTAAGGCCAGTTACGATCATTAGCATAGAAGCAAAAGCCACGCTATTTAAAATGCTAAATATTGAGAAAACAAGATGCCTAAGAAATCCTAAATTCATAAAAATTGCTACAAGAGCAATCAAAAAATATGCAAATTCAGCCGGAGTTCCAAAAGTTCCAGTAAATTCTGAGCTGTATATCACACCTCTTCCAGGATCATAGTTAGGAATGAAGCGAAGATACTGCATAATGCATACAGGCACTTGAATTATAAAAAAGGTATAGAAAAAGTTTAGTCTATATGAGCTCATCATAAGCAGATAAAAACCATAGCCAAGGAGTAAGTATTGAAAAAATCTAAATAAATATAGAAGACTTAATATATTGCTGTAATAATAACCAACAATAATTTGTAAGATTATAAAACAAGAAAGGTATATAACATTCTCACTTTTAAGTCTTAACTTAGATAAGACTATTAAAGAGATAAAAATACTAACAATATCAAGAACTCTAATTTCAAATTTATCTATTGAAGCTAAGCCAACTTTTGGTAGACAAAAGTAGAGAATAAATAGAATAAATAGCACCTTATTAAAAAGAAATGCTTTTTTAAGGGTATTCGTTTTGAATAAGCTAATAATCATTAAATATTAAAAAATTATCAACCATTTAGCTTTCTAGATAATTTATTCTTAAAAACCTTGATTGATAGATCAAATATTTGCATCGTTGAGATAGGTGTAAGAAGTTTATTTATGTAACTTTTACTTTTCTTATGACCAAGCCCTAGCATGTACTCAGAATACTCTCTTATCTCCTTTTGATTACCCATCTTCCATACCCCGTTCATTAAATTATCTATTGGAAAAGGCTTTTGTAAATATTTAATATACATTTCTTCAGATACTTTGCCTTTTAAATCTTTGATTTTTTGTGATTCCTTTTGACTGCTATAATTATTAAGAATTTCATCTACTAAAATAACATCACAACCTGATATAGAAGCATAAAAAAGATGAGATCCAAATGCATTAGTAAAAATTGTATTTGTATTACAAAAAATTTTTGATAGCCTAGATAAGCAAAATGGATCTAATACATTAGCACCCCTTACTGGCATTATATCTTGGAAGTTAAAATTTATCTTTTTAGCTTTTAAGTAATCATTGCTCATCAAAAGTATTTTATTACAGTTATATTTTTTACAAAGATAGACATATTCATGAAAATTTTGTTCATTTGTTTTAGATATGTTGTGTTCAGGAATAAAAATGAAATCTGATGTTTTTTTTGGCATAGGATAAGTAGTTTCAAGCGCATATATATAAGGCATACCAACTGGGGTACTCTGTATACCTATACTATCAAGAAAATTGACAGAATCTTCATTATTCACCATATGAATAGGGAGTTTTATCTCATCTGAATGAATAAAATTATCTTTATGAAGGATACCACTAAAGCTATAGCCCATTCCATGCATCCATGATGCCTTGTATATAATTGGTTTATTCTTTTTATTAAAAATTAGGTTAGCAGCTCCATAAAAATCTGCCTCTTGCCAAAAGAGCTTATCATTTTTTAAAAAAAAATTATTCATTTAGCTATACTTCAACCTCTAGAAATTTATTAAATTCTTTTTTGTTATAAATTTTTTCAACCTTTCCCTGGCTAAATTTAATCACAAAATCACAACCTGAAAGAGTGGAAAGCCTATGAGCAATAAGTATTAATGTAATATTTGAACCTTTTGAATTTATTGACTTCATAACCTTTCTTTCTGTAGGGGAGTCAAGTGCACTAGTTCCTTCATCAATAATTAAAATTTCTTTATTTTGATAAAGTGCTCTTGCGGTGCCAATTCTTTGAATCTGACCACCTGATAAAGAAATGCCACTTTCTCCAACTCTAGATTGATATCCATGATCCATTGAAATAATATGATCATGTATCCTTGCTTCCTTTGCAGCAGAGATAACTTTATTAGTGTCAATTTCTTCTATGTCTACACCGAAAGCAATATTCTCAATAATAGATATATCAGATAGGAAGATATCTTGGGGTACTAATGCAATTTTTGATTGCCATTTTCTAATATTATTAGAATTTAACTTAATTCCATCTATATAAATACTTCCTGATGATGGGTTTAGCAACCCCATAAAAACATTCACAAATGTTGTTTTTCCGCTGCCGGTTGAGCCCATCAAACCTACAGAAGAGCCTTTTAAAATATCAAGGTTTATTTTATTTAAGATAGGATCTTGATTTTTAGAATATGTAAAGTCACAATTCTCAAATGTTACCTGCGATTTAAATGGCAATTCAATCTCTGAATATTGATCTTTCTCAATACAACTTTTGATTTCTAATATTTCTAGTATGTCATCTAAAGAGGCTTCGGTTGCCTTTATATTTGCCCATGATGAAAATATTTGTTGCATAGCTGGTATAACTCTTTGGGCACCTAAAGCAAGTATACCGAGCAGAGGAATAAAGCTTGCTACATCCTGAGAATTTTTGTTAATTGTATAAGTAAAAATTGCAATCAAGGTTATTCCAAATGCTTCTAATATATACCTTGGGCTAAGAGATAAAAAAATATTATTGCCCTGAGCAAGCCTTAATTTTCTATCTGATTTAGAAAATAATTCGATAAAATATTTTCTTGAATTATATAAAATTAATTCTCTTATTGATCCAAACCCCTCTTGAAGTGACTTATTTACATTCGTAGCTTCGTCTGCAATTATTTTGCCATTTCTATTTAATTTAAGACGGGAAAGAAAACCTATAATAGAGTATGTAATTCCAAATAATATAAAAGAAATTAAGGCTACCTTATAATTAATGATAATAAGAGTACTTACTATTGCTAGAGTATTAACCATAGATCCTAAAAGCGTTAAAGATGGAAATAAAATAAAGCCTGTCAAATGATCAATTTTTCTTGTCACTGCGCTAATAAACTCGCTACTATTATGATTAATATGGTTTTCATAACTCTGAGATAATGTCTTTTCAAATACCTTCGAACTAATATCTACGCCAGTTGAGAAAGCTAGCCTTGAGTTTATCTTAATTATTATTAAACGAAGGATGCTTGAGAGAACAGTTAATGAAATAAACGCTATTGTTATATGCAATGCTAGATTAGATAGACTAGTTATTCCAATAAAGTTCAAAACACCCATAAAAAATAAATTATTTTCAAACTCTTGAGGAGATAAAATAATTGTTATAAAGGGATACAAACTACCAAGACTAAGAATTTCTACTAGGCCACCTAAAATTGAAAGAAAGATTGCAAAAATATATAACTTTTTTTTACGGGAAGTGAAGTGCGACCATAACTTTTTAAGCTTAAAAATTAAGGTTTCTTTATGATACATTGTAACTATGTTTTTTGAAGCAACGTAATCAAGTGATGTCCACTCCACCCTTGTTTTATAACTCTAAATGAGCCCTTAAAACCATAATTTGAAGCATATAAATTTGGATTACAAAAATAATATTCAAAGGTATCAGAAGTTATAATATTTACATGTGTTGGGTCTTGGAATACTGCTGGTGATGGAAATGCAGGAGTGTGCGAAAGAAAGATACCATCTTTTTTTAAGCATCTGTGTATTTCATCCATTAAAAATATAAAAGGGTTAATTATTTCTGAATCTTTATAAGTTACTCTTGGAATGTGCTCAATTAAATCAAAAGCCGTTATGCAATCAAATTTCATATCATCAAATGGCAATTCTTCAATTCCAAGCGAGCATTTATAAACATTATCCATATCAATGTCCATAATATCTGCTCCAAACAAGTCCTTAGCATTAAAAGGATTTGAAATGTTGTTTCCACAGCCTAGATCAAGCGAGCATTCTGCATTGAAGTCCATCTTCTTAATATATTTATTCACATCACCAAATTTTTTATAATATCTAAAGAAAACAACCAGAATCAAAAAGACTGGTTGGGGAAGAATTTTGTTCTTAAAAAAATTTATAATATTCATCGCTTTTTACGCATAAAGTAGAGATATATTTTAACAGCTTTTAATTAATCTGCTTGAATTAACTTTGCTATCAACTCTGCTCTTTCCCAATCCTCAATCGTATCAATATCTTGCACCCTCCATGGTGGTAGTAAAACAAAATCATGATGTCTGCCAAATGGGATCGAATCTTCTAACCAGGTTTTAGAAGATGCCCAAGAAAATTGACCCGCGTCATGCATGACCTCTTCCAAATCCTGAGATCTTGAATTGTATCTATCAGGAAATAGCATTTCTATTTCACCAGAGCTATTTAAAAAAAATGATCGTTGAACTGGATAGGTATAATTTGTAGCTCCAATAACTGCCTTTTTATTATTAGTTTTTATTTTTTCATAGCCTTGAACCAGGTCGCGCTTATTAATAAATGGAGCTGTTGCGTAAATGCAGCAGGCATAATCATATTCCAATCCAATAGCTCTCATTTGCTTCAGACTATCGGATATAACCTCGTGAATACCTGAGAAATCATCTGCCAAGGATTTTGACCTTAAAAAAGGTATCTCTGCACCATATTTTTGAGATACAGCTGCAATTTCATCGGAATCAGTAGAAACAATTACTTTGTCAAAAATACTTGCACTTAAGGCTGTTTCAATAGCATAAGATATTATTGGTTTTCCATTAAATAACTTAATATTTTTTTTTGGTATTCTTTTGCTTCCACCTCTTGCTGGGATTATTGCAATATTCATTTTTTTAGCCTCTTATTTAATGATTTTCTTAAAGGATTTTCTATATATTTAAATCCTAAATGGGAGATTAGTATAAGAAGAGCAATGTAAAACATAAAAAATAAATTAGAAGATAGAATATCTAATCTATCAGCATGATTTAATTTATACAAAAAAAGAATTATAAATATTTGTAAAGGTACATGCCAAAGATAAATTCCATATGATAAATTCCCGATATTAGAGATTTTTTTAAATACCTTGATATCGAAGTTATCTATGTTAATTATAAAAAAAATAATAAAAGGGATAACATAAATCAAATAGCTTAAAGGTAAGTAATTTATAACAAATAATGTCAAAATAGATCCGCCTATAAATGAAAACACAAAAATTAATGCGCCTTTATAGTAATTTTTCAATACCTGATTTAAGTGAAAGATGCATGATCCAGAAAAAAAGAAAAAACCACAAGCAGCAATGTTTCCACTTAATCCAATTATTTGCATTATGTTAAAAAAAGAGAGTCCTAAAAATAAAATACAAAAACTTAATGGAATAAGTAGGCCAAATCTAAAAAGAAATTTCTGTGAAGCAAAAAAAATAATATAGATAAGAATCTCGACAGATACCGACCAAATTGGGCCATTAAAACTTGGGCCATTCTCAATGCCCCACGATGATGCAAAAAATAAATTTAAAATAAAATGCTTTAAGTCATTAAACTCATATATTTGATAGGTTCCATATACATGATTCGAAAATATCTGGAGACATAGGATAAGCAATAAAGTTATAAAATGTAGAGGATATAACCTTGCAAATCTACTAACAAAAAAATCTCTGCCCGAAACATCTCTCATAAAGTAAACAGATGCAAAAATAAAGCCACTAATCACCCAAAAAAACTGTACACCAGACGCTCCGGCTTCATAAATATAATATAAGCTATCATAAAAGGGTTGCAAAGAGATATTTTCAATAGTTAGATAATTCTGGATATTAATAAATCCATCGAAATAATAAAAATGTTGATAGTGATGAAGAACGACTGCCAGTGCTGCAATAGTTCTAAAACAATCGATTAAGTGGTAGTGATTTGGCACATTGATTGATCTAAGATGATCAAGTGAAAAAAATAATTTGAACAAATTCACTTTAATATACTATTTTTAATCTTTAAAAGGTAATTAACAAATTTTCCTAAAAAAATTGTGTAAAAAATGTAGAAAACTGTTGAGAAAAAAGAATGAACTAAATCAAAGATACTAAATGATTTAAAATTACTATCTGCAAAAAATGAAGCAAGGTAACGAGTTGGAAATAAATTATATGGGCCTCCACTAAAATCACCACGAAATATATTCATGCATGCTTCGATGTAGACAACATTAAGCTCTCTCATCTCATCTATCATAATTTGAAGTGGATGATGGTGTCTAGACCTATTTAAACATATGAATTGAGCTGATTTATCAAGAAAAATAGCATTATGCGCACTTGATCCGGATGATGATGCTAGTACCTTTGCAGATTTCAATATTGAAAAAAAATTTATTAATGGTATCGATTCTGGATATAAAATTTTAAAACCATTTCTTTTAAAAACTCTTTCTATGCTCCTTTCACCCAATGCTCTTCCGTTAAATCTTTGTTTCTTTGACAAATATATTTTTTCTGCACTAGAGCTTGGAACAGAATTTAGTATAGAAGAAATAGTCACTTCATAATCATCATGATAGTAATCATGCAATCTAATTGAGGCTTCAGGGATAACCACTTCAGAAAATTCTGTAGGTTCTTCAATTTTATGCGTTCTAGATAAATCAATTCCAAATATTTCAAATATTTCTAAAAACCTGTCTGGTCCATCTTCTGAGATATATACAAATTCAGTATCTTGATCATTTGTTTGAGATAGATACCACAATCTGCTGATGCCTTCAGTAATAAAATGTCCATAATGTTTTGGAAGAGCTCCAAGAAAAATAACTTTTTTATCCAATTTATTAATATTAGAATAATCCTCCTCCAAACTTGACCCAAACCAATCATCAAAAAACATTTTAATATTTGGAGGGGATACTCGCCTGGTTAATGAGTGAGAAATAAAAGAGCCTTCTGAGTCATAAACTCCCCCTAAGAGAGTGAGTGAATTATTTCTGGAGGATTTTTTTAAAGGGCAAACTAAAGCATTGTTATAATTAAAGGTTCTAAGTGATCCTTTTTTTTTGTAATTTGTCTCTAGTTCTTTTTCAAGAGAGTCATTCATTAATTTAGACTGGTAAGTTTTTATGCTTCTTTTTGAGTTTAAATATTTTTTCATATATTTATCTAGAATTAATTTCTTGTCTAATAAGCTCTTTCACCATTTCATCAAAGTCCATCATAAAATCTAAATTAAATTCCTTTTTAAGTTTTGATATATCAAACTCTCTTCTACCGTTCGACCTTTTCAAGATAGTATTATCCTCCTGAACGAAATCTTGGTAATTTAAATCCACCTCATTAAATGCTATTTCTAAAAAATCTTTTACTTGATTAAGTCTTCCCGACGCAATAATAAAGTCACTTGGCAAAGAGTGATTTGCGATCATATAGATAATTTGAATAAAATCAGGTGCATAACCCCAATCCACATATGAACTCATGTCACCAATGGTTAGTTTTTCAGTATTCCCAAAATATGCATCAACAGCTTTCAAAATAATTTTTTTACTTAGGAAAGAACTTTTCCTATATTTAGATTCATGATTTGATAAAATTCCAACTGATGCAAAAATGCCTTTCTCTCTATATGATTTAATTGACTGCATTGTTATATATTTTGAGATTCCATATGGATCTTTTGGGTTGGGGGCTGAGCTCTCAGTAATGAGGCTTTTGCTTGGTGAGAAAATTAAGGTTGACGATGCATAAAAAAATCTAGTTTTCTTTGAATGATTAAAAATTGCATCTAGAAAATATATTGGGCTGAAACTATTTATATAAATTGAATTTTGAAGATCATCTGAAAAATTGGAAATCTTATCTTGAGATGATTTATGAGATGCAGCAAAAAAGTAGATTTCATTCGGCTTAAAAGACTTTACTAGATTTGTAACAGACTCATTATTTGAAATATCAAAGTTATTTCTGTTAATTTTATGAACATCATATCGTTTATTAATCAAAAGCTCATTCATTAGCATCCCGTCCTGACCCTCGCTGCCAACAATAATTGCTCTTTTTACCGACATTTTTTTTGCCTTAACTACAAATAAATAATTTCAAGACTAGGCAATGGTAAGATTATTTTAAAACCTTTAAATTTTTTATTGTTAGTAAAAAAATCTTTAAAATGCCAAGGCAAAATAAATAAATAATCAGGGTTGCTATCTAAAAGTTCATCTTCAGGAACGATAGGTATATTCGTTCCTGGTGTTGTACAACCATATTTGTTCTTATTAACCTCTCCAATAGATTCTAGTAGATTTGAATCTATTTCATAGTGTTGGAGAAGCACATTTCCTTTGGTACTTGCTCCAATTCCCACAACTCTTTTTCCATCTTTTTTTAAATCAGCTAATAATTTTATTGTTTCTTTTTTTAATGCTTTAATTCTCTTATTAAATTTCGAGAATTCATTGAGCCAGTTCTTCGAATTTTCATTATCCAAAATGTTGTTCACCTTTTCTTTTCTTGAGATTCCTTTGCTTTTATGGCCAACAACTAGGCTAAAAGAACCACCATTTATATCATTAAACTCAATATCTTTTACTTCAAGGCCAGCGGTGTCGCAAATATTATTAATATCATTAAGCTTGTAGTATTCAATATGTTCATGGCAAATAGTATCAAAAGAATTTGTTTCTAGCATCAAGGGCATATAGCTTTGCTCTAGACACCATATACCATCATCTTTTAGTATTTTTGCTATTTCCTTTGCAAATAGCAATGGATCTGGTAAATCATAAAAGCAAGAATAACTTGATATAAGACTAGCTTTCTTACCATTCAAAATAACATCTAAATTTTTGGATGGAAAGAAATCAGGCACTAAAGTTGAGTGAAATTTTGTGTAGTTATCTATAAATTTTGTGCCTGTGAAATCAACACCTATTTTTTGTAAATTATTATCAAAAAAACTTAATGAGGTTGCATCATTACTACCAATATCAATAATAATATCACCATCATTAAGGCTAACTAAATTTTTGAGTAAATCTGCTTTTGATTTAAGATGTTCCACCATAGATGAATTTAATGCGGACTCATACCCGTAACCCTCTCCATATAATAAATCTAAATCATAAACTTCATTTATTTGAGTTAAACCACAATCATTACACATTGATAATGACATATTAAATTTATTAACTGAATGACCTTCTGGTATAAAAACACCAGTAAGTGCTTGAGGCCCTAGATCAAAAACATTTATTAAGTTGGATGATTCACAAACCCTGCATTTTTTGTTTATTTTTAAATTCGTCATTATTTTGCCTTAGTTTCCAATTTCTTGGATTAATTTTTGATTCTTTGCATCTTTGAAATCACTCTCAACCATAAGATCAACCATTTCATCAAAGGATATCTTTGGTTGCCAACCGAGATCGTTGTGAGCTTTGGTTGGGTCTCCTAGAAGTGTTTCTACCTCACTTGGTCTGAAATATTTTGGGTCTACTTTTACAATTGGCTTGTCATTAAAATTACCGACTTCATTGATTCCTTGGCCCGTCCACTTTATCGGCATACCTAATTTCATGGCAGCTTGTTCTACAAAAAACCTAACACTATATTGAATTCCTGTAGCAATAACATAATCAATTGGCTTATCTTGTTGAAGCATCAACCACTGCATTTCAACATAATCTTTAGCATGTCCCCAATCTCTTAAAGCATCTAAATTACCTAAAAAAAGAGTTTCTTGCATACCAAGCTTAATCCTGGATAAAGCCATAGTGATTTTTCTTGATACAAATGTTTCGCCGCGTCGCTCTGACTCGTGGTTAAATAAAATACCATTACAGGCAAACATATCATAAGACTCTCTATAATTTACAGTTATCCAGTATGCATAAAGCTTAGCGACACCATATGGGCTTCTTGGGTAAAATGGAGTAGATTCACTTTGAGGTGTTTCTAAAACCTTTCCATATAACTCACTAGTGCTTGCCTGATAGAATTTAATTTTCTTTGTCAATCCAAGCTGCCTTACCGACTCGAGAAGTCTTAATGTTCCTAGAGCATCACAATCTGCAGTGTATTCTGGTTGCTCAAAACTTATAGC
>Ga0213861_10003155_pt1 | contig 13672 bp, 12 predicted proteins | sample PICome_4_FD_160110 | JGI IMG/M metagenome (GOLD analysis project Ga0213861, IMG submission 160110) | Coastal seawater microbial communities near Pivers Island, North Carolina, United States - PICO131 | ecosystem: Environmental > Aquatic > Marine > Coastal | place: USA: North Carolina... | reverse complement strand
CGTTGATCCTTGGCCATGAAGCAGCAGGCCGGATCGTTGGCGGACCCCGCGACGGTGAGCGGGTGACGTTGAACCCGCTGGTGACCTGCGGCACTTGCCGCGCGTGCCTTGCAGGCCGCGATAACCTGTGTCCGACGCGGATGATCATTTCGATGCCGCCCCGCGAGGGGGCCTTTGCTGAAATGGTCGTCATGCGTGACGAAAATCTGGTGACCGTGCCGGACGATGTCCCGTTGCGCAAAGCGGCCTTGGCAGAGCCCTTGGCTTGCGGCTGGCATGCGGTCCGCCTTGGTGCTCAGGCGCTGAGCCTGCCGCTGGCAGAGGCGACATGCCACGTCATCGGTGGCGGTGCGATCGGGGTCGGGGCGGCACTTGCGTTGCGGGCCTTTGGCGCCACGCAGATCACCGTGGCCGAGCCCAATGCGACCCGTCGGGCGACGCTGGACGCGATTGACGGTTTTGATGCGGTCGCCCCCGGTGTGGTGAGGCAGGCCGATCTGGTCATTGACGGGGTGGGCTATGCCGCGACCCGCGCGGATGCGACTGCGATCACAAATCCGGGTGGGGTGATTATGCATATCGGTCTGGGCGAAGGCACGGGCGGCCTTGATATCCGGCGGATGACCTTGCAGGAAATCAGCTTTATCGGGACATATACCTACACCGCACAAGATTTCCGCGACACGGCGGCCGCCATTTTTGACGGACGTCTTGGCGCACTTGACTGGACCGAACAGCGCCCCCTTGCGGATGGGCAACAAGCCTTTGCTGATATCCGTGCGGGCAGGGTGGCTGCTCCCAAAATCATACTGGAGCCGTTCAATGTATAATAAAATCCTTGTTCCCATGGCGCTTGATCACGGGATTGGCGCAGAGGCCCTACAGGTCGCGGCCAAGCTTTTGAACGACGGCGGCACGATCATCGCACTGCACGTTCATGAAGCACCGCAAGGCTCTGTCAGCGCCTATCTCGACGAAGGCGTCGTGCAAGCTGCCTTTGACCGCGCAAAGGCCGTCATGGATGCCCGCGTGCAAGACATGCCGCATGTGACGGCCCTGACCGTCAAGGGGCATAGCGGGCGTAGCATCATTGATGTCGCAAAAGAAAGCGCTGTGGATTGTATCGTGATCGGGTCGCATAAACCCGGATTGATCGATTACTTGCTGGGTTCAACTGCGGCGCGGGTGGTGCGTCATGCGCCTTGCGCCGTTCATGTTCTGCGAACCACAAAATAAGACATAACTTTTCTCTCATCCCCATCCGAAGGAGCAACCCTTGAGTATTGATAAGAAAATTGTGGACGATCTCGTCGCGAATGACGTGTCATTCATCACGACCGTCCCGTGCAAGCAACTTGCCGGCGTCATCGAAGAAGTCGATGCGCGGCCCGAAATCTTCCACATCCCGTCCAACAAGGAAGACGAAGGTATGGGGCTTTGTGCCGGTGCGTGGATGGGCGGCAAACGCCCTGCCATCATCATGCAAAACACAGCGATCGGTGTGACGATCAACACGCTTGCGACGTTGATCCAATACTACCGGATGCCGCTGCCGATGATCATCTCTTACCGTGGTGAATTGCGCGAACCTGTGGCCTGTCAGGTCGAAATGGCCGTGCACACCAAAGCCTTGCTCAACCAGATGAATATTCCGACCTATCACTTCCACAAGGAAAGCGACGCCAGCGAGCTGGACGCGATCCTGAAATATACATTCATGTGCAACAAACCTGTGGCGATCCTGACGGATGCGTCCTTCTGGGGAGGCTACGGAGACCAATGATCCGTTCAGAAATCCTGCGCGAAATCGCGCCAATCCTTCATGACCAACTGGTCGTCGGCAACATCGGTCTGCCCAGCCAAGAGCTGCATATGATCGACGATAACGCCAAGAACTTCTATATGCTTGGCACGATGGGTCAGTCCTCGTCCATCGGTTTGGGCCTTGCTTTGTCGCAGCCCAAGACAGTCATCTCCATCGACGGGGACGGTTCTGTTTTGACGAACCTTGGCACCTTGCCGACAATCGCGAACAACGTGGCCGACAACTATATCTTGTTGATCATCGATAACGGGTCCTATGGCTCGACGGGCGACCAGCCGACCTATGCGGGCAAGAAAACCAAGCTTGAAAAAGTGGCCGAAGCCTGCGGTTGCGAGAACGTCGTCGTCTGTCAGGACGTGGACACTGGCAAGACACTGCAAGCGGCCATCGACAGCAAAAAGATGACCATCATCGTCGTGAAATGCGACAGCGGCAACATCAAGCTGCCCGTGATCACGATGGACCCTGTTGTGATCCGCGATCGCTTCATGAAGGCGGTTGCCAGCTAAATGGCTGCGGGCATTCATTCAAGCGCGGACGCACGGCGTCTTGCACGCAAGCGTCTGCCTTGGATGGTGTTCGACTATATCGACGGGGCCGCAGGGGCGGAAACTGGTGCATTGCGCAATCGCGCGGCCTTTGATGCCATCACCCTGCGGCCCCGTATCTTGCGCAATGTCAGCGACCGGAGCCTGTCGGTCCCTCTCTTCGGGCAAGCCACAAAGGCCCCTTTCGGGATCAGTCCGATGGGCATGTGCAACCTGTCCGGCCCCGGGGCGGATATGATGCTCGCGCGCCTTGCCGCGCGCGAGAATGTGCCGCTGGGTGTGTCCACCGTGGCCTCGACCGCGATGGAGCCGTTGATTGAGGCGGCGCAGGGCAACGCTTGGTTCCAGCTCTACTTTAGCGGCGACGGGGACGGCACATTCAAGCTGGTCAACCGTGCAAAAGCGGCGGGCTACAAGACCATTGTCCTGACCGTCGATGTGCCCGAAGTCGGGCGTAGGCCGCGCGAATTGCGTCACGGTTTCACCATGCCCTTCAAGATCGGCCCCAAGCAATTCATCGACTTTGCGCTGCACCCGCAATGGTCGCTCGCGACCCTGTTCAAAGGCCGCCCCCAAATGGCGAACTTTGCCATGGAGGGCTATGCCTTTGACCGCACCGAGAGCCGCGCGCGTGCCGATTGGGACACGCTCTCGAAGCTGCGCGACATGTGGGATGGCACGTTGGTGGTCAAAGGTGTGCTTGATGCGCAGGATGCAGTTGCGCTGAAAAATAAGGGCGTTAATGCGGTGCAAGTGTCGAGCCACGGCGGTCGCCAACTGGAAAGCGCGCCGTGCCCGATCACGGCTTTGGCCGATATTCGCGCCGCCGTTGGCCCTGACTATCCGCTATTTTTCGACAGTGGATTGCGCAGCGGCGAAGACGTCGTGAAGGCCTATGCGCAAGGGGCGAATTTCGCGTTTCTGGGGCGTATCTTGCAGTTTGCCATCGCGGCAGGCGGCGAAGCGGGGCTTGCGGAGCTTTGGTCTGTCTTGAAAACCGAGACGAGCATTACCTTGGCGCAGATCGGACAAACCTCGCTGTTACCCTCACCCGATGACACCGATCCCTTCGGTCAAGGCGGGCAGGGGGATCACACCTAAAGTGTGCCGCGGCCCGTGTTCGTATTGAGAAAGAACTGCGCGCGGATGGGTTCACAGGCCGCACCTTGCGCACGGGCATTGCCGCCAATGCTCCCCGCTTCGATCTTGGGCGGAATAAGCCCGCGGGTGTCTTGGGTCGCGACATAGCGGCGGACCCTTGCTACGAGGTCATCGCGCAAACTTGCGGGGAACGAGCCGTCAATCAGGATCGCCTCGAAATCAATGACCGAGCAGACCGACAAACTGGCCTTTGCCAGCTCTTGGGCTGTCTGCAAAAGCCATGGCTCGACATAGCGGTTGAGCCTCGTCCAGCTTTCGGGGTCATCCCAAAGCTGGCGGGTGTCGATGTCGACTTCGCGCAGGCGGTCCTCTAGCTGGTGAATGGAGGCCATATCAATCAGTTGCATACTTTCCCCGATGGGGCTGATGCTGCGCAACGACCCGAGCGCGCCCGCGTTGCCTTGGCGGCCAACATAAACCGAGTTGTTCAGAACAACGCCGCCGCCGATGAAGGCACCGATAAAGAAATAGGCGTAATCCTGAAACTCTTTACCACGCCCGTAGGTGTGTTCGGCCTGACAGGCCGCCGTCGCGTCATTTACTAGGATCACGGGCAGGTCGCTAAAGCGCGCAATCTCTGCGGTCAGATCCACATCTTTCCAAGACCGGAATGTTTTGGATGTCGGGTCAGCGGGATCGCCCCAGTTCCAGAACTCGAATGGCGCGGCTACACCAATCCCGCAAATGCGGGCAACCTCATCGGGGGACATATCCGCAGTCAGGTCCGTCATCCCTGCCGACAGAAAGTCGAGCACGGTTTGTGTGACAGGAAAGTCATAGGTGATTTTGCGTTCGCCACAGGTGCCACCGCGAAAATCCATAAGCAGCAGATCCGCCGATCTGCGTCCGATCTTGATGCCGAAGGCATAGGCACCCTTTGCGGCCAGCCGCATCGGGACAGAGGGCTTGCCCACTTTGCCGCGCACGGGATCGCCACGCTCGATCAGACCGTCGGATTCAAGTTGGCGCAAGATGCCAGAAACAGTGGGGGGCGAGAGACCAGCAAGCTTTGCGAGATCACTTCCCGGCAGCGAATCGTGACGCTGGATAAGCGAGAGCAGCAGGCGTTCGTTGTGATCTCTCACGCCCCTTTGGCTCAAGCCAATACTCAGTGATCTAACCAATCCGTCATCCATTTTGCGCACCTTACCTGTGCTTTCTTTAGGAAAACATAGCAGAAGTTAATTAATAAAGAAAGTTAACTAATTAATTGACGCAGGGTCTCGAATCGCGCAATGTAGATTCCAGCACCGGCATGAGCTGGATCGCTAACAGCGAAGGGCAAGCGCCCTGATATTTTGTTTTCTGGGAGGAAACTATGAAGAAATTACTGGCTGGGTCCGCGTTGGCCCTTATCGCATCCGTTGGCATGGCATCTGCTGCTGACCTGACTTGCCTGATCACAAAGAACAACACCAACCCTTTCTTCGTGAAGATGAAAGAGGGCGCTGAAGCTGCTGCAACGGCTGCTGGCATGGACTTCCAGGCTTACGCTGGCGTGACTGACGGCGACGCTGCCCCACAGATCACTGCGATTGAAAACTGCGTTGCGGCTGGTGCCAAGGGTATCTTGATCACACCGTCCAACGACTCGGTTGGTCCGGCTCTGATCGACGCCCGCGCTGCAGGCGTTCTGGTGATCGCACTTGATACACCACTGGCTGATCCAGAAGCACAGGACATGACATTCGCGACTGACAACTTTGAAGCTGGCCTTTTGATCGGTCAGTGGGCTGCTGCGACACTTGGTGACGACGCTGCAAACGCCAAAATCGGCATGCTCGACATCAACAAAGACAACATCTCTGTTGACGTTGCACGCGACACAGGCTTCCTCGTTGGTTTCGGCATCGAAGTGCCTGATCTGACTGTTATGGGTTCCGAGACAGACCCGCGCGTCATCGGTCACGAGACATCGCAAGCCTCTGTTGAAGGCGGCGTGACTGCGATGGAAAACCTGCTCGCAAAAGACCCTGACATCAACGTTGTTTACACAATCAACGAGCCCGCTGCTGAGGGTGCTTACCAAGCGCTGCAGAACGCTGGCAAAGCTGAAGGTGTTTTGGTTGTTTCCGTTGACGGCGGCTGCCCGGGTATCGCTAGCGTTAAGGCTGGCGTGATCGGTGCGACATCCCAGCAGTACCCGCTGTTGATGGCGTCCAAAGGCGTTGAAGCAATCGCAGCCTACGCAGCAGACGGCACAAAGCCATCTGCGTCCGAAGGCCTGACATTCTTCAACACAGGGGTGAACCTTGTGACAGATGCACCAGCCGAAGGCGTGCCATCTATTGACAGCGACAAGGGCACTGAGCTCTGCTGGGGCTAAGCCTTTTACGCTCGCGTGATTAGTGAAAGGGCGGCATTCTCATGTCGCCCTTTTTCATACAGTCGGACCGCATAAGTGGGGGAACAGAATAATATGACTGACCAGAAACCAAAAGCGCCAGCAGGTGCGGATTTTGAAGCAGGCTTGGCGGCCGCAGATAAATCCGTCGCCTCATTCGCGCGCGATGATAAGACCATCGGGCATATCTTGCGCGGCATCTTGCGCGGTAATCCAACAATCATTCCGGCAATGGTGCTGCTGATCAGCGTGATCTGCTTTGGCATCATTGCGCCGAACTTCATGACACCAGGTGTTCTTTCGCTTGTGCTGAAACAGGTGACGGTCACAGGCGTTGTCGCCATCGCGCAGACTTTGATCATTCTGACTGCAGGTATCGATCTCTCGGTTGGTGCTATCATGGTGCTGTCGTCGATGATCATGGGGCGTCTGGCCGTTGATTTCGGCATTCCGCCGTTCTTTGCAGTTACGATCAGCATGTTCTTTGGCGGTCTCATGGGCTGGTTGAACGGCTTTCTGGTCACCTACATCAAGCTCCCGCCGTTTATCGTGACCTTGGGCACGCTCTCGGTATTTACCGCACTTTTGCTGTGGTATTCCGGCTCCCAGTCGATCCGCGGCGCAGACATTCGCGAAATCGCCCCGAGCATTCTGTTCTTCGGGCAATCGGTTACCTTTGGCGGATTTGTCTTAACCTATGGCGGGATCGCGCTGATTATTCTGGCGCTGGTCGTGTGGTATCTTTTGAACCAGACAGCTTGGGGGCGGCATGTGCATGCTATCGGGGACGACCCTGATGCGGCGATGCTCTCCGGGATCAAGATCAACCGCACGCTTATCTCTGTTTATGCTCTCGCAGGTCTGATCTGTGCCTTTGCAGGCTGGGTCGCGGCGGGGCGGGTAGGCTCGATCTCTCCTATCGGTTTTTCGGACATCAACCTTGCCAGTATCACGGCTGTTGTGATCGGTGGCACCTCGCTTTTCGGCGGGCGTGGTTCGATCCTTGGCTCGGTCCTCGGGGCGATGATTGTGGGCGTGTTCAACACGGGCCTCTCGCTCGCAGGCGTTGACGACTACTGGCAAATGTTCGCGGCAGGCAATCTTGTTTTGATCGCTGTTGCGCTTGACCAATGGCTGCGGAGGGCCACCAAATGAGTGATATTCAACCTGTCATCCGCGCACGCGGTCTGATGAAACGCTATGGCACTGTGATCGCCATGGACGGGGCGGACTTCGATCTTTACCCCGGCGAGATTTGTGCGGTCATTGGCGACAACGGCGCGGGCAAATCGACATTGATCAAAGCGCTGTCTGGGGCGGTTACGCCTGACCACGGCGAGGTTCTGGTCGATGGCAAGCCCGTGCACTTCCGCTCGCCGGACGATGCGCGCAATGAAGGGATCGAGACGGTTTACCAGAACCTCGCGCTCTCACCTGCCTTGTCGATTGCAGATAACATGTTTCTGGGGCGCGAATGGCGCAAACCGGGGATCATGGGGTCGGTGTTTCGGCAGATGGATCAAAAGCGGATGCAAGACTTCGCCCGTGACAAGCTCTCCGAACTCGGTCTGATGACGATCCAGAACATCAACCAAGCGGTTGAGACGCTCTCGGGTGGTGAACGGCAAGGTGTGGCAGTGGCGCGTGCTGCGGCTTTTGGCTCAAAGGTGATCATCCTTGACGAGCCAACAGCAGCCCTCGGCGTCAAGGAATCCCGCCGCGTGCTGGAGCTTATCCTCGATGTGCGCTCGCGTGGCATCCCGATCATCCTGATCAGCCACAACATGCCGCATGTTTTTGAAGTCGCCGACCGTATTCATGTGCATCGCCTAGGCAAACGGCTCTGTGTCATTGATCCAAAGGACTACACCATGTCCGACGCGGTTGCCTTCATGACAGGCGCGAAAGAGGCACCAGCGGCCTGATCTGCCCAACAGGATATTGAGGTTAGCCCCAAGCGGGCTGACCTCGTTTGCGTGATTTTGAACGAGCGGCATTTCGACAATCACCTTGACGCAACGGCCCTTTTCCGAATTTCTCTTTATAGAGAAACGGGGGGCTGTGATGAAGGCGCATACGCGGGTTGTTGTTATCGGGGGCGGCATTGCAGGCTGTTCGACGCTTTACCACCTGACAAAAGAGGGCTGGACAGATGTTGTGCTGATCGAGCGCAACGAGCTGACCTCTGGCACAACGTGGCACTCGGCGGCCCAAGTCACCAACTTTGGTATGAACCAAACGATGGTCGGGCTGAAATCACACTCGATCAAGCTTTATAAAGAGCTGCGTGATGACGTGGATTACCCTGTCAGCTATCGCCACGGTGATGGCGGTATCCGGCTGGCCAATACCGAGGCTCAGATGGACGGCTACCGTCACTTCGCCTCGATGGCGCGTGGGATGGGCGTTGAGTTTGAAGTCATCGACGCCGCAGAATGCGCCCGCCGTCACCCGCTGATTTCGACCGACAACCTGCTTGGCGGGCTGTGGGACGGCAACGATGGCGACATCGACCCTGCGTCCTTGTGCCAAGCGCTCGCGCGTCGCGCCCGTAATGCAGGTGCAGAGGTTTACCGCAACACGCCCGTTATCGGTCTGACCCAGCACAAGGATGATAGCTGGACAGTCCATACGGAACACGGCGACATCAGCTGCGAGATCGTGGTCAACGCCTGCGGTTACCGCGTCAATGAGGTGGGCGCGATGATGAACGTGCATCACCCCGTCATGTCGATGGAACACCAGTATTTTGTGACCGAAGACATCCCCGCGATCGTGGAAGCGGGCCACCGTATGCCGCTGATCCGCTGCCCGATCAGCGACTATTACTGCCGTCAGGAAAAGAACGGCCTGCTCATCGGTTTCTACGAACAAGGGTGTAAAACATGGGGCATGGACGGGATTGATCCGCACTTTGTCAACGCGCTTTGCCCTGATGATCTGGACCGGATTACGGATGTTCTCGAAGGCGCCTTCGCGCGCATGCCAGCCCTGACAGACGTCGGCATCAAGACTGTCGTGAACGGCCCGATTACCTACACAATCGACGGCGCACCGCTTGTTGGCCCGATCCCGGGCAAGCGAAATGCGTTCTGCATCACCGGGTTGCGGGCAGGCTTGGGCGAGGGCGGCGGCCATGGCTGGATGCTCGCGCAGCAGATCGTACATGGCGAGGCCTGCTACGATACATGGTGCATAGACCCGCGCCGCTTTACGGGCCACGCAAACGTTGAATTGACCGCGCTCAAGGCGATTGAGGACTACCAAAACGAATTCCGCTTCCACTTCCCCAACGAGCACCGCCCCGCAGGGCGCATGGCCAAAACCACGCCGCTTACCCCGATCCTCGCGGCGCAGGGCGCAGCGTTCACGGTTGTGAACGGCTGGGAGCGGATGGAGTTTATCAAGCCAAGCCCCGATTTCCATGTGACCCACAGCTTCCATTTTGATGAAAGTTTCCCCGTCGTGGCGGAGGAGGTGGCGGCCGTGCAAAACGGGGTCGGCCTGACCGAGGTCAACGGCTTCAACCGTTTCGAGATCACAGGCAGCGACGCAGGGTCGTTCATCGACCGGATGTTTTGCGGCAGGATCACGGCCGAGGCGGGGCGCGTCGGCTTGGGCTACCTCTTGAACCGCCACGGCAGGCTCAAAGGCGAGGCCACGATCGCGAACCTGCCCGCCTCTGATCGTGGACCTGTGCGGATGTGGTACGGCTCTGCGGCCGCTTCCGAGTATCACGACATGGATTGGCTGACAAAACACATCGGCGCAGATGAAGATGTCACGATCAAATCGCTCACCAACGACATGACGATCTTGGTGATTGCAGGGCCAAAAGCGCGGGATGTGCTGCAATCGGTCAGCCGTGCGGATTGGTCCAAAGCGGGTTTCCCGTGGCTCTCGGTGCGCGAATGCTTCATCGGCTTTGCCCCCGCCACCGTCATGGCCGTCAGTTTCTCTGGCGAAATGGCTTACGAAATCCACGTGCCAAACGCCTCGCTCTACGCGGCCTACACGGCGCTGCGCGAAGCGGGTGAAGCGCATGGGATGACACTATTTGGCGCACATGCCATTGACTCGATGCGCATGGAGAAGGGCTACCTGCATTGGAAGGGCGATATCCTGTCCGAATTCGATCCCTTTGAGACGGGCCTTGATCGCTTTGTGCATCTTGAAAAGGCGGATTTCATCGGCAAGGCGGCTCTGACCCTACGGGCAAAAACGGCGCCCAAGAAGCGGCTCGTCACGATCCAGGTGGACAGCGAGACAACGCCCGCGCGCCCCGGGGCTTCGGTCATGCTTGATGGCACGGTCGTCGGGACTGTGTCGTCTGGCGGTTACGGGCACCGCGTCAAAATGAACTTGGCCTATGCATTTGTCGACGCGGCGGTGGCGGCACAGGGCCAAGAGTTTGCGATTGATATTCTCGGTCTGATTGTGCCGGCGCGCGTTGTGGCAAAGGTGCAATATGACGCGGCCAATCTGCGGGTGCGGGCATAAGCGATTATCAGAAAACTGCACGATCCCGCTAACTGTGCTCTTGCGGTAGGCGCTGGTTCGACTATTTTCTCCCAGCTTTCTGGGAGGAACTGGCGCCATGGAATTTGACTATATCATTGTGGGTGCCGGATCTGCGGGATGTGTTCTGGCAGAGCGTTTAAGCGCCAAGGGCCAAAGGGTTTTGGTGCTGGAAGCGGGGGGTAGCGATGCGCGCTTCTGGATCAAACTGCCGCTTGCATACGGCTATACTTTCAACGATCCAAAGGTGAACTGGCGCTATACAGCGGAGCCTGATGCAGGGCTGAACAACCGCGCCGCCTATTGGCCGCGAGGCCGCGTGATCGGCGGGTCCAGCTCGATCAACGCGATGGCCTATGTGCGCGGGCTGCCCCATGACTTCAACGACTGGGAACAGGCCGGCGCCAAGGGCTGGAACTGGGGCACGGTGCGGCAAACCTATGAAAAAATGGAAAGCAACAGCGAAAAGGGGGCCGACGGCAAGATGCGGATCAGGGGCAACGGCCCCGTGCGCGTGTCTGACTTGCGCAAAAACATGCACCCGTTTTCCGAGCGGTTTCTGGATGTGGCCCGCGACCTCGGCTGGGACGTGCTCGACAATATGAACGGCACCTCCTTTGAGGGGATTTCCTATTACCGCAGCACAGTGCGCAATGGGATACGCCATTCGGCGGCGGACGCGTTCTTGCGCCCCGCGATGAAGCGGTCCGGTGTGAAGGTCGTGCGCGGCGCGTTGGTCGAGAAGGTCGAGATCGAAAACAACAAGGCGACGGGCGTATGGTATCGCTTGGGCGGCAAGCGCCTTTTTGCGCGCGCCAAGGGCGAAGTGATCCTGAGCGCGGGCGCTGTCAATTCGCCGCAAGTGTTGCAACTCTCCGGCGTAGGCCCTGCCGCGCTTCTCAAGCAGCATGGCATCGCCGTGAAAGCGGACCTGAGCCAAGTTGGCCAAGGGCTGCAAGACCATCTTGCGATCACCCACCACTATGCCGCCAACGAGCCGACACTGAATAACCGATTGGGTAAGCTTTACGGGCGGATGACAGCAGGTCTGGAATATGCGTCGCGCCGCTCCGGGCCTTTGGGAGTTCCGGTCAATCAGGTCGGCGGCTTTGTGCGCTCTGACGCCAGTCGGCACGCGCCGGACATGCAGATATACTGCAACCCCGCGTCCTATGGCATGACCGCCGACGGCAAGCCTGACATGGGCCCTGCGCCCGGGTTTATCCTGTCGGCGCAACCATGCAGACCGACCAGCCGCGGACAGATCAATATCGTCTCGGGCGACCCGATGGACGCGCCAAAGATCGAACCCAACTCGCTTTCCACCGAAAAAGACATCGACGATGTGTTGCGCGCCTCGCGGCTGGTGCAGGCCATGGCTGCGACGCCAACGGTCAAACGGGTGATGAAAGCGGTCAAAGCGCCCGATATTTCGCAAATGAACGACGCGGAACTGATCGAAAATTTCCGCGCCCGTGCCTCGACGGTGTTCCACCCGACCTGCACCTGCCGCATGGGAGAAAGTGCCACAGACTCCGTGCTGGACGCGCGTTTGAGGGTGCATGGGATCGACGGGCTGCGGGTGGTGGATGCCTCCGCGTTTCCGAACCTGACCTCTGGCAATACCAATGCGCCGACGCTGATGCTGGCGATGCGGGCCGCGGACCTGATCTTGGCGGATGCGGCAAAAGGCTAGGCAAAAGTTTTCAAAGACGGTTGCGCTTGGGGGCCAGCCTGTCATCATAAACCAAACTTGGGGATTTCGCGGCAGGCGCGTCACCCTTTTATCACGTAGGAAGATACTATGACTATTCGCTTTGCAATTCTCGGCGCGGGCCGCATCGGGCAGGTTCACGCAAAGGCCGTGGCTTCGACGCCGCAAGCCACGCTTGTCGCCATCGCTGATCCGGTCGCGGCAGCCGCCCAAAATGTGGCCGACACCTATGGCTGCGATATCCGCACCATTGACGCCATCAGCCAGAGCGCGGATGTCGATGCGGTCGTGATCTGCACCCCTACCGACACTCATGCCGACCTGATCGAACAGTTTGCCCGCGCAGGCAAGGCGGTGTTCTGCGAAAAGCCGGTGGATCTGGACATCGACCGCGTGCGCGACTGCATCAAGGTTGTGGCCGAGGAAAAAGCGACGCTTATGGTCGGCTTCCAGCGCCGTTTCGATCCCGATTTTCTGGCGCTCAAGAAAGCGATTGATGATGGCGCGATTGGCGAGGTCGAGATGGTCACACTGACCAGCCGCGATCCGGGCGCGCCACCTGCCGAATATATCAAACGCTCTGGCGGTATCTTCCGCGATATGACGATCCATGATTTCGATGTGGCCCGCTGGCTGCTGGGCGAGGAAGTTGCAACCGTGCAAGCCGCCGCCTCCGTGCTGACTGATCCTGCGATCAAGGCCTTGGGCGATTACGACAGCGTCAACGTGATCCTGACCACGGCGAGCGGCAAGCAGTGCACCATCAGCAACAGCCGCCGCGCGACCTATGGTTACGACCAGCGCATCGAGGTGCATGGCTCGCTCGGCTCCGTCTCTGCCGAAAACCATCGCATGTCGCGCATCGAGGTTGCCAATGGGGCAGGCTATACACGCGCACCGCTGCTGGATTTCTTCATGTTGCGCTATATGACGGCCTATACCAATGAAATCGCGGCCTTTGTTGCGGCCATTGCCGACGGCACACCGACGCCCACCACGGGTTATGACGGGCTCAAGGCACTTGAGCTGGCGGATGCCGCCGTCAAGTCTGTGGAAACAGGCCAAGTGATCAAGCTCGGATAACGCATGTCCCAAAAGAAGTTCTTCAATCTCCGCCTGCCTTTTTTTCTGCCGCTTTGGCGCAGGGTGCTGACCACTGGCGTGCTTGCAGGCTGGACGGGGGTTGAAATCTGGGGAGAAAATATCGGCTGGGCTATCCTGTTTGGGGCAGGGGCGGCCTATACGGCCTATGAATTCTTCATCGCCTTCGATCCGGCGCATTATGAAGACAAAGCCGATGACTGATCTGCTGCGCAAACCCTTTGGCACACATGGCAAGGTGCATGACATCACCGCACAGAGTGCAGGTTGGCGCTATGTCGGCTTTGGGCTTCACCGTTTGCGTGCGGGTGAGAGTGTCGCGGAAGCGACGGGCGACCGCGAGGTGATCTTGGTCATGGTCGAGGGCAAGGCGCAGATCACGGGGGCAGGGCAGGATTGGGGCGTTTTGGGCGACCGTATGAACGTTTTTGAGAAAACCCCGCCGCATTGCCTCTATCTAC
>Ga0213861_10003153_pt1 | contig 13681 bp, 11 predicted proteins | sample PICome_4_FD_160110 | JGI IMG/M metagenome (GOLD analysis project Ga0213861, IMG submission 160110) | Coastal seawater microbial communities near Pivers Island, North Carolina, United States - PICO131 | ecosystem: Environmental > Aquatic > Marine > Coastal | place: USA: North Carolina... | reverse complement strand
GGAGGGTTCTACAAGGCGCCCGACCCCGAAGCCATCCGGGCAATGATCCCCGAACTTGACTGGGGGGCCGAGGCCGCAAGGGCGCTGGTGCTGGCCTTTGCCAAGTTCGACTTTCCGCAGGACGGGACAGACTACACCTTTGTCTCTCTTGTCGATCGGGATCGCTACCCCATCCTGCAAGGGCGGATCGGATCGAACCGGGGTCTGGATATCGACGTCACCCGCTTTAACGACCAATTTACCGAAACCCATGTCAGCCATTCCAACGCCTTGCAGGGCCGGATGCGGGACGGGTCTGCCTATCTGGTCGGGCCACTGGCGCGCTATGCCAACAACTACGACACTTTGGGCCCGACCGTTCAGGCCACCGCGCGCGAGGCGGGCCTTGGCCGGGTCGTGACCAACCCGTTCCAGTCCATCCTCGTCCGCCTGATCGAGGTTCAATATGCCTGCGAAGAGGCCGCCCGCCTCGCCCGTGCCTATGTGCCGCCGGTGCCCGCCCATATCGACACCCCACCACGTGCCGGGGTCGGCCACGGCATCACCGAGGCCCCACGAGGCATCTGCTACCACCGCTACGAGACCGATACCGACGGGCGCATCATGGCCGCCCAGATCGTGCCCCCCACCTCGCAGAACCAACCCCAGATCGAAGAGGACCTGACCCGCGTCGTCATGGCGAACCGTCATCTGCCGGATGCCGACCTCAAATGGCGGTGCGAACAGACGATCCGCAACTATGACCCCTGCATTTCCTGTGCGACCCATTTCCTGAAGCTGAGGGTAGACCGTGACTGAACTATCTTCTTACCCCCCATTGATTGTGGGCATCGGGAACCCGTTTCGCCACGATGACGGGGTTGGTCCCTGGGTGGCCCAAAGGCTGGCACGGGCGGGGCTGGAGACGACCGAGCATGCCGGCGACGGGACGGGCCTTCTGGACCTGTTCCTGACGCGCCCCAGTCTTATCCTTATCGACGCCACTCGCAGCCGCCAACCGCCGTGGACATACGTCTGTCTTGATGCAGGCGTTGCGCCGGTGCAGGCCGATCTGTTCCACTACTCGACCCATCGGTTCGGTCTGGCCGAAGCGGTGGAAACCGCCCGCACCCTTGGCCTGTTGCCCCGCCGTCTGATCATCCACGGGATCGAAGGCCAGAGCTTCGGGCAAGGTCAGGGCCTGTCCGAGGTCGTCGAAACGGCGGCCGAGGCCCTGGTTGACCGCCTTGGCGCGCCTACCCCCGCCCCGCCCAAGGGGGGACCCGCCTGATGTGCCTTGCTGTCCCGATGCAGATCACCGCCATCGACGGCCATATGGCCAGATGCGAGGCCAAGGGGATTGGCCGGTCGGTCAGCCTGTTCCTTTTGCAGCATGAACCCGTCGCGGTAGGCGATCACGTGGTCGTCCATGTCGGCTATGCCATCCAGAAGGTCACGGCAGGCGATGCCGCACGGGCGTGGGACATCTACGAGGCCATGTTCCGCGACGCGGTGGAAGAAACGCCCGATGCATGAGCTTTCCATCTGTCAAAGCCTGTTGAAAGAGGTGGCCCGCGCCGTCGCAAACCAGTCCGATGTGCAATCCCAGGCCGTCGTGACGGCGGTTGACATCGCCCTTGGCCCCCTGTCGGGAGTTGATCCCGGCCAGCTTTTGCGAGCGTTTGACCTTGCCCGCAGGGGCACACCGGCAGAGGCCGCCGTGTTGCGGATCGAACCTGTCCCCGTCTCCGTCTGGTGTGCCGAGTGCGGGACGGAAAGCACGGTCCCGCCAAACGCCCTTGTTTGCAGTAGGTGCGGAACCTGGCGGGTCAGCTTGCGATCAGGGGCGGACCTGTCGCTTCGCTCTGTCACCCTGTCCGACCCTGACGGCCCAGCGCCCAAGGACGGGACCTGCCCCGAGGAGAAAACCGATGTGTATTGAGTGCGGTTGCGCCTTTCCCCCCGGCATGGTCCAGATCACCACCGCCGCGCAAAAGGCGGTCAATCTTGTGGCACCCCCCCATACGCTGGAACTGCACACCAGCCTTATGCGGGCAAACGATGAGGCGGCAGCCCATAACCGCGCCCATTTCGCCTGGGCCGATGTTCTTGTCATCAACCTCATGTCCGCGCCAGGGTCGGGCAAGACCAGCCTTCTGGAGGCGACCATCGAGGCACTTGGCAACAGCGTCCGTATCGGTGTGATAGAAGGCGATCTTGAAACCGAAAATGACGCCGCCCGCATCCGCGCCAAAGGGGTGCCAGCGGTCCAGATCACCACCGGGCAGGCCTGTCACCTGGATGCGGCCATGATCCACGGGGCGCTGCACCAACTAGACCTTTCCCAGATTGACGTTTTGTTCATCGAAAATGTGGGCAACCTGGTCTGCCCGGCCGGGTTCGACCTTGGGCAGGACGCCAATGTTGTCCTGTTGTCGGTGGCCGAAGGCGACGACAAGCCGTCGAAATACCCGGTGATGTTTCGGGTCGCCGACCTCGTCCTCCTGACAAAGGCCGATCTGGCGCCGCATATGGACGACTTTTCCCTCGACCGGGCGACGAGCAACATCCGGCGGCTGGCGAATGATGCGCCGGTTCATGCCGTCTCGGCCCGCCGGCCCAACAGCCTGACCCAGGGTCTGACCCCGGGTCTAACTCCCTGGCTTGACTGGTTGGAAGGCGCATTGGGCCGCCGCTCCTTTCCAACGAAAGACGCCCCATGACTGCCGCCACATCCACTGAACGGGCGCGCGCGCTGCTGGCAAAGATCCATGCCCTGCCCCTGACACGCGAGGTCCGGGTGATGAATGTCTGTGGCGGGCACGAAAGGTCGATCTCGATGGCGGGCCTGCGCGCGGTTCTGCCGTCACGGATCACCCTGATCCCCGGCCCCGGTTGTCCGGTTTGCGTCTGTCCAGAAGAGGACATCTTTGCCGCGATCGACCTGTCGCAACGACCAGAGATCACGCTCGTTACCTTTGGGGACATGCTGCGGGTGCCTGCCAATGTGCCCAAGGGCACCCCCCGCTCGCTTGAGGCGGCCCGAGCGGCGGGCGGCGACGTCCGCCCTGTCGCCTCTCCGGCCGAAGCCGTGCGCATTGCCCGGCAGGAGCCGGATCGCGAGGTGGTGTTCTTTGCGGCGGGCTTTGAAACAACGACTGCCCCTGTCGCTGCGATGATCGCCGAAGGGGTGCCTGCCAACCTGACCCTTCTGCTGTCCGGCCGCCTGACCTGGCCCGCCGTCGCCATGCTCCTCAACAGTGAGGCAGCGGGGTTCGACGCCCTGATTGCGCCGGGCCATGTAGCCACCATCATGGGACCAGAGGAATGGGACTTTGTCGCCCGCGATCACGCCCTGCCCTGCGCCATCGCCGGGTTTGAGGCGGAAAGCCTGCTTGCTGGATTGTTGTCGGTTCTGGAACAGGGCCTTGAGGGGGAGGCGCGGGTCGACAATTGCTATGGCGGTGTGGTCCGCCCCGAGGGCAACCCCACAGCGCGGCGGCTGTTGAGCGAGACCCTGCACGTGGTCGATGCCCCTTGGCGGGGCATTGGCACGATCCAAAGGTCGGGCTTTGCCCTTGCCCCTGCGCACGCCGGGTTGGACGCTCTGTCCCGCCACAGCATCGACCGCAGCCAGTTGCGCAAGCGGGCCGGAGAGATGCCGCCCGGCTGCGACTGCGCGCGTGTGGTTCTGGGCCGGATCGCCCCTGACCAATGCCGCCTTTATGGTGCTGCCTGCACCCCCCGCAGCCCCGTAGGCCCCTGCATGGTCTCGGACGAAGGCGCCTGCCGCATCTGGTGGAGCAGCGGGATTCGCCAACGACGTGGGGACGTTGTCGATGCCTGACACCTATACCTCCCATATACCAGTTGCCCGCCAGATCACGGTGTCGGGCCGGGTGCAGGGCGTGGGGTTTCGCCCCTTTGTCTACCGCCTGGCACAGCGGTTCGGGCTGGTGGGCAGCGTTTCGAACCGGGAAGGCCGGGTCGAGATCCTGGCAGAGGGGGCGGCGAGCCAGATCGACCGGTTCGTGGCAGCACTTTGGGAAGAGGCTCCGCCCCTATCGCGCCCCTCGTCAGTCACTCAAGCGGCAGTGGCCGCGACGGGCCCTGCAGGGTTTGCAATCCTCGACAGCGCGGCTGTCGGTGACGCCTATATGGCGGGCGGCATCCACATCCCGCCCGATCTGTTCTGCTGCGACGACTGCCTTGCCGAAATCTCGGACCCCGACGCCCGCCGGGTGGGCTATCCCTTTACCAACTGCACCCAATGCGGGCCACGTTACACGATCATTGCGGCCATGCCCTATGACCGGGCCTCGACTGGGATGGCAGGCTTTGACCTTTGCCCCGATTGCCAACGCGAATACGCCGACCCTGGTGACCGCCGCTTTCACGCCCAGCCGCTGGCCTGCCCCCGGTGCGGCCCATCCCTATCGCTTGAACAGGAGCAAAGCCTTTGGCCTGCCCTGCCGTCAGATCCGCTTGAAGCGGCGGCCACCTTACTCATGCAGGGCAAGATCGTCGCCGTTCGGGGTGTTGGCGGCTACCATCTGATGGCTGATGCATCGAACCATGCCGCCGTGCTGCGCCTGCGTGCGCGCAAGAACCGGCCGCGCAAGCCGCTGGCGGTCATGTTCCCCCAGACCGGCCCTGACGGTTTGCAGGCCCTTGCCCCCCATGTTTGCCCAACGTCAGACGAGGCCGCAGCCTGCCTTGGGTCGGACCGCCCCATCGTCACGATGACGCGCCGCCCCGGCTGCAGTCTAAGCGCAGCCTTGGCCCCGGACCTGGCCACGCTGGGCGTGTTTCTGCCCTATAGCCCGCTGCACCACCTTTTGCTGGCGAGGGTGAACCGCCCGCTTGTCGCGACCTCAGCCAACCCAAGCGGCGAGCCGGTCCTGACCGAGCCGGAAGAGGCTGCAGACAGGCTACGCGGCCTTGCCGATGCAATCCTGCACCATGACCGGCCAATCCTCCGCCCGGTCGAGGACAGTGTGCTGCGGATCATGGATCACGGGCGCTCGCCAATCAGGATCGGGCGCGGGCAGGCCCCGCTAGAGCTTGACCTGCCTGCCGATATCGGCCCTGCGGTCATCGCCGTGGGTGGGCATATGAAAGGGGCTGTCGCGCTGGCCTGGGGGCGCCGGGCGGTCCTGTCGGCCCATATCGGTGATCTGGACAGCCCGCGCAGCCGGGCAGTGTTCGAACAGACAATTGCGGATCTGCAAAACCTTTACCAGGTCAAGGCGACACAGGTTCTGTGTGACACCAATCCGTCCTATGCCAGCACCCAATGGGCGCGACAGCAGGGCCTGCCTGTCGGGACGATCCAGCATCATCGTGCGCATGCCTCTGCCCTGGCGGGGGAGCATGACGACGTGGCCCGTTGGCTGGTCTTTGCCTGGGACAGCACCGGACTGGGGGACGACCGAACGATCTGGGGAGCAGAGACCTTTGTCGGGGGTCCCGGCGACTGGCAGCGACGGGCAAGCCTGCGACCGCTGCACCTGCTGGGACCAGACAAGGCCGCCCGCCAGCCCTGGCGGTCGGCGGCGGCGATGATGTGGGCCGTGGGGATGACCTATCGCCCCCCGATCACCGACGCGACCCTAGCGCATGAGGCCTGGTCACGGCGGACGGCAACGATGCCCGCCTCTTCCATGGGTCGCCTGCTCGACGGGGCGGCCGGGCTGGTGCTGGGGCTGAACCGCGCCAGCTACGAGGCGGAAGGACCCGCCCTGCTTGAGGCGTTGGCGAGCCGGACAACCCATCGAGGTTCCCGACCAAAGGCTATGCCCCTGCCCCAGGCCGTAGATGACCACGGCATCCTTCGCGCCGATTGGGCTCCGTTGCTACCCGTTCTGACGGATCGGTCCCGCTCAACAGCGGAACGCGCGGTCTTGCTGCACGAAACACTGGCCCGGCAGATCCGCGACCAGGCGGTCCTGTTGCGCCGATCCGGGCTGGCCTTTGACGCCATCGGCCTCACGGGGGGCGTGTTCCAGAACCGTATTCTCAGTGACCGGGCCGGCGAAATGTTGGAGGCTGAAGGCTTTGACGTGCGCCGTCACAGCGTCGTCCCGCCCAATGACGGAGGCCTGGCCTTTGGACAGGTGATCGAGCATTTGAACATGCCAAAGACGGGATCAGCCCCATGACCGACACCCCTCGCATCACGCTGGCCCAGGGCAATGGCGGTCGCTTGACGAAAGAGTTGATCGACACCGTTTTTCTGCGCCACTTTGGTCAGCCGGAGGGCCGCGACGGACTGGACGCCACCGCCCTGCCCCTGTCCCCCGATCTGGAGACGGTCGTGACCACGGATGGGTTCAGCGTTGAACCGCTTGAGTTTCCCGGCGGCGACATCGGCAGCCTTGCGGTGCATGGTACGGTCAACGATCTTGCCGTCTGCGGGGCGACACCTCTTTTCCTGACGCTTGGTGTGATGATCGAAGAAGGTTTGCCTTTAGATCAGTTGAACCGGATCGTGGCGAGCCTTGCCATGGCCGCCCGGCGGGCCGGGGTCCGCATCGTGGCGGGCGATACCAAGGTGCTGCCAATCGGGCATGGTGGTGGGCTTTACCTGACCACCACGGGGATCGGCCAGCGGCCGCCCTCGGTCAGGATGGGGATGGGTCAGATCGAAACCGGGGATGTGATCCTTGTCAGCGGGCCGGTGGGTGATCATGGGATATCCGTCATGCTCGCCCGCGAGGCGTTTGAGTTGAGCGGTTCTGTCCGTTCTGACAGCGGATCGGTCGTCCCCCTTTGCCTGCCGATTGCAGATTTCGACGGGGTGCGTTTCCTGCGCGACCCCACGCGGGGCGGACTGGCCACGGTGGCCCATGAAATCGCGCAAGGCTGTGGCCTTGACCTGATACTGAGCGAAGCCGACATCCCGGTACGCGACGCGGTTCGATCCGTCTGCGAAATTCTGGGCTATGACCCCTACAACCTGGCCTGCGAAGGCCGGGTGGTCGCCGTTGTGGCCGCCGAGATTGCCGAACGGGTGCTGAGCTTCTGGCAAAGCCTGCCCGAAGGGGCCGGGGCCGCCCGGATCGGGATCGTGGGGGACGCTGGGAAAGCCGGGGGTCGTGAGGTCGGGGGCAAGGTCTGTCTGATCACAGCCCTTGGGGGGCAGCGCGTCCTTGACCCCTTGGAAGACGATCCCCTGCCCCGCATCTGCTAGGGCAAGGGCGTATCTCTGACCCGTGCCGGTTGCCTTTGGACCTAGTCCCGTTCGGCCTTTGCCACATTGCGTTTGACCGCCACGAAACTGTCCGGCGTGACCGAGATCGTATCGATCCCCGCATTCACCAGAAGTGTTGCAAAGGCCGGGTCGTTACTGGGGGCTTGTCCACAAAGGCCCACCTTGGCCCCGGCGGCATGGGCGCGTTCGATCAGGCTTTGGATCATCCACAGGACCGCCGGGTTCGATTCATCGAAGAGTTCCGACAGATCCTCGGAATCGCGGTCTACCCCAAGGGTCAGTTGGGTAAGATCGTTGGAGCCGATGGAAAAGCCATCGAAGCGGCTGGCAAACTCCTCTGCCAGGATCACATTGGCGGGGATCTCGGCCATGACATAAACCTCAAGGCCGTCCTTGCCCCGCTCCAGCCCGTTTTCCTTCATCACCGCCAGAACCTTATCCGCCTCGGCGGGACTGCGGCAGAACGGGATCATGACGACAACGTTGTCAAAGCCCATTTCGGTCCGCAACCGCCGGATCGCCCGGCATTCCAGCGCAAAGCCTTCGGCATAGCGGGGCGAGTAGTAGCGCGACGCCCCCCGAAAGCCGATCATCGGGTTTTCCTCGTCCGGTTCGAACGCGCTGCCGCCCAGAAGGGCCGCGTATTCGTTGGTCTTGAAATCGCTCATCCGCACGATGACCGGCTTGGGATAGACCACGGCGGCGATCTGCGACAGGCCACGCGCCAGACCTTCGACAAAGAAGGCCGTCTTGTCGTCGTAGCCCTTGGTCAGGTCAGCGATCTTTGTCTTGGCCGCCTCATCCTTGAGGCTGTCGAAATGGACCAGCGCCATGGGATGCACCTTGAGGGCGTTGTTGATCACGAACTCCATCCGGGCCAGTCCGACCCCGTCGCTGGGCAGGCGCCACCAGCGGAACGCGGCCGAGGGGTTGGCAAGGTTCAGCATGACCCCGGTCTTGGTCTCGGGCAGGTGGTCGATGCGCAGCTCTTCCACGCTGAATTCGGCGATGCCCTCGTAGATCACCCCCACTTCCCCTTCGGCGCATGAAACCGTCACCTCCTGCTGGTCATGCAGGATATGGGTCGCGTTCGAGGTCCCGACGATTGCGGGCAGACCCAGTTCACGGCTGACGATGGCGGCGTGACTGGTGCGGCCGCCGTGGTCCGTCACGATGGCGGAGGCCCGTTTCATGATCGGCACCCAGTCGGGATCGGTGGTCGAGGTGACAAGGATCGACCCGTCCACGAATTTGTCGATGTCGCCTGCGGTTTCGATGATGCTGACCCGACCGGTGGCGACAGCGCCGCCGACACTCAGGCCCTTGAGGATCGATTTACCAGCCTCGGTGATTGTATAGGACTTGATCGCGCCGGCGTCCGCACGGGATTGCACGGTCTCTGGGCGGGCCTGCACGATGAACAGCTCTTGTGTGATGCCGTCGCGGGCCCATTCCATGTCCATCGGCTGGCCGTAGTGATCCTCAATCGTCACGGCCATCCGGGCAAGCTCAAGGATTTCGGCATCGCTCAGGACAAAGGCCTCGCGCTCGGCCCGCGAGGTCGGGACGTTCTTGGTCTCGCCCCCCTGCTCCTTGGCGTAGATCATCTTGATCTCTTTCGCGCCAAGGGCCTTTTCCACGATGGGCGACAGCTCGGGCCGGGTCAAAAGGGGTTTATAGACCTCGTATTCATCCGGATCGACCGCGCCCTGCACCACGTTCTCGCCCAGCCCCCAGGCGGCGGTGATCAGGGCAACCTTGTCAAAGCCGCTTTCGGTATCAATCGAGAACATCACGCCAGAGCCGCCGATGTCAGACCGGACCATCCGCTGCACCCCGATGGACAGGGCCACCTTTTCATGGCCAAACCCCTGAACCTGACGATAGCTGATCGCCCGGTCGGTAAAGAGTGACGCATAGCAACGTCGGCAGGCGGTCAGCACCGCCGCCCGTCCGCGCACGTTCAGGTAGGTCTCTTGCTGACCGGCAAAGCTTGCATCGGGCAGGTCCTCAGCCGTGGCGCTTGAACGGACGGCAACGGGCACCTCGTCCACCCCGGCGCGGCGGGACAGTTCGGCATAGCTGGCCAGGATGTCCTCCTCGATATCGGCGGGCCAATCGCCCTCGAGGATCATGGCGCGGACCTGTGCGCCTGCGTCATGCAGGGTGATCTTGTCCGCCTGCCAGCGCCCGATGACCTCTTCGATCCGGTCATCCAGGGCGTTGGCTGTCAGGTAGGCGCGGTAGGCGTCGGCTGTGGTGGCAAAGCCATCCGGCACCTTGATGCCCTTCTGGCCCAGCTGTTGAACCATCTCTCCCAATGAACTGTTCTTGCCGCCGACAAGGGCAACATCGCCCCGGGCCAGGTTTTCGAACCACATGACGTTGACTGTTGTCTTGGACATTTCGACCTCGCGTGCTGAAAGGGAGTGATGCCAGATCATGCGCCTATCGAGGCCCTCGCGGATTGACCTCAATCAATGCAGAACATTCGAATGCACGTTTTATTGGGCCTACCGATAGGAGGCACACGGCATGAACAAACACGAGATCGAAGCCCTGCTGACGCAGCTTGATGCAGCCGCAACGCTGGAGGGCGACACGCTAGCATCCGTCGCCACCGCGATGCGCGACGTCTTTCCCGACGCCCCCCATCATCCGGACGTGCTGTCCGAACCAGTCGAGGCAGCGTTGCACCTGATCGATCATTGCCTGCCCGGCTGGTCCATCCACCTGGCTGGCAAAGCCACTGAACCGGACGGCCACTGGCGCTGTTCGCTGCGCAAAAGCCGGGACAGGGACGAGGACGAGGTGATCGGGATGGGTGCCGGACCTACGATTAGCCTGGCCTTGGTCAAGGCGCTGCTACGGGTCGCACTGGCGAAAGGATAGCGCGAAAAACAGCAATGCCGCGGCCCCATTCAGGGTCGCGGCCTGACGGCCGTTCCGGAGCCGGGCGGATCGCCTTGCGAGGCCCTAGAAACCGAAACGCTGCATTCTGCCCGCAACTTTGCGGTGGATAACCGGCGGCAGCACATCGCGCAGGAATTCGCGGCGTGCAATCACCCGGTCAAGCTGATCCTGGGTACCCTGTCGAGGCCGGAAGAGGGTGGTATGGGACCGGCGCGTGTCGTCCCATGTTGCGGTGTAGTAATAGGTTGCAATCGACATCCGGGCTTTGCCCTCCGGATGGTTCACAGGCTCGGGGTTGCCATGCCAGCTGTCAGAGGAGGTGTTAAAGCAGCACATCCGATTGAACTTTGGCACAAAGCCTTCGACCTTGCGGGACATGTCGGGCGACCAGATTTCAAACGATCCGCCGTAGTCCTCTTGCCAATCTTTGTTAAGATAGATCAGCACGTTCAACCGACGCTCAAGATTGAGGATGCTGTGGTGGTTGAAATCGGCATGGATATCCAGGTGACCGCCATTTCCGACCGAATGAATGCCACCGCCCTGGAAATAGGGATCGGGGATAAGCCCTTTGATCCCTGTCATTTCCTCGAGGAAAAACAGGAACGGGCGGGAATTCAGCGCATAGAACAGCGACCGCGAATAAGCGGGCAGACGTTCGGGAATATAGCAGGTCTTGAGCTTTTCCTGAGCGCGATCAAAGGAGTGGTCCGCCTCGGGGAGCGTCTCGAGGTCCGCGATGACCCGGTTCAGCACGTCCTCTGGCAGGAAATTGTCAATGCAGCCGTAGGGATAGGGTTCCTTGCCACGGTAGGATTCGCCAAACTTCCGACCCGCCTCACGGGCCTCGGAGCTATCGAGCGCCAGTGTTTCGGGGTTCATGTTCAATAGCGGAGAATTCATAATTCGTGCCCAATCAGATAAAAATATATCAGTAGGAATGGAGAAAGGACTTCGACGATCTCGCCTTCGAAGTCAAATTTAGGCCATATTACGTTCGTGTAATGCAGACTGATTTTGTCAAAAGGGAATACTGTTCTTACATTGCGGACAATGATCGTGGCCCGTGCCACCTTGCCTGTGTTGCCTATGTCGTGATCACCCTGTTCGGTTGGCTGTCCGGAATCGCCGCTGGCCATGCAAAGCCCCATCAAAAAGGCTATTGCCGTGTGGAAGGGTCAGGGATCGCGCCGGTACCTTGGTCAGAAATCATCCATTTGAAAGGCCGTGAGCGGCGCGAAATGAGCGCCCGTAAGGCATCTTCATGCCCCGGAAAGGCGGCAAAAATGCGTTGGCCCGGCGCATCGTCGTCGGTTGAGTCCGGCAAATCTGCGGGCCTTGCACCGGAACTGCATACAAATGCATGCCGAACGCAGGATTTGGCTCGCATTTCCCACCGAACCTGTTGCATACCGATGCCAACTCCCGGTCATGCATCACAACCGTGACCGGGCTATATCCTGGCGTCTTGCCTGGCTGGGCGGACGTCGACGCGCGGGGCCTTTTGGCCCAAGTGGACGCAAGATCAGACGCAAGAAAGGCATGAACCATGGCAGACCAGAACACACCGGACATCATTTACACCAAGGTCGACGAAGCACCCGAGATTGCTTCCGCATCGCTTTTGCCGATCGTGCGCTCTTTCGCGGCAGCCGCGGGCGTGACGGTCGGGACCAAGGACATTTCGCTGGCCGGTCGGATCATAGCGGCCTTTCCCGAATACCTGACCGAGGCACAGCGCCAGTCGGACGATCTGGCGGAACTGGGCCAGCTGGTCACAATGCCCGAGGCCAATGTCATCAAGCTTCCCAATATCTCGGCCTCGGTCCCGCAACTTGTCGCCGCGGTGAAAGAACTTCAGTCGCAAGGCTATGCCCTGCCCGACTATCCCGAAGACCCGCAAACGGACGCCGAAAAAAGCGTCCGCGCCCGGTATGACACCCTCAAGGGCTCGGCGGTCAACCCCGTGTTGCGCGAAGGCAATTCGGACCGCCGCGCCGCTGTCGCGGTCAAGAAATGGGCGATGGCCAACCCACATTCGATGGGCAAATGGAGCCCGGACAGCAAGACCCGCGTGACGAGCATGAAGGCCGATGACTTCTTCTCAAACGAACGGTCGGCCACGGTGACGTCCGCTCAGGCCGGTGCGGCCCGGATCGAACATGTGGCCCCCGATGGTTCGGTCACGCTACTCAAGGAAACGGTCCAGTTTCCGGCAGGCACGGTTGTTGATGCGACCTTCATGTCCGCCAAGGCGCTGGACGCCTTTCTGGCAGAGGCCATTGAGATCACCAAAGCGGACGGCACCCTGTTCTCGCTGCACCTCAAGGCCACGATGATGAAGGTCTCGGACCCGATCATCTTTGGTCACGCGGTGCGCGCCTACCTCAAGCCGGTGTTCGACACCTTTGGTGACGCGCTGGAGGCCGCCGGGGTCGATGCCAATTCCGGCCTTGGCGCTGTCTTGGCCCGCGTGGCCGAGATGCCCGAAAAAGCCGAGATCATGGCCGCAATCGATGCCGTCATGTCGACCCGTCCGCCGATGTATATGGTGAACTCGGACAAGGGGATCACCAACCTGCATGTCCCTTCTGACGTGATCATCGACGCCTCCATGCCCGCCCTGATCCGGGCCGGTGGCAAGGGTTGGGGTCCCGACGGCGCAGAAGCCGACTGCAACTGCGTGATCCCCGACAGCTCTTACGCGCCGGTCTATGACGAGGCGATCAAGTACTGCAAGGAAACCGGTGCGATTGACCCGGCGACCTGCGGCACCGTCCAGAACGTGGGCCTGATGGCCCAGAAGGCCGAGGAATACGGTTCGCACCCCACCACCTTTGAAATCCCGGCCAATGGCATTGTCCGCATCGTCATGGCCAATGGCGACTTCCTGCACGAACATGAGGTCGAGGCCGGCGACATCTGGCGGTCCGCCAATACCAAGCGTGCGCCGATCGAGGACTGGGTTCAGCTGGCCATCGACCGGCAACGGGCCGAAGGCTGCGAGGCGATCTTCTGGCTGGACGAAACCCGCGCCCACGACGCCGAACTGATCAAGGTGGTGGCCCCCATCCTTGTCGCACGCGGCGTGTCGGACAAATTCCGCATCATGGCCCCGCGCGAAGCGACGCGCGCCTCGTTCGAGACGATCCGCAAGGGCGAAAACTCCATCGCTGTCACCGGCAACGTGCTGCGCGACTACCTGACCGACCTGTTCCCCATTCTGGAGCTGGGCACATCCGCCAAGATGCTGTCCATCGTCAAGCTGATGAAGGGTGGCGGCATGTTTGAGACCGGCGCCGGCGGCTCTGCCCCCAAACATGTTCAGCAGCTGATGGAACAGAACCACCTGCGCTGGGATTCGCTGGGCGAGTTCTGCGCCCTTGGTGAAAGCTTCAAGTTCCTGGCCGAGAGCAAGGGCAACGAAAAGGCCCGCGTTCTGGGTGTTGCCGTGGATCTCGCAACCCAGGGCATTCTGGACAACAACCGCTCGCCCAGCCGCCGGGTGGGAGAGCCGGACAACCGCGACAGCCACTTCTACTTTGCGCTGTATTGGGCCGAGGCTTTGGCTTCGCA
>Ga0213861_10003148_pt1 | contig 13689 bp, 13 predicted proteins | sample PICome_4_FD_160110 | JGI IMG/M metagenome (GOLD analysis project Ga0213861, IMG submission 160110) | Coastal seawater microbial communities near Pivers Island, North Carolina, United States - PICO131 | ecosystem: Environmental > Aquatic > Marine > Coastal | place: USA: North Carolina... | reverse complement strand
AATAGGGAAAACTACACCATGCATAGTTGTGGGTACTGGCAGCTCGAGTGAGCTACCGGCATTTAGTTGAATATAGGTGTAAAGGATTTTTCGATGCGTAAACGGTTGTACGGACTGCACACCAAATAGCTCCCCAGCGAGCACACGGACTGTCGCGTTTTCAGTTTTTATTACCGGAATATCCTCCGGCTGTATAACAACTGTTTCAACACTATCTTCATCTGTAGCATTCCATACCAGCTGAATAAATTCGATATCTACGGCTTCGACTGCGCACTCGGAAGATACATGTTCATAATGAAATGCCGGTAATCCCGCATGCACATAATACAACCCACCAGCATGCAAACAGGTGTCCTCATCACCGTTCAAGCTATCCCATGCATTAAATGATCCCCGGGTAGGCATAAAACTCATCGCGGTGAGACCCGTATGAGGATGAGGACGAAACTCAGACTCCATAGCAGAATTAAATTTCGCATAGTCAAACAATACGATGGGATCAACATCGGCTATCTCATGGCTTGTACCATTACCATCGATATCTGTTGTGCCAATGAGACGCAGCGCAACGGTTCCCATCTTTGTTGGGTTTACAATTTCTCTTTCTTGATGAATCATATTTATATGCCACTTAATGATAGGACACGATTTTACAGTGACAATTTTTCAACTTGCTCATAGATTGGATTCAATTTTTCTTCTAATTGAATTTTTTCTTTCGAATCTAATATTGTGTTCCGATCAACATGCTTTTTATATCGGTCATTGAATGACGAATTTCCTTCAATTTTCCTGCCAGCAAAAGACGGTATAAGCATACTATCGCTATACGCAATGCCAAGTCTCTCACTCACCCTACGCATGGTTCTTTCTCTATTGTTAATTAAACTATCAAAGTTCAGCAATAACAGTTTGTCACCGTACGTCTTCATATAGTTCTGAGTAATATTCCATTGCTGCTCATAAGAAGAAATTGCAGCATCAATACCCGCATAAATGGGAAATAGTTCTTTACGCTTTAAAGACGTTTTTTGAAGATTTCTGGCGGATACAGACTCATACCATGAAACGGGGTCCCGAACGATTTGGATTAAAAAACCATCGGAATAATAACCGAAAAAACGCTCGATATTTTTCGGGTCCATGGCAGTCCACGACGCAAACCCGCTAATAAACTGTTTACATTCAATCGAGTGCTTTGGGTAGTTAGTCCAAGATGAGAAAAAAGCTGTAAAAAATATAGTCATTAATTCCCGGCCGGTTGTCGGTGTATTTTCTCGCCATAACCGATAAAACGTAGACTCGAATTGCGCTCTTTCAAATTCAAATGGCACAGCCGCTTTAGTACCTTTCTTATAATCTCCCCGCATAGCGTCCTTGAATATACCGTTCTCATTAATAAATCTCATCAATATTTCTTCGGGCAATTCATTACAAAAAGACTTTAAATCTGGAAGAGTTTTTTTAATTGCACCAAATTTAACTTCTTTGGGAAACGCAAATATTTCTGGCACATTATCGAATAAACTACTGAGGAGGGAGCCGCCAGAACGAGATAATTGAGAGATAAAAATAACGGGTTGATGCAACTGTGTATCGATCCATGACCGTTTATTGATATAATTTTTTATTTTCTTAATTATCATAATTTTAAAATGTTCGCTAAAACTTGAGACTACTATAGTTGCAAGCTTCACTTTCCACAGAGGTTTAATTTGGCAATTGATAATGTTGGTCTACTACCAGAAAAACCAATAACATGGTGGCCAGCTAGATTAATAAACGCTATTGGCCCATTCGACTTCTTCATACTACAATGAACTGCCTGTTTTATTGCGAATAATTAGTCAATAAACTCCGTTACCAATTACCAACCATTTATCCGCTTCCATTCCGTAATAATAACGTCATTTTCAATGACATAAAAGCTGTTGTACGCTGCGGCCGTCATACATGCATGAATCGGTAGAATTCTTAGATAAGACCCAATTGGGAACGTTTTGAAATCGTTCTCATTGCGTACTGGTACGTGCCCGTGTTCCTGACTTACACCTTTCACATATAAACCAGTTACAGCATGTCCATCGACATTACAAATCTGTCCATACCCGACTTCAGGGCGAAACACATCGGCACCACGATCCTTTGATAACGCCAAACCACCCGCATCTAGCAGTATTTTACCCGCAGTTTTATTATGACCAATAACAGATGATAGAACACTTAACGCAATATTTTCGACTTCGCAAACACCTCGTGACTGCTGATCCATATCAAACACGGTATAAACGCCAGCACGCAGCTCGGTAACACCTGTTAAATCGTTCGCGTACAGTCCGGTTGGTGTGGAACCCACACTGATTGTCGATACTTCGTAACCTGCACAGCGTATTCGGGTAGCGGCATGCACGGCGGCATAACGCTCCTGTTCCGCAATAGCTTCAATGGCAGAGACTGAATTCACATCATAGGCATGACCCGCATGAGTTAACACACCCTCGAAAGATGCGTATGATGTGTCTATACACTCTACGATCGGAATCAATTCTTCGTCATCAGATTGTATTCCCCCACGTTGATCACCGCAGTCTATTTCGATTAATACGCGAAACGGAATTCCTGAACTGTTTGCATGAGATGCTATTGCGCGGGCTACCTTCAGGTTATCAGTCATTATCTTTAAATCAGCACCTAATGACATCAATCTGGCAACTTCAGGCAATCGCGAGGGAATCATACCTATTGCATAAGTTATATCGCTAAACCCGTGTTCGAGAAAATAATCCGCTTCTCTAAGTGTGGATACGGTTATTCCCTTTGCCCCTGAGTACACCAACGCATGAGCCGCATCAACAGATTTTAAAGTCTTTAAATGAGGACGTAGCGCAACACCCAACCGATCAGCTCTAGACTGCATACGATTAATATTTTCCATTAGCTTCTTTTTATCTAAGAGAAGCGTGGGGGTATTAAGATCACTACAGATCATGTTGTATGTTTACGATGGGTTAGCGGTAAATTCCGATTAATCAAAACAAAGATTTGTTTCAATAATTGATTAATTTATCCTAACACAACGCACTTCCAGGAGCATCGCGATGGAGCTCCTGGGGGGTAAATTACCGCACGACCAAAACCACATAACAACTAACGTACCGTAACTATCATAAATAGGCCGACTATATGATGTTGTGCTCTGGCCCGTACGGAAAACCGGTGATGTTTTCTGAATCGGATTCACCGACAATTAAAATATCATGTTCACGATACCCACCCGCACCTGCCGTACCTTCAGGAATAGTAAGCATGGGCTCCATGGAAACCACCATACCCGGTTCTAGCACGGTGTCAATATCTTCTCGTAGTTCGAGACCCGCTTCACGCCCGTAGTAATGAGATAACACACCAAAGGAATGACCATAGCCAAATGAACGGTACTGAAGCAGACCGCGCTCGGCAAAGAAGCGATTAATTTCTGCACAAATTTCGGCACATGAGACACCCGGTTTGATAAGTGAGATCCCCAGTTCATGAGCCGCAACATTAGCCTTCCACAGCTCCAATGAGGCACTATCCGGTTGGCCCAAAAACAGGGTTCGTTCCAGTGCCGTGTAATAGGCAGAAATCATTGGAAAAGTATTCAAACTAAGAATATCACCCTGTTGTAACTGCCGGCATGTGACTGGATTATGTGCACCATCGGTATTCAGACCCGATTGAAACCACACCCAGTTATCACGCAATTCACTATCGGGGAATGAGCGAGCGATTTCCAGCTCCATGGCATTTCTGCCAGCCATAGCCACATCAATTTCCCGTGTGCCCTCACGTATAGCATCTCGTATTGCCTCACCACCTACATCGGCTACTCGTGCGCCTTCTCGTATTAGCTCAATTTCTTCACTCGATTTAACCATACGAAGGGACATTACATCTGCTGCCACATCCATGATTTGAGGGCTACCTAATGCTTCGATTAGCTGGGTTTGCATTGCCAGTGTAAGATGATCACCTTCGATCCCCACTCTGCCAGGATTGCCGGTAATATCGCTAATTGCACGCCAGTAGTTACCCCGCTGCCAATCCGTATAAATAACGTTTTCTTCCACACTTCGTCGCCATGGTTGGCCGCCATCTATATTGGCAGAAACCGTAACACAACGATCAGCTGTAATAACTAGTGCATAAGGTCGCCCAAAAGAACAGTATAAAAAACCACTGTAGTAGGCAATGTTATGCATTGATGTAAACACAACAACTGGGACATCATTTCGATTCATCACTTCACGAAGTTGTGATAATCGGTTTTGATATTCTCGCTTGGAAAATGGAAGGGGTGCTTTTTGCCCGTTTTCGAGATTGAAAAACTCTGGACGTTTAGTTAAATCAAGCATGATAATCTCCGGATGTAAACCCGGGCGTTATGCTTTAGCTAAACCCGGGAAAAAATCCCGGCGTACAGGAAGTAGGTTCAGATAATAGGGTATCGACGCCATCGACCCCTAAGAACAGAATTATACCGATAGGCGTTTCACTGAGTCCATAGCCATAATCAGAATATTGCGACAGCCTACTACCTCAATTGCGCCAAAAGATACTAATCTCGTCGCAGGCGGTTCGATATTGCACTGGGACTAGGTACTGTAAAAAAATAAATTTTCAGCCATCCTTGCACAAGTCTCTGACGTAACCCGCTAACCTCAAAGGGTGTCCAGAGGTACACCTTACTCTACTAATCGGGCCTCTTTTTTCTCTTATCAACACCCAAAAAATCTGCATGTAACTCTCCTACCAGAGTAAAATATCGGTTTACACTACAGAATCAGGTATTTTCCAAGTGACGGAAAATCGACTTTCCAGTAAGTTTGTATTTATATTGCATGCTGACATTGTAGGCTCAACTGCTCTCGTACAAAAAAATGAGAAAGTCGCCCATGAACGGTTTCAATCTGCCTTTACGAAATTTTCAAAAACTATTTCCGATTATGGCGGAAAAGCAATTGAAATACGTGGCGATGCTCTACTAGCGGAATTTGTAAAGGCATCTGATGCGGTTTCTGCCGCACTTTGGTTTCAATCCTCAAATACCCGACATAATTTGGAATTGGATGATGATATTCAACCGGAATTGCGAATTGGCATAGGTATGGGAGAGGTGATCGTAGCAGACAATACGGTAACTGGTGCGGGAGTCGTGCTAGCCCAAAGACTTGAACAACTCGCTAAGCCCGGTAACATTGTCATTCAGGGCGCGGTTCAGGAGACAATTCCTAATCGTTTGCCCTTTGAGTTTTCAGATTTAGGCGAGCAAAAAATTAAAGGCTTCAACACGCCAATAAAAGCATATGAGGTATATTTAACTCCAGGTGAGTATTGCCCCGCCCCCGAAGACTATAAGAATGAACCCTTAGCGCAAAAGCCTTTAATTGATCGACGTTTCATATCAGTTGTAAGCATATTATTTCTGCTCATTATCAGCGCTATACTAGTAACGCTTCAACCATGGCGATCGACTCATAACTCAGATCCAACAACTGATGTAACAAAACCGTCGACTTCGACAGAAAGTATTCCAGTTGCAGAACTAAATACACAGTTCGACCTATCAATTGCAGTTTTACCTTTTCAAAACCTGAGTAATAACGCAGATCAAGATTACTTTGTTGATGGTGTGACAAATGATTTAATCACAGATCTTTCACAGCTTTCTGGCTTACTTGTCATCGCGAGCAACTCCGTATTTACGTATAAAGGAATCGCCGTGAAAGTGCAGGAAGTAGCTCGAGACCTTGGAGTGAATTTTGTGCTCGAGGGAAGTATTCAACGAGCTGAAGGGCGAATTCGAGTCAATGCACAGCTAATAGATGCAAGAAGTGGACACCATCTTTGGGCCGATCGCTTTGATCGTGAATTGACTGATATTTTTAGTCTTCAAGATGAAATAAGTCAACGTATCGTATCGGCATTAGCAGTTGAACTAACACCATCCGACCTAGATCGCTTAAATAGGTCTGCAGAAGTTAGCCCGGAAGCTTACGACCTGCTACTACGCGGATTAGAATTCTTTCGTCGGTTCACTAAGGAAACAAATGCTGAAGCAAGAGATTATTTCAAACGCGCCCTAGCGATAGACCCCAGGTTTGCCCGCGCCCATGCAAATATCGCGCTAACAATTGCGATGGACCTTCAATTCGGTTGGGTAGCAGTTGAACAAGACATCGTTGATGACGCTCTTATGCACGGTCGAGAGTCCGTTGCTATCGATCCAGAAATTCGACAAGTACAGTTTGCTTTGTGCTCATTGTTTACGGTATTAAAAAGGCACGACGACGCGTTATCGGCATGTCGCGAATCAATTCGAATCGACCCAAACTATGCCGATGGACACGCTAATCTAGCTCAGGCTCTTGTTTACGCAGGCGAACCCCAAGAAGCGCTTGAATTAATGTCCACAGCTAGACGACTAAATCCACACTATGCTTTCTTCTATGTATGGGTTGAAGGACACGCTTATATGTTGCTTCGTGAGTATCCCAAGGCCATTTCTAAATTTGAAGAAGTCATCGTCCGAAATGGTTTTTTCACCGGTGCTCATCTAACACTGGCGGCAATTTATGGGAATATCGGCCCTCAATTGGAAGCGGAATGGGAAGCAGCCGAAATTAGAGCTTTACAACCGAACTTCTCTTTAGATGAGGAAAGAGAGCGTGCGCCCTATAAGAATAGTGAAGATTTAGAATGGTACATACAAGGTCTTGAAGCCGCAGGACTTTCCGATTAACAGAGAAAATTTAGCTGGTTCCAGAAACTTCCAAGGCCGTTAACATCACTGCAAACGTAATCTTCTAACTATCGGAAAATAAACCCACTCTACTCGAATAATTTGCGAAACGAATTATCAAATTTTTCAAACACTTAACAACAATCGTTCTATACTGTCTGTATCGCTGGCACCAAACTAGACTAATCTCGTCGCAGACGATCCGATATAGCAATAGGGGTTGGGTAACGTAAAACAATCAAATACGACGATGCGATAAAGGTGAGAATTGTAGCTAATTGCACCATAGAAGCACTTTGCTGACTGGCCATTCCTGTTTCCAGTGCGACGAAGACTAAGAGCAACGAAAACTCACTCATTTGACCTAGCCGCGCACCGGTTTCCCACGCAAGTTTGGGTGTCTCGGCCAGACGTACAAATAAAAATCGATAAATAACCGGCTTCAATATAATCATAACGACTGCCAGTACACACGCCGGTATCAACATTTGTTGCACACCGCCAAAATCGAATCCTGCGCCCAGCGCAAAGAAAAACATCACAAGGAAAAAGTCCCGCAACGGTTTCAAACTCTCTGCTATGTGCTTAGAAATGGGGCTAGCGGCTACCGCAACACCGGCAATAAATGCGCCCATTTCATACGAAAGACCCATTGCATAACCCGCCTCAGCGATGCCCATACACCAGCCTAATGCGAGCAGAAATACATATTCCTGGATTCGATCGAAGCGCATAAATAGCTTCAGCAACACATAGCGTTCCAGTACATACGCGATCAATACCAATAACGGTAATGCAAGAATCGTCTTAGCGGCTTGCATTACCGGCATCTGATCACCGGTACCTACCTGCATTACAAGCATTGCAAAGATCGCGATTAAATCCTGCAATAAGAGCACGCTAATCATAATCTCGCCAGTATGCCGATGATGCAACACTGTCGTAGGCAATAGTTTAAGGCCAATAATAGTGCTGGAAAACATGCAGGCAACGCCCACAATAACACCATCACTATTATCCAAACCAAACATTCGAGCAACACTATAGCCGGCGGCAAAAAAGCTTAATGAGCTAATTAACGTAACCAATGTAGTTTGTCGAAAAAGTTGTATTAACTTCTGCGGATAAAGATTCAGACCAAGCAGAAAGAGAAGAAAAATAATCCCGATATGGGAAATTTGTTCAATTAAGCTGGGATCGTTTACCAGAGCTAAACCGGATGGCCCAACAATCGCCCCCAAAACTATATAGGCAACAATCATCGCCTGACGCGCATATAGCGCCAGCGTGGCAAAAACTGCGGCACCGGTAAAAATCAAAAATATCGAAAAAACCAGATCTTCGCTTTCCATTATAAATACCGCCCTTATTTATTTGGGCTGATTATCGGGTTTCCACTTTATACTGCAACCCACGCTCGGTTTTTGATCTTCGGATACCGGCTTACCCGTGAGTAAAGCATCAGTTGCTGCGCTTAAATCATCTCCAGACACTGAAACGTCATTACCCGGGCGGGCATTATCGTATTGTCCTCGATAAACCAATTTACGTTCTTTATTGAACAAAAATAAATCGGGTGTGCATTGTGCTTGATATGCCATTGCGACATGCTGATCAGTATCGTACAAATAGGGAAAGGTGTAATTATGCTTTTCCGCGTCCAGCCTCATATTCTCCGGACTATCCGCTGGATAGGCATTCGCATCATTTGCATTTATCGCTATTACTGCTAGGCCGTTGTCGGCATAAAATTCGGCAAAACTCGCCAAACTATCTTTAATCTGCACTACATAGGGGCAATGATTACAGATAAAAGCGACCAATAAACCCGGTGCTTCTGCACAATCCGCCAACGATACATAACCTCCACCGAATTTGGGGTTCATGTTCTCCAGTGTAAAACTTGGAGCATCTGCACCTAAATTCATACTTTTTGTTGTCGACATAAATGGTTCTCTAATAATTTATAGGCGCGCATTGTACAAAATTCTACCACTGTTGAGTGATTCCTTAGATTTTCAAACAGGTGAAGTTCACGCATCGGCAACTTCCCTGTTATATTTCAGTTGTGTATTCAACAATTGAAAATAATGAATAGTTCTAACTTAACTCACTTTAATGCTAGCGGTGAAGCCCACATGGTCGATGTTGGCGATAAAGCCGTCACCGCCAGACGCGCCGTTACCGGCGGATATATAAAAATGGCCCCGGAAACTTTTGCGATGATTAAAGCAGGTGATCACAAAAAAGGGGATGTGCTTGGTATAGCACGTCTCGCCGGTATTATGGCAGCAAAGAAAACCAGTGATATCATTCCCCTCTGCCATCCTCTTATGCTAACCAAAGTATCGGTCGATTTTGACCTGGAAAAGGACGATTGTCAGGTACACTGCACCGTTATTACCCAAACCACAGAGCGCACAGGTGTAGAAATGGAAGGCATTATTGCAGTACAGGCTGCTTTAGCAACAATCTACGATATGTGTAAGGCGATTGACCGTGGCATGACTATAAATGACGTGCGTTTAATCGAAAAAGAAGGTGGTAAATCCGGACACTGGGTGCGTAAAAATGGATAAGCAAGAACTCAAGATGGATCCCAGTTGTGCCGACCCGGTTGAATCAGGCCTACTACCCATTGATATCGCTATCCAACGAATAACGGACGCCATAACACCTATTGCCGAACAGGAAACTGTTGCTGTGCGAAGCGCACTTGGACGTGTACTAAGTTCCGACGTCCATTCACCTAACCCAGTTCCAATGCATACCAATAGCGCAATGGATGGATATGCGTTTTCAGTTAAAAGTCTTTCGTCCGAAGCCACAACCACACTAAAGATCGTTGGTACGTCATGGGCAGGTCGAATGCTCAACACTGCGGTCGGGGCGGGGGAATGCGCACGCATTATGACCGGTGCGGTTATGCCAGAAGGAACTGATACAGTTGAAATGCAGGAGCGTGTCGAACGCGTTGACAACCACATACGCCTTGAATCTAAACAAAAAACTGGAAGCAATGTGCGTTTGGCCGGGGAAGATTTAAAATCTGGAGCCGTTGCACTAACGACTGGACATAGGGTTACACCGGCCGATCTTGGCTTACTCGCCTCGGTTGGCGTTGGTGAGGTAAGCGTTTGGAGAAAACCCAGGGTTGCCTTTTTCTCAAACGGTGATGAGCTGCGCTCAGTAGGTGAGCCCCTATCCATGGGCGATGTATACGACAGTAATCGCTATACCCTTTATGGCATGCTAACACGCGTAGAAGCAGATTTTATCGATCTTGGTGTAGTGCGCGATGACCCGGATCAGATACGACAAGCATTTCTCGATGGTGCACGTGCTGGTGATATGTTGATTACATCAGCCGGAGCATCCGTTGGAGAAGCCGACTTTATTCAACAAATACTTGCTGAATTAGGCGAGGTTAATTTCTGGAAAATGGCAATGAAACCAGGACGACCCCTTGCATTCGGTCGAGTCGGCTCAACACCCTTTTTCGGATTACCCGGAAACCCAGTATCCGTGATGGTCACATTCTACAAGTTTGTTCGTCCGGCGCTAATCAAAATGAGTGGTCAAACGGATGAAAATAATTACAGTTTTAAAGCCAAAGTAGCTAAACCGTTGCGTAAACGCCCAGGCCGCGCCGAGTTTCAGCGCGGCATACTTTCCCAGGCAGAGGACGGAAGTTTGCAAGTGATATCGACGGGTGATCAGGGCTCCGGTATTTTGCACTCCATGAGTATTTCCGACTGCTTTATCTTTCTTCCCGCCGAACAAGGTAATGTTGAGCAGGGTGACTGGGTAACGGTCGAACCATTCGCCGGTCTTATATAACCTCGTACCTGTTATGTTTGATGTAGAAGCGGTGGTAGTCGGCGCTGGCGTAGTCGGTTTAGCAATCGCTCGCGCGTTGTGCAATCGTGGTGTAGAAACGATGGTAGTAGAACGCAATGCCACCATCGGTTCTGAAACCAGTGCGCGCAATAGTGAGGTTATCCACGCCGGAATTTACTACCCGCAAAATAGTCTTAAAGCACAGTTATGTGTCCGTGGCAGACAACTGATGTACACATTCTGTAAGGAAAATAACGTCAATATTTCACCTTGCGGAAAATTACTACTGGCCACAAGTGAACAGGAAGTGCCAGCGCTTCACAAACTTAAAGATAATGGCTTTAAAAACGGTGTAGATGATCTTGTTCTACTAAACAGAAACCAAACTCAACAACTGGAGCCAGACGTGCACTGTGTAATGGCTTGTTTATCTCCATCAACCGGTGTGGTTAACAGTCATGAATTTATGCAAGCACTCGAGGGTCATATCCAATCTGCCGGAGGCGAAGTTATTCTCAACACTGCGGTCTGCACTATTGATCAATTTGGTGAGGGGTTTAACGTTTTCTGCGGCGAAGCCGATGACAGCTATCCAATTAGCTGCCGTTATCTGATCAACAGCAGCGGGCATGATGCACAGAGACTGGCCGAGACGCTCGCCTATAACGCCAGCTACCAACCACCGCGTATCTACCCGGCAATTGGCCACTACTACCGTCTCAATCAGCCAATGGACATTAATCATTTACTATATCCTATGCCGGATGGAGCTTGGCTCGGTACGCACTTAACCCTCGACACAAGCGGACAAGCCAAATTTGGACCAGATTGTGAATGGATTGACTCAATTGACTATACATTCGACGACTCAATCGAACGCAAGCAGCGATTCTTACAGGAAATTCGACGCTATCTACCGAGCCTGCAGGATGACAGTCTACAAGCGGACTACACAGGAATTCGACCAAAAATTTATCCCCAAGGACAACCCGCTCCGGATTTTGCCATTCAAGATTACACCGTGCACGGGATCAAAAATATGATTTCCCTATTCGGTATCGAGAGCCCGGGGTTGACCTCGAGCTTGGCAATAGGCAATTACACCTGCGAACTTCTTGGCATAACTGGCAAAGAATTATGAAGAAGGATATTGAACGATGGAACTCCAAATTTGCTAACAGAATAATAAACGAACAGCCACAACCGGATATGCTGCTCCTCGACACACCTTGGCTACCGACCAGCGGACGTGCATTAGATATTGCATCGGGCTCTGGACAAAATGCTGTTCACCTAGCGCTGTCAGGGCTTCACGTCACCGCAATCGACGGTAGCTCCAACGGCATGGACTTAGCTTTACAACTAGCAGCACACTGTAATACACAAATTACACCCATCGTTCAGGATCTGGATTGCTTTGATATATCGGGAAGTTTCGACTTAATAATTATGTTTCATTATTTAAATCGTACGCTTTATCCGCAGTTACCATCTCTACTCACTAGAAATGGCATATTAATTGTAAAAACATTTAATACCGATTTTGCTAAAAGCAAACCAAATTTTGATCCAGACTTTATGCTGCAGGAAAATGAGCTTTCACGAATATATTCGCAGCTGAAAATTCTAGAGTACGCCGAATCGCCTAATCACTGTCCGGGAAAGTCATGGATAGTCGTACAAAATCAATGAAAAGTGAGTTGCATACTACGGATTTCGGAACGGTTCGAACAATCGAGTACGGCCGTGGTGATACATTAATCATTTTGCTGCATGGTGCAGGCAGTAGCCCGGCAGGACTCAGCGATATTGCTATGCGCTTAGGTAATGACGGCTATCATGTTGTTGCGCCGGCCCTAAGTGGATATATGGATAGTAAGGCTCATGTAGACGGTACGGTTTTCGACCAACACAAAACTATTCTGCACTGGACTACAAAACATTACGACTCACAATCAATTATATTGGGGGGGCACTCTCTAGGCAGTTTGATCGTTATGGAAGAAATGGTCAGTATTCAGCCAACAGCGGTTGTGCTAATTGAGCCCGTGCTGCTCTCCTTGCTCAACGATGACAATCCTACACATCAATCTGCACTAAAAGACTATCAGGCATTATCCGAGGTTATTCAACAATCAATAGCTGAACAGAAACCGGAGATTGCAATGCAAGCCTTTATCGATTTTTGGAGTGATTTTAAGTGGTCGCAACTTCCGGCTATATTTAGCAGGCAGTTGATCGCAATGAGCGAACAAATTATCAACGAACTACAACTTGTACATGCTACCAAACTGGATCATCGAGCCATTGAGGAGTTTACACCTCCGGTACTTTTACTCGGTGGAGATCACTCTCCACCTATAACCCGTTGTATACTAGATCGCCTTGAACAGACCATACCAAATACACAACGCGCTACCATTACCGGTGCAGCCCATATGGGTCCTATGTTTCGCCCAGAACCGTATGCAAAAGAAATAACGCAGTTCTTAAACCAACGAACTGATTGAAAAATTCTTTTGCTATTGCCAAACCCTAGCTCTTAGAAGCCTGTTTTGCATTATAGGCTGCCATTTGCTCTGCACTTGCCGCCGGTTGGTTAGCCTTCCAGTCTTTATACGGCATGCCGTGTACCAACTCACGCGCTGCATCAAAATCTGCCTCATAGCCGCGTTCTTCCGCAGCCGCGACATACCATTTTGACAAACAATTTCGGCAAAAATCGGCAAGGATCATAAGATCAATATTTTGCACATCATCATGTGTTTTAAGATGATCTACCAAACGCCTAAAAACGGCGGCTTCTACTTCTGTCTTTTGCTGCTCATTCATTACCATCTACCTTTTCAATTAAATCTGCCAGATTAACGTCAACACTACCCAGTATTCCAAAATCTGCATGAATATGATCACCAGGAACAATAGGCACCGGGACTCCGATTACCCCGGTGGTGATAATATGGTCACGTTCTAAGGTAATTCCAAGACGTCCACACTCATTAAACATCCAGGTAAGCGCCTCCCGTGGATCACCCAAAACATCGGCTCCGGTTCCCGAACAAATA
>Ga0213861_10003147_pt1 | contig 13694 bp, 10 predicted proteins | sample PICome_4_FD_160110 | JGI IMG/M metagenome (GOLD analysis project Ga0213861, IMG submission 160110) | Coastal seawater microbial communities near Pivers Island, North Carolina, United States - PICO131 | ecosystem: Environmental > Aquatic > Marine > Coastal | place: USA: North Carolina... | reverse complement strand
CAGAGCTGCTTTTAGGTTAAGAAGTGGTAATTTTGATGCTGGTTGGACTAATTACCAAGCCGGATATTGGTACCAAGAGCATTATGATTCAGGAGGTTGGTTTGGAAGTGGAAGTGGGGGGTATACCTCTGGAAACAGACCTTACTCAGATAAAACAATTAATTTACAAAACAACGCTTTTATTATTGCAGATTCTTCGAGGTATGATTAATGGCTAGAGAAATAGTTTATTTTAATAATGGGGAAGTTTATAAAGAGCAATCTTATTTTAGTAACACTGACTTTGACCCAGAAGATAAATTTAACTACGTACCTGTGTCTAATAATGACCCAATATCACCGTTTGTTAAACACCAAGACGGGAAAGTTAAAACTTACACTTCTACCAAAGAAGCAAGAAAATGGAATACAAATGTGGATTCTGGAGAATCTTTATCTGGTTATAATTTATGCCCTAGTGTTACTTTGTGGTGGGGCAAGGGTGTTATTGATAATGAAAATTATGACCTTTATTTTAGAGTAGATAATCCAGAAGTTCTTAAACAAGTAGCCTCTTACTACTCTTTACCTTACCCTATAAATGATGAAATAGGGACTGAATTAAGTACACCTGAAAACATAAGCATGTACACTAGTTACTCTGGTCAATATTTAGTCTTAGGGGCTATTAAATTTATTAATAACAATCCCACTATATTAAAAATGTATTGTTTTTACAAAGACAAAAACAATTCAGTAATAACACAAAAAGGTAGGTCTTTATACAACAAAGGTCAAGTTTTTGAGCAAGGTACTTTATCACATACATCTCCATCTTCTTTTGCTACTGTAGAGAGTACAGCAATCGGTCAATCTATAGAGTATAGGGCAAAAAGAGGAGACCCGTTGTTTAATTGGGAAGCTTTAATAACTAAAGACGGTGTTACTAAAATTAAAAATTATGAATCCTCAAAACAATATCGAACCCTTATTGCCCACCTTACTACTGGTAATGATTACAGCGATTATGATTTGTGCCCTTCAGTAAATATATGGGTAGGTCGAAGTTGGGTAGATGGCGGAGAAGAAGAATTATATTTTTACCTAGAAAACTCTTCTATGTTAGAAGCAGTAGCTACTTACTACAGTCTCCCAGAACCCTGTACTTCTGAAACCAAAAGTAAAATAGATTCTAATCCAGAGGATTTTAGGCTTAGGCACCAAGATATAAATCAAATAGGTTCTAGAAGTGTGCCAGTGGTTATCGCAAGTATAGTGTTTGAAGATGATGTAGCAACAATGTTTAAGTTATACGAGATAACTAGATGGAACGAGTAAAAATATTTATAGGGTATGACCCTAAAGAAGCAATTGCTTTTCATACTTTGATTCAATCTATTATGAATAAATCTACAGTTCCTTTTGATATTGTGCCTTTAGATATTAGAAATTTACCAATGTACAAAAGAGAAATAGACACTAGACAGTCTAATGAGTTTTCATTTACTAGATTTTTAGTGCCTTATTTATCTGAATACAAAGGAGTATCAATATATTTTGATTGTGATATGATGTTGAGGGTAGATATTAGAGAAGTTTTACAAGAAATAAACGATAAACCAATTTATCTAGTTAAACACAATTACACACCAAAAAATAAATACAAATATTTAGGGGCTAAACAATATAATTACCCAAGAAAAAATTGGTCATCGTTTGTTGTTTGGAATTGTGATCACAAGTCAAATAAAATAGTTACAGATACTTTTGTCAACACTGCTAGTGCAGAAGATTTGCATCAATTTAAATTTCTAAAAGACAACGAGATTGGTAAATTAGATGTTCGTTGGAATTGGCTAGTTGGGGAGTACGATAATCCACCAAAAGATGTCAAAAATGTACATTGGACTGTAGGTGGACCATGGTTTGATGAGTATGAAAATGTAGATTTTGCAGATGAATGGAGGAACATTGGTGCTTAATATAAGGCAAATAGAAGGTGAGGATATACTACTTCGCTACAACGATATAAAAGAAGAATTTGATAAAGCCCTAGAGCACTCTAGTGGTGAATGGACAGCTGCACAGATAACATCTAAGGCTGTCAGTGAGCCCCATATGTTCCAAATATGGGAGGTCCAAAAAGGAAACCATTGGATCGGCATAGCTTCAACAAGAGTTATGTATTACAACAACTTTGTTGCACTTCACATAATAACCCTCGGTGGGTCCAATATGTACGATAATATGCCAGAGTTGATAACTAAGTTTGAAGAGATAGTTAAACAATACGATAACATAGATGTATTAGAATTTACAGGGCGTAGGGGTTTTATAAAACAACTAAATACTGTAGGATGGAAAGAGAGGTATACGACAATGCGTAAAAGCTTAAAGGAGAATATAGATGTCTAAAGTTAAAATTTATAATGGTGTTACAATTGATATGAGCACCAGCGATGTAATAAAAACAGGTGAGGTTAACTACGTTGACTCTGCTGTGGTCTCCTACTGTGGTGGTGGCGGTGATAAACAAACATCGACAACTACTTCTGGATATGCTCCAGAATTTAAACCACAGATTACTAACATGCTTAATACTGGTCAAAGTCTTTATGACTCAGGGCAATTAGGAGCTGTAGCAGGTCAAAATCAAACACAGTTAGACGCACAAAAGGCTGGACTAGCTGCTGCTGGTAATCAGACCAACTTAGAGAAGTCGTTAATGAATACAGCTAATCAAGGTGTGAACTTGTCGGGTATGCGTACTGGAGCTCAACAAAGTGCAATGCAAGCTTTAGGTATTAATGCAGCTAACGCAGGAAGAGCTGGAGGTCTTGGAGGGTCTAGACAATACTTAAATCAACAATCAATTGCTAATGATCTAGCCGGTAAGTTTGGTCAAATTGATCAAATGGCGCAACAACAGAACTTTTCTAACATGCAAAATGCCCTAGGTGCTCAAGGTACTGGTGCAGCCTCAATGGCTAAAATTGGAGCCGGACAGCAACAGCAGGCACAGAATGAGGCAGATGCAGCTTACAAAGGTCTTTCTCAACTTGCTAGTATCTTTGGTACTGGTATGGACAAACAGAGTACGACTACGCAAAGTGGAGGTAAGTAATGCCAATGGATTCATATAGGGGTCAAGAATATAACCCATTTGCACCTGCTATGTCAAATAGTGGTGGTGCTATGGATGCTGGGATACCACAATTACCTGCTGCTCAAGCGGCTGCAATGGCAGAACAAGACCCATCTGTAAAAGAACAAGCTATAGGTGTAGCTATGGATAAAGGTTTAAATTATGGCGCTGATAAGGGTGTTGAGATGATTGGGGCAAAATTAGCAGGACTTGGAGCTACATCAGCACCGACATCTGCTGCAATGTTAGGTAGAGCAGGATTAACAGGTGCTGGACCCGGAGTTGCTACAGCAGCTCAAACGGCTGGTAAAGGTGGTGCAGCAGCTGGAGCTGGAGGAGCAGCTGCAGGTGGTATGGCTGCTGCAGGGGCTGCTATGGCTCCAGTGTTACCTATTATAATCGGAGCTATGGCGCTGAAATCTATCTTTAAGAAATAAGGAGCTGATATGGCAAATCCAAGATCAATAGCAATGAAAAAGCTAAGAGAAAGAGAAGAACTAGCTAGGCAAGCTGCTTTGTTAGGCTCTGGTGATAACAATAAAGGTGTGATGTCTAACTTAGGCTCTATAGGTCAAATTGTATCTGATGATAGTAATGATTTAGATAATTTATCTTTTTCAACTACAGGTGGTTTAAATGCAAGTTTTAAAAACAACAGAGCCAAAGATTCGTCTCCAACAACTTTTTTAAAAGAAAACTTTTCTTCAAACTTTATACACCCAAGAAATGCTGCTATGGCTTCAATGAGAGAAAACCAAGCAATGCAAAAAGAAAACACAAGAGCTGCAGACGCTAGAGATAATGCTAAAAGATTTAGTGCTTTAAATTCTTTTATTGAAACAAATTCTGCAGAACCAAAAGTGTACCAAGGAAACCCTAGAGGTAATCCTGAAATAATAAATACTAGAAATGAAAATTTAGCATTGGCTAATGAAAATTTTCAACAAATTCAATTAGAAGAAAAAGAAAGAAATAGATATAACATAGAGAATCGTAAAAGGTACGAAGAGTTAAAATTATTATTTCCTAATCAAAGATTAACTTCTAAATACTATCCCGATCACGATTATAGTTCTGAAGCTACGTTTGATCAATTAAACAGAGTTGAGAGTTCTATAACTGAAACTGGTTACGCTGACATAGATACTACAACTTTAATGGGCTTAGATGATTCTTTAATTTTAGCCGATATGGATAAAAGGGCTCAGGAAAAAGAAGCTGATAGATTATACAGAAATCAAATTAATAATCCAAATCCAGATGACATAGCACAGCCTATGACAGTTGCAGACTATGATAGACTTTTAGCTGAACAAGAAGATTTTGTTGACCCTGAAAATGTAGATGTTTATGGTCAAACCACAACCGAGCCTTTATTTCAATTGTACACAGATACTGCAAATAATATTCCCGGTACAAACTTTACAGAGCAAAATAGAATTGCAGATGAAAAATTATTTAAAATAGCAGAAGAAGAAGCTTTAAGACAGAGCTTAAGACAGCCTGAAGAACAAATTATAGAAAGTTCTTCTTTACCTTCAAGTCTTTCTCTTAACATTGATGATTTGTTAAAGCAAGACAGTTCTGAAATTAATGTAACAAGTGGTGTTCCAGAAGAAGCTATTGAAGATCTTGATAATTTTGATGAAGTTAATTTAACTAATCTAGATCAAAGTTTAGATGGTTCTAATTACGATGAACTATTAGAGCAAGAAAGACTTACTGCAGGCGTAGACGACACAGCAGATATAGAACAAGGGATGATTGATAATCGACTTTCTTCAAGCATGGATGATTCTACAGACATAGAGTTAGGTTTAGACAACAATCAACAACCTGTTCAAAGTTTAGACGGTAGTAATGAAGATGAGTTATTAAATAAAGAAGTTGCTAAGGTTCAAGAAGATGCTGTTGTTGCTGAATCTGCAAAAGTTTTAAATGCTAATGAAGAGACTAGGGCAGTTAAAAAGCAAGCTGATGCAATTATAGATGGTGATGATGATGACAAAACTAAAGAATCAAAACTTGCAGGTCTATTTGGGTCTTTAAAAGACATTTTTGGAGTAGATAATAAATCACTTCTTAGAGCCTTTATTAAATATGTGGGCGGTAGGGCGTTTGGCATGTCTTCAGGTAAGGCTGCTCAATTTGCTTGGGCAGGTATTGAAGCTGACATGGCTACTAATGCTGCTGCAGGTGCAGATGCTAAAGCTTATGAAGCTAACATGGCTGAATACGATAAGCAATATCAAGCTGCGTTAGATTCGGGCAATGATGAAGAAGCCCATAGAATACTTCGTAAGATGAGGTCGGAGTCTGGTGTTGAAGTTTCTGATGCTGAAAAGTTTGATGATAACATCAGCTATTTAAATGATAAATACAGAGAAGCTAGTCAAGCTGCAATGTCGGACAACTCAGTAGGTGATAAAGTTAAAATGGCTCAAATCCAAAGACAACTTAAAGCTATGGAAGCTGCTGGAATTAGCGGAGCTAAAGGTAATACTTGGATGGGTTCTTTAAACATGACTGGTCCTGATGGGGTCTCAGTTGTTGCACAAGCTATGCAACAAGAAGGTCAACCTCTTAAATACTTTGATGAGGTAAACAATAAATGGAAATTGCCTTCAGAAGATGGTTTTAGTAATGCAATTAGAACTACTACTAGCGACTCAAGTACTAAGTTTGGTGCTGCAGATATGAGGGAATATACTGAAGAGGATCTTTTAGCTAACGATGGTAAGGGTTACGTTAAAAATATACCCGGTGCTAGTCAAGTTACTATATCTGGAGTTCCAATAATACCAGAAGAAAATTCATCAATGAGTGACAAATCTGGTATGGCTAAAAACTCAGTTAAATCATTAATGCATATGTGGGATTTAATTGAAGACCCAAGAGTTAGAGAAGAAGTATTTAGTTTACAAGAAAAGTTCTTTGAAGACATGGGTAGGAAAGCAGATGAAGGACCTATTAGAGCTGCATTTAGTACTTTTATTTCTCAAGAAGGAAGTCCTGTTGCAAAAATATGGTTTAATAATTTAAACACATTGATAACAGGTAAACTTAGAAGAGAAACAGGAGCTGCTTATAATAAAGAAGAATTAGTAAACACCATGAAATTTTTCCCAGATGCATCTCTTATGCCTTACAATTATGATGAACTTTCAGATACAGAAAAAGATAAATATGATAAGGGTATAACAGCTAGAATGCTTTCTGCTCAACAATGGATATTGACTGATATGGAAGCTTTTAATGCATACCCTTATGTAGAAGGTCTTGTCACTGGAGTTTATAAACCAGATAATTTGTGGATTGCTACAAGAGATGCAAATAAAGAAGTAATTAATGCATCTTATGTCTCTAAGGATGCAAATGATTTTATAAGAAATAATGCAAATTAATAGTAGGAGATAATTATGTCGGCACAATATACAAAGCAAGAATTACAAACAGCGTTGGAAAAGGCAAAATTAAATCCTCAAGAAAATGCTTCTATTATTGGAGAAATTACTGCAATGATAGAGACTGGTAGATATAAACAAAACCAGTCTGCTGGAAATCTTATATATGATCAATTAAATCAAGATGATGATTACAACCAAGCATTAAAGTCATTTTATAAAGCCAACCCTGAGACAGGGGAGGCTATGACCGCTGTTGGTCAATCAGTTGAGTATGATAGTGATGGTAATGCAATTGGGGATTCAGAGTTTTTAAAAGAAAAAAGTTTTGAATTGTTTAACTCTGTAATGATGAATGAGATTAATTTAATTAATTTCGGTAGTCAACTTAGTAAAATGTCCCAGAGTGAAAGAGATAATATAGCGAAACTGTATGATGTTTACGAAAGAACTAAGATGACAGGGGAAGGCTCTAGACCTTTAAAAGAGCAATTAAAAGATGGACTTCATATGTTATATGCCCCATCTACTTATGTTGGTGGTGGGTTTGTAACAAGACCTATGCAAAAAGTAGCTTACAAAAAAGCTATGAAAAAAATGCTTAGTGGTGGTTTATCTAAATTAAGCGACCCTGAAAAAGAGGTTATTAAAAAAGCTACTGTTTCTTATGCTAAAAGATCTGGAGTTGTTGGTGCTGGCTATACAGGTGCCTTTGATGCCGGTATACAAAAAAATGTTGAAATGGGACTAGACCCAGACCAAGAGTTTGATGCTGGCAGGACTGCAAAAATGACTGCAGCTGGTTTTGGTATGGGTTGGGCTTTAAGTAAAGCTCCAAAAGTTGCAGGTCAAGTACTAAGGGCACCGGGAGCTTTAGTTAATAAAGGTGTAGCTAATGCCTATAATTTTGGAACTTCACCAGTTCAAACTACAGGTGATGCTGTTATGAAAGCTTTTGGTGGTAAAAAAGCTGCAAGAGCTCAGGTTGTTACAGAAGGCACCGAAGCGTTTGGATTAAAAGCAGATCAGACAGATGTTTCTGGACATGGTTTAAACATGCAAAGTCAGGTTAAAAATGCATCTCAACAAGCGTTTAATAATTTTAAACAAAGATTTGATAGTCTCGGAGATTTAGCTGTAGATGATGTGTCTATTCTTAAATCAATAAATTTAATTGAAGAGCAATTACCTACATATAAGGGTTTAAACAATATTAAAAGAAAAGTTGCAGAGGGGACTATAACACCAACTCAAGCTTTAAGAAAAATAAGGTCTAAGTTAGGTTTAGCACTAAAAAACTCAAAAAACCCTAACAACCCATTACATGATTTTAAAGATGATTTAGTAGATATTAATACGAAAGTAAGAGATTATATGTCTAATTCTGCAAAAAGAAGCGGTAAGTTTGACGAGTTTAAAGCTATTGATGATGATTATGCAGATTTTATTGATGTTAATAATCATAAAGAAGTTCAAAAATTAATGGCTGACGAGTCTTCTAAAACAGTAGACACTTTAAGAAATTTAGGAAAATCGTCTCAAGATAATATAAACAAACTAGAAGAGCATATAAAAAGATTAGACACACTTGCTAAGTTTTCTTCAGAAACTGTTGACGGTCAAGTTGTTCCTAATCAATCTTTGATAGACTCTAACATGCAAGCAATGAGAGCAATTGTTGGCGAGCAAATGTTTAAAGGTGAATCAGGTGCAGGTCTAAACGCATACTTAGGTACTGATCAAGGTCGTAAAGTTTTAGGTAAAATATTTGAAGGTAAAGAAGATACTATTAAAAGACTTTCAGACATTAGACAAAACTCTCAAGATAAAGGCGATATGGGTATTTTTGCTATGAGAATTTTAACCGGTGTTGGTACTGTTGCTTTCGGAGCTACTGGTCAAGTATCAAGTGCATTAGCCACTGGTGGTGCCTTTGTGGGTATGGAAGCTTTACTTAGATCCCCATGGTTTAGAAGGGCAGCTGCAAATACGTTTGCCAGAAGTCCTACAAAAAGTTTAGCTGAGAAAATTAAGCTATCTAAAATTTTAGAAAAAAGAGGTTATTCTGTAAGAGATACAAACACTATAATGAAAACATTAGTAGGTGCCGCAGCTTGGTCTGCTATACTTGCAGATGAAGAAAGAAGGGTAGCTGTTAGAAGGTCTCCTCAAGCTGCTGCAAATGCTTTTGCTAACTCTTGGATAGGAAAATTAGCTTTAGACAATGTGTACACAAAAGGAGCCATTGGGGGAATCTCAGAGGCTATAGGATCTACAGGTGAGGCTATAGATGAAAAAGTCTTTAAACCGACCTTTGACACAGTAACAAATTTACTAATCTCAGATAATTAGGAGAAATTATGTCGCTATCAATATTTGTAAATGGTTTAGCAAGAAATATGACTAAAAGACTTGCTAAGGCTGTTCACGATAACAACGCAATTGAAGTTAGGAAAATTAAAAAAGCTTTAGAGAATCCTGAAAAATTACATGATGATGTAAAGAAGTTACATGAAAAATATAAAAACGGAGAAACTCTTGAAGATGTAAATAGGGAAATAGATGAGACACTTATAGATGGACCTACTGTTGTACAAAGGTTAAAAAAATTAGGTACCCATGATCCTAAAAACGAAAACCCTGAGACTTCTGGTTTTAAACCAAAAACCCTTAGAGATATACAAGAGCACAATACTTTTAAAAAAGAAGTTGTTGATATTGATCATTTAATTTCTGAAAGCCCTGAACTTAAAGGTTACGTTGACAAACCTGACGTACCAAACAATAGAAATATTGCATCTTTTGGAGACCCTATAGATCCAATACAACCTATTGTAGACAAGAACGGGTCAGTAAGAGATGGTCTTAATAGACTTAAACAAGTTAAACTTGATAAAGATAATAAAGTAGGTGATGGTAAAGTAACAATTCTTCGTGGAACTTCTGTTCTTAAAGACAATGCAGACGGTGAAGTTATAAAAAGAATTAGTATGTTTGCTAATAATTTAAGATCAAAAATTGACGCTGATTTTAAAACAAAAAAAGACGATCAAGGTATTTTGTTAAAAAAAGGCACTGTTAATAAAGCTAGTATGAAAGATATGAAGTTTGCATTACCTGTAACTTCATTTGCTAGGATACTACAAAAAGCAACTAAAAATAATAAAGAGTTAGCCACTGATGATGAAATGTTAGTTGGATTTGCTGTAGATGTGTTAAGGGCTGCTAAAAATAATAAAGGTGGTCGTCCCGGAAAAAAACTTACAGAGATAGCAGAAGATGGATCAGTAAGAGTCACAACTGCTAAAAACATGAACGAGTTGGCTAAGGAAATAGGTGAAGCTGCAATGATTCGTTTGTTATCTAATAGTGGAGCTACTGTATCTCCTGATGAGCAAAGGATTTTTGGAAGATATTTGCTAGAGTTTGGGAGAGGCAATTTTGGAGGGGATGTTGGAGACTCTGCTATAAGATTACCAAATGACAGTTCTGAATTAAAAGGTTATCATCTTTTAAAAACAAACGATGACATAGTGCAGGCTGGAAAAAGTGATGTTAGGGAAAGTGTAAGTGTAACTACTTCTGATCAGTTTGATTTTTGGGCAAAAGGTGGTGGTTTAAAAAATGCAGCAGGTGAATATGAATCTGGTCATGGCGGTAATAGTTTTTTAGATTTGTTCCCTGAGACTAGAAGTGTTAAATCATGGGCTATTAAACATCATGGTAATTGGGTTGTTGACGAATACGGGAATGTTGTTAAAGGTCCTGCTGGTATAGATATTACTCAAATGATAGGTGGAGGAAAAGGTTTAACAAGTGAAACAATTAACAGTGCTGAAGTTTTAAATATACTGGGAAACCGAAAAATAGGAATTGATCCTGTTAAGTTTGAATACTGGCAACATCTAGGAGAAAGAGGTTTATTAGATGACACTGGGATGGACTCAGAAGCATTAAATGCTGCTGTTAAAAAACATAAGTTATCTACAGAACAGGAAAATATTTTATTCTCTTATTATGAAAAACTGAAAAATTTAAAAAGCGAGTTTAATGAGAGAGAGAATAAAGCTAGAAGAGAGGCTGGAAAACCAGAATTAACTGGTATTCAAATGCAAAATTTTGGAATTGGTAAGCATTTGAGAACAGAACTTAAAGATCTTTATTATAAAAAAGGAAAGGGAAAAAACCCACCTACTGGAGAAAAAGTAGATCTTGATAACTCTGTTGGATCTTATACAGCTGATAATGATAACTTTTTAAAAGCATTACAGATGGTAAGTGGGGATGTTAAAACTATACCTCTTTTAAATGTCAGCAGAAGATCTAGATTTAAAAAAATAAGAAGAGAAATAAAATCTAGATTTAGAATGGACCCTGTGTCTAAAATGTCAAACGGAGCTGAGGGTTATTTACCTTACATGATAGATAGTAGAGGTAGGGTATATCCTGTAGATTCTAGTGGGGCTAATTTGTTAACTGGTGGTTCCCAAAGGTTTATGCATTCTGCACCTAAAAGTCTTGCAAAACCAATAGCTTACAATGATGAAGCTTTTCATTCTCTTGTTGATGATTTTTTAAGATTTGAAGAAAATCCTTTTTCTGGATCTATAGATGATTTAGGTAAAGGTAAATCTAGTGATTTAGAGAGATGGAAATATTGGTCTTTAAATAAAGATAAATATCTTAAAAGAGGAGGAGATTTGTTAAAAGCCTCTGAAGACTCTATCGCTGCTAAGAATAAAAAACAGAGAGATAAAATTTGGAATAATTGGAAAAAAAGTAATCCTTGGCTTAAAAAAATAAAAGATCAAGGACCGTATTTATCTAATTTAATTGAGATAGCTAAAATAAAAAAAGCTTATGATAAAGGTGAGGTTTACAACACTACTCAATTGATAGAGTTAGATGCATCAGCTTCCGGGTCACAGCACATAAGTGCCCAATATGGTGATGTTAGAACTTTGTGGTCAACTAATGTCTACTCTCAAAAATACGGAAAAGCTAAACAATTTTTAACGCAAGAAGAAAAACAAATGCTTTTAGAAGGGGTATCCCCTGATGCTGCTGCTAGAGATTTGTATACAGATGTTCAAGTATTTTATAAAAAAACTTTTGAAAAAGAATTAAACAGTCTAAAAGATACTGATCCTAAATTAGCTGCTATTTATCAAGAACTTACCGATAAGTATATACAAGTAGGGAGAAGTACTACAAAACCTATAGTAATGAAAGTACCATACGGTGCTGGAATGCTAAGGTTAAGAAAAAGTTTAGAGTCTCTTTTAAAAGGTAAAGATAGGCTTGAAATAATGGAAAACTATAAAAATGTTGTAGATGATTCTACAACTTTACATCAAAAATTTATGGATTTTCATTGGAAAGCTATGAAAAATGCTTTAGAGGACGGTCTTGATACGCAATATGAGTTTAGAAGGTTTAATTCTGTTGTTGCTAAAATTTACCAAGAATCTGCTGGTACTTTAGGGGGTGCATCTAGAAAACCTTATGTTATAAACGCCCCAACAGGTGGTAAAACAGATTTAACATCTTATGCATCACAACAGTATAGAACTTATGAGTGGATAGAGAATAAATACTTACCAAACTATACTCAGGAAGGTCAAGTTATAAAAGACAAAGGTGTTGTTAGAATTCAAAAAACAGGACCAGAGGCTGGACAGCCTGCAAAAAGAAATCCTAGGACAAAAGTTAACACTGATTCTTTAATTTCTATATCTGTCGATGATCCAAGAGCTAGAGAAATAGTTGCAAGTACACCTGAAAAAGAATTGCAAAAGAGAGGAATTACTTATGAAGATCTAGACGAGTTTGCAATAAAAGGTTTACTTCCTCAAGAATCTCCTTTTATTGGAAAGGGTGCTAAAACTATGGGAACATCGTTGGCACCTAATGTAACTCATCAAGTAGATGCTGGGTATCTAAATCAGTTAGTTATAAAACTGGATGAAGCTGGTATTCCTGTTTATGTAGTTCATGACGCTTTTTTTGTATTACCTACTGATGTTAAAAAGACTAAAGAAATTGCAGGTCAGGTTTTTATAGACATGCATAACAATTACAATCTTAGGGAAGAAATGATAAAAGGTTTAGCAAAATCTCTTGACATTTCTTATAAAGATGCTCTTGACAAGGTTAACGATAAGATGATGAATCCTAATGAACTAGAGTTGATTAGAGGAATATTACCCTACCCCGAAGGTGCTTTAAGAAGAAAATCTAAAGGAGAGTTAGGAAGTCCTGAAAATTTAATGTCTTATCAACCTGAAGGTGTTAACATATCATCTCCAGATGAAGTCACAACTAGTAATGTAATTATAGGAGGCTAATATGGCTACAAACAAAGGTGAGTATAAAGATCATAATATCTTATCAGCTATGGGTATAACAGATATAGAGCTTTTAAGAGAACACGGTGGACCTGAGAAGTATGCAGGTACAAATAAGTGTAATACTTGGATGATCAACAACGAGTATAAAGAAAACTTAGCCGCTGGTATACCTGTTAAAGAATGCAATGCATTAAAAAGAGATGCACAAAAGACTTTAGCCGAAGTAAGGTTTATGAGAGGTTTCTAACCTCAAGCGAAAAAAAAGGTCGCAAAAAGACATTGATTGTCCAATTTGCGACCTTAATTTTTCTATGATTTAGTATCTGTAACTATCTCAGGTTTCTCTTTTTTATCTGATTTCTCAAAGGCACCGTTCTTAGCCTCTATTAAAAACCCAATAAGATTCCTTAATTCCTTATCTTCCAAAGGAATATCCTCTACTTCATAGATAGTAGTATTGACAACTGGTGATGTTACATCAGTTGTTTGTATAGTTACTTTTGCCATTACTTCCATAATTATTTCTCTTTTAAAATTTTATTTATAGTATTCTCCGTAAACCATCTAAAATTATTCTTAGATGCCCACTCACCATGTGTACACTTAGTACCATCTTTTCTTACCTTTGCTCTAGGCATAGGCGTTTTATGATTATAGAAAAGAAAAACTAACTCCGTACCAAAAGGAAGAGCGTCTCTAATAAAGAGATACTTACGAGCTTCTGCAGAATCCATGAACCTACCCTTGGCTTCAACCAGTATATCATCTGTTTTAAAATCAGGATGATAATGATGATCAACAGTGTAGGGTATCTTG
>Ga0213861_10003146_pt1 | contig 13695 bp, 11 predicted proteins | sample PICome_4_FD_160110 | JGI IMG/M metagenome (GOLD analysis project Ga0213861, IMG submission 160110) | Coastal seawater microbial communities near Pivers Island, North Carolina, United States - PICO131 | ecosystem: Environmental > Aquatic > Marine > Coastal | place: USA: North Carolina... | reverse complement strand
AAATATCATCATAACATCCTGAAAAACAAACATATCAGGATTAAAAATTCCTTTACGGGCTACTTCCATCATTCCACTTGATGTTACAGCACCAACAAAAACCCCAATACTTGCAATAATCATAATGCTTTTTACAGGAATTGCTTTTGAACCAATAGCAGAGTTTAAAAAATTTACAGCATCATTACTAACACCAACCATTAAATCTATAATAGCTAAAACCCCTAAAGCAACAAGCATTAAAATATATGGATCACTCATTTTTAATTTTATTTAAAGTCACAAAGGTAATTACTCCTAAAATGCATAATGTTATCTTAATGTTATCAAATTTAACACAAATTAATGGATTTTAAAACATCATTTATTGTTGCAATTTTAAAGGATTTCATTGAAAATGGAACTTTTTTACTGAAAGTTAGTAACATTTACTTAACAATCTGTTAATTGAACGATAATTTACAACTAACATACACTTTACAAAACAGGTGGACTTTTGCACAATAATTTAAACATATAAAATGAGAAATTTTTTAATTTTATTATCACTTGTTTTTTGTCAATTTTTGAATGCACAAAGTAAAGGAACATTAACAGGTATTATAACTGATAAAGAAGCAAATAACGAGGCATTGCCATTTGCAAATGTGCTGATAAAAGGAACAACAATTGGAGCTACAACTGATTTTGATGGAAGATATACAATTCAAGTTCCTGCTGGAAATCACATTGTCGTTTTTAGTTTTTTAGGATACAAAACAGTCGAAAAATCATTTTCAGTAAAAGAAGGACAAACAATTACTATCAATCAATTGATGTCTGCTGAAGAAGGTGTTTCTTTAGATGAAGTAAAAATTACCGCAAATACAAGTAAAGAAAAAGCAAGCGCTTTAATTTTAGAACAAAAAAAATCAGTTTCTATAGTAACTGCAATTGGTGCACAAGAATTATCTATCAAAGGAGTTTCTGATGCTGAAGGCGCAGTTACAAAAACTGCAGGAGTTTCTAAAGGTTCTAAAAATGTAATTGTAAGAGGTTTAGGTGATAGATACAATTCTACAACATTAAATGGATTGCCTTTACCATCTGAAGATCCTGAGTATAAAAATATTTCTTTAGATTTTTTTGACACAGGGATCATCAAAAACATCGGAGTTAATAAAGTGTTTTCATCAGATATTTATGGTGATGTTGGTGGAGCAAATATTGATATTTCTTCCAAAGAATTAGACAAAAGAAGTATTTTTAATTTTGGAGTTTCATTGGGTGCAAATACGCAAACAGTTTCTGAAGAGTTTTTAACTATTGATGGTAACAATGCTTTTGGAACGCAAAAATTAGGCATTCCAGTAAATGATTTAACACAATATACTTTCGGAAATTCTTGGAAACCAAACAGTCAAAATTTCCAGTTAGACAATAGTTTTTCATTCTCTGCTGGAAAAAAATACGACATTAAAGATGACAGTTTTAGTTTTTTCTTAGTAGGAGGTTTTAACGGAAGCTACAATTTTTTAGATGGTAATATCAAACAAACTACAAGTGCTGGTGAAATTTTTCAAGATCAGTCATTTTCAAAATATGAATACAATGTTTCGCAAATTTTAATGGCAAACCTAAATTATAAATTTAGTGGAGGTCATTCAATTGCTTATAATCATTTATTTATCCACGATAACAAACAATCAATTGGTGATTATTTCGGATTTAACAATCCTGAACAAGATGGTGATTTAGAGTTTCAAAGAAGACAACAAACCAATAATAATGAGTTGTATGTGAATCAATTAATTGCAAATTATAAATTTTCTGATAGATTAAATTTTGAAGCAAAAGGGTCATTAAACTTCATTAGAGGAAATGAGCCAGATCGTAGAACAAATAAATATCTTTTTAGAGACGGTTTTTACAACCCACAAACCAATTCTGCTGGTGAGAACGAGCGTTATTTTTCTAAATTAGAAGAAAATGATTACGCAGCTAGAGGTAAGTTTGATTACAAATTGAAAAAAGATGAAGATGATATTTCCACTTTAGAATTTGGTGGTGACTACAGATATACTGAGCGTTTGTTTTCTGCAACAATTTTTAACCACGATTTTTCTACAAGAGTTCCAATTGATATCAATAATCCTGATGCAGTTTTCAATCAAAACTCTATTGATACTAATATTTTTGAGTTAGAAACTGGTAGAGGAAGCGCAACAAGTCCAGTAGCATTTGTACCTTTTACATACAGAGGAAAAAGACAAATATTTGGTGCTTTTGCAAATTTGGTATATCAATTGGGTGATAATTTAATTGCTTCTGTGGGTGGTAGATTCGAAAAAGCGCAACAAAGAGTTACGTATAATACCAATATTGCTCAATCGTCAATTGATGGTGCATCAAATTTAGATAGAACTTATGTTTTACCAAACTTTAATTTAAAGTATAATTTTAACGAGAATAGTATTTTAAGAATTGCAGGAAGTCAATCGTATACATTTCCACAGTTCAAAGAAACTGCACCTTTTAAATATCAAGATGTTACCTTTTCATCTCAAGGTAATCCTGATTTAAAACCTTCTGATAATTATAATTTCGATGCAAAATATGAATATTACATGTCTTCATCAGAATTGATTTCTGTAACAGGTTTTTACAAATTTATTCAAAACCCAATTGCAAGAACTGAGATTCCATCAGGAGGAAATACTCTTACCTATTTAAATGTTGGAAATGATGCTAGTGTTTACGGTTTTGAATTAGAAGCTAGAAAAAGTATTTATAAAGTAGAAGATAAAGATTTTGAAATTATTGGTGGTTTAAATTCATCAGTTTTGTTTTCGAACGTGAATTTAGACAAAGGTTCTATTGCACAATTTACTAGCGCAACTAGTCAATTAGAAGGAGCTACCCCATTTTTAATGAATGCGGATATTACTTTCAATAAAAAATACAATGACAATACGTTGATTTCATCTTTAGTATTTAATTATTTCAGTGAAAGAGTTTATTCTATTGGTACAAGAGGTTTTGAAAACATTTTAGAAAAAGGAATTCCAACACTTGATTTGGTTTCATCGTATGAATTTAATAAAAATTACAGCATTAAATTAAAAGCAACAAACTTGTTAAATCCTGATTTTCAATTATCAAGAGCTGGGTTTAATGGAGGAGATACTGTTGTGTTAAGTAATTTTAAAAGAGGTGTTAACTTAAGTTTAGGATTTTCATATAATTTTTAAATAAAAGCATTTTTTATAACAATTCTTTAATGTTTACATAAACACCAGAGAACGTTATAAACCCAACTTTGCATCATAAATAAATTATTTAATAAACTAACAAATACAATGAAAAAAACAATTTTATCAATCGTAACAATCGCTTCATTAATCTTTACAGGATGTTCATTAAGTGATGATGATAACAATACAACTGTAGGTGGAGAAGTAACTGTACAAAACTTAGCAGGAAATTTAACATCTGATTTGACATTAAAATCAGGAGTTGCTCACAACTTAATTGGAGCTTTACTAGTAAAAGAAGGTGCAACATTAACTATTGAAGCAGGTGTAACCATTAACGCTTTAGCTGGTGGTACAGATGTTTACATCTTAGTAGAAAAAGGAGGAAAAATAATTGCAAACGGAACTGCTGCAAATCCTATTAAATTTACATCAAGTGCTACTAGTCCAAAGGCTGGTGATTGGGGAGGTTTAATTATAAACGGAAGAGCGCCTTTAAGCCGTCAAAATGGTTCTGAAAGTAACGCAGCAACTGAAGTTAAAAATTCAATTTTATTTGGTGGTTCAGTAGCTAACGATAACTCAGGAATTTTGAACTATGTAATTTTAGAATATACTGGAGCAAGAATTGATGACGAAGCTGAACACAATGGTTTAACTTTAAATGGAGTTGGTTCTGGAACAGTATTATCAAATATTGCAATAATTGATGGTGATGATGACGGAATCGAATTTTTTGGAGGTACAGTAAATGCTTCAAACATTTTAGTTGTAAATGCAAAAGATGATATGTTCGATTTTACACAAGGTTATGTTGGTACTTGTACAAATTTATATGGTGTTAGAGAAGCAGGTTATGTAGCTGTAACTTCTGATCCAAGAGGAATTGAAGCTGATGGTAATCTTGATGGAAATTCTCCTTCTGATATCAATCAATCAGTATTTACAATCAATGGTGTTACAATTATTAACAATGCTGCAATTGAATTGACAGATGCTATAAAAATTAGAAGAGGTGCTACTGCAACAATTACAAATGCTTATGTAGCAGTTGGAGTTGGAGCTAGTTTTGCTGATTTTGTTGACTTAACAGATTCTAAAGGTGATGCAAATGGTGCTACAACTATTACAGTTGTTGGAAACATTGCAAATGGCTTAAATATTGCTGATAACAAAACGGTTTCAGGAGCAACAATCAATGCAACTGCTGGAACAACTGGAGGTGCAGACAAAGCTGCTTTTGCTTGGACAGGATATAACTTTTAATAAAAAAGTTTAGAAACAAAAAAGCAGGCTCTAAGCCTGCTTTTTTTATTAAATAAAATTAAAACTTAACTTTTTTTGTCAGCACAACAAGCCATTTTGCAATCTTTTTTGCATTCCATTTTTGTGGCAGATTTGTTATCACATTCTTTTTCACATTTTTCAGTACAAGAATGTGCGTCTTTTTTGTTGATAGAAGCTTTATACATATCACCTCCTGCAATTCCGTTTACAAAAGCGATTAAATCTTTTTCTGATGTTTTATTAGCATCAAATTCGATGGTTGCAATGCTATCTGCAAAAACAACTTTGGCATCTAAAACACCTTCTTTTTTTGATAATTTAGATTGAATGGTTTTAGCACATCCAATTTCGCAAGTCATTCCTGAAATGTTCAAAGCAACTTGTGCTTTTTCAACTGGCAAAGTAGCTTGTTTTTCTTCTTTTTTACAACCTGCAATTATCAAACAAATTACTGCAAGGTTCAAAATGATATTTTTTGTTCTCATAAGATTTTCTAATTAAAATATGTTACAAATTTATCACTTTTAAAAGAGTTTATCTTAGTATTTGTCGGAATTTTGCACTTGCAATATATTTATAATGAATCAACAACAACGAAAATGGTTATTTCTCATCATACTTTCATTAGTTTGGGGAAGTTCATACATTTTAATTAAAAAGGCTTTATTAGGTTTTGAGCCTATAACTTTAAGTGCTTTACGAATCACGACTTCTGCTGTTTTACTTTTAATTTTTGGGTTTACTAGTTTAAAGAAAATTCAAAAACATCAGTGGAAATATATTTTTTACACCGCATTTTTAGGCACGTTTTTTCCTGTGTTTTTATTTTCATTTGCGGTTAAAGAAATTGATAGTTCAATTGCATCAATATTAAATTCGCTGACGCCATTCAACACCTTTTTTTTGGGAGTAGTCGTTTTTGGTTTTGGCTTTAAGAAAAAGCAATTTATAGGAATTTTATTGGGTTTGATTGGAACATCAATACTCATTTTAAAAGGGGCAAATATGAATCCGAATCAAAATTATTGGTTTGCTTTGTTGCCAATCATTGCCACATTTGGCTATGCAATGAATGTAAATATGGTTAAAAAACATTTGGCTGATTTAGATGCTTTGGCAATTATTACCGGGAATTTTTTGATGATGTTACCACCTGCAATTGTTGTGTTGTATTTTTCAGGATTTTTTAGCTCTTTTTCTGGTAATGAAATCCAAATTCAATCTATGATGTATGTGGTCATTTTAGCACTTTTTGGTACAGGAATTGCCAAGGTTTTATATACAAAATTAGTGCAAATTTCAACCCCAGTTTTTGCATCATCAGTAACCTATTTAATGCCTTTAGTAGCTATTTTTTGGGGATCTTTAGATGGAGAAAAATTGAGTTTTCTGCAATTATTAGCAGGATTGATTATTATGCTTGGTGTGTATTTAGTAAACAAAGCCAAATAAAATTAAAATAAAAAAGAGTCAAAACTTTATGTTTTGACTCTTTACTAAGACTCTTTTCCCTTTTCTAAAATAAACTATTTGAAGTCTGCTTCAGAAACTCCTTCGTTTATTTTGATTTCTTTGATTTCAAAATTCAAATCCATAGGACCCATTTTTTGTCCAATTGTATATGGGAATTTTATGCCTTTTACTTCTTTGTAATCTCCAAATGTTGTTGGTACTTTTACTTCTTTTCCATCTGGAGTTTTTACTGTTTTTACTTCTTGTACTTTTAACCAAGTAGTCATGTCATAAAAAACTTCGGTATTATTGAATTTTAATACCATCATGTTTTTACCATCAACAGGTTCAATTCTGTCTAAAGTTCCTGTAGTGTAATTCAAATCACTAAAAATAGCATTTGCTGCCTTTGCATCTGCAATTTGTTCAGCTGGCATATCCATTTTTTGACCTCTGCCTTCCATAAATCCTTTTTCACCATCAAAAACAGTTTTTTGCATAACATTTCCCATTACAGAGATTTCTTGCACCATTTTATTTGGAGTAGCCATTTTTGATGTCATAACAATTGGTGTTCCTTGTACGGTTGCATTTGCAGTCATCATCATGGTTTTTACAGCCATTACTTTGTCTTTTCCGCCAATGGCAGCTAAATATTTATCAACTACATTTTGAGCAGTCATTCCATCAGGAATTGGTAATGTCATTGCAGGTTTTACTGTTGGATTTCCTTCTTTGTCAAAATATTTGATTATATAATCTGTTTTTTCCAAGTTTTTTAACACATCAATTCCTTTTCCAGTGATAATGATTCGAGCTTTATCTCCTTTAAAATATTTAATTGCAGCATTTTGAATGTCATCCAACGTAACAGCATTTATTTTTTCAAGATAGGTTTCGTAATAATTGCTTGGTAAGTTATTTTGTAAAATACTTAGTGCATAACCAGCAATTGTACTTGGATTTTCGACATTTCTTACAAAATTTCCAACATATTTAGCTTTGGCAATATCTAATTCATCTTGAGTAGCTTTTTTATATCTAATAGTGTTGATTTCTTTCATTGCTTCAACAACTGAACTATCTGTAACCATATTTCTTACAGATGCTGATGCAGAAAATCTTGAAACATATCTGCTTGCTCCTATTCCTGAATAAGCTCCATAAGTATAGCCTTTATCTTCTCTTAAGTTTTTGTATAATCTACCTGTACCACCTGCACCTAAAATTTGATTTGCCAATAATGCTGCAAAATAATCAGGATCACTCATTTTTAAATCAACAGTATTGACAATTGAAATTTCTGATTGAACAGCATTAGACATATTAATAAAGTTTATTTCAGTTGTTTTAGGATTCGTTACTTTTGGCAACTCAGGAGCTATGAATTCTCCTCTTTTCCAACCACTAAAAAGAGTAGTAATTTGTTTTTTTACTGTTTTAAAATCAACATCACCTAAAACAACTAAGTAGGCATTGTTTGGGATAAATGTTTTTTCATACAAAGCTTTTACATCCTCTAAACTAACATTATTTAAAGTTGATTCGGATGTAAATTCTCCAAAAGGATGATTTTTGCCGAAAGTAAGCACGTTTCCAACTCTACCTGCTATAGCAGCAACACTATTCTCAGAGTTTTTGATTGCATCTAAAGCTTGTTTTTTTTGTTTGTCAAATTCTTCTTGAGTAAAAACAGGATTAAAAGCAGCATCTGCCATTAATTCTAAAACTCTAGGAAAATATTTTGATAAAGAACTTGCAGAAGCACTTTCTGAACCAAATGAAATATTTGCACCTAAATAATCTACCTCAGCATCAAATTTTTCTTTACTAATATTTTTAGTGCCTGTTCCTAAAAGTCCACCAACAAAGCCTTCAACGCCCTTTTTTTCTCCGTAAGAAATAGGAGAATTATCAATATCTAAGATTACAGAAACTCTTGGTAATTTATGGTTTTCTACCACCAAAACTTGTAATCCGTTTGGTAAAGTAAATTTTTCTGGAGTACCAATATTAATTTTAGGTGCTGGTCCTGATTCAGGAATTTTTGTTCTATCAATTTGTGCATTTATAGAAAATGACACAAATAAAATGGTGATTATTGAATATATCTTTGTTTTCATTGTCAGTCAGTTTTTATTTTTTTTGTGATTCTGGTAAATAATCGATAATAACTCTTCTTTCTTTTGTTAAATATTTTTTAGCAACTTCTCTTACTTCTTCTTTGGTTATTGAGTTTATGATTTCTAACTCTTTATTGATCATATTTGTATCACCACCAAGTAAGTAATATCTTGCTAAAGAACTCGCAATTCCAGTAACACTCGCATTAGAAGCAACATATTGATTTTCAAATTTATTTCTAACTTTTTGTAAGTCTTCGTCAGAAATAAGTTCGGTTTGTAATTTTAAAATTTCTTCATCTACTTCTTTAATTAAATCATCATTATTAGTGCCTTGTGCTAATATTGAACCAATTAGGTAAACGCTGTAATCTTCTAATGGTCTAGAAAATGAGAATGCTTGTAAAGCCATTTTTTTATCATCTACCAACTTTTTATAAAGTCTAGAGCTTTTTCCATCACTTAAAATAGTTGAAATTACGTCTAAAACCTTAGCATCTCTTTCTTTAAAAGAAGGAGTTTTATAACCCATACCTATCAATGGTAATTGAATATTTGGGTCATATTCTTTTACTCTTTTTTCAGTAGTTCTCTCAGGTTCTGTAATTTTAATTCTTTCTGGTTTTGATTTGTTAGGGATACTTCCAAAATAATCTTCTACCATTTTTTTTGCATCACTTTTTTCAAAATCTCCAGCAATCACTAAAACTGCATTACTTGGCATGTACCATTTGTTATAAAAATCTTGAAACTCCTCTAATTTTGCAGCGTCTAAATCTTTGATATAACCAATCATTGGTCTGCCATAATTATGTTTGTCAAAAAGATGGTTGTAAACATCACCATAAATAACTTTACCATAAGGGGCATTGTCCATTCGTTGTCTTTTTTCTTCTTTTACGACTTCATTTTGAGTGTTTACCGCTTTTTGATCAATAATAGGATGCAATAAACGTTCAGATTCCATCCACAAAGCTAATTTTAACTCATTAGAAGGGTAGGTTTGATAATAATATGTTCTATCCCAATCAGTATTTGCGTTTCCTGTTCCTCCTCTTTTTGATTGAATCACATCCCATTCTCCACGATCAATATTTTTTGTGCCTGTAAACAATAAATGTTCATAAAAATGAGCCATTCCTGTTTTTCCATTTTCTTCATCCTTTGCTCCTACATGATACATTATCCCGACAGTAATTACAGGAGCTGAATCATCTTGATGCAAAATAACATGTAAACCATTTTTTAAATCATACTCTTCAAAATCAACCTTTTGAGCTGTTGAAGAAATCGCTACTAAAAACACCGTAAAAAGTGTTACAATCCTTTTTTTCATTGATAGATATTTAGTTAATAAAAGTTTCAGTTTAATTTGACGCAAAGAAACAGGCATTGTTACATGAAAAATGGCACTGTTTAGTTTTTTTTCAAAAATAGTAAACGATATATAAATAATCGAATGAAAATGGATTTTTTATTTGGTTCAGTATCTGCAAATTAATTTTGAAATTCTGTTGATATAATTAAAAAAAGAACTATATTTGCACCCGCATTTTCATGAAGTAAATGCAAACAAATAAGTATTAATACGCAAAACAAATAGTATGTACGCAATCGTAGAGATAGCAGGGCAGCAGTTTAAAGTAGCAAAAGACCAAAAAGTATACGTTCATCGTTTACAAGCAGAAGAAGGATCAAAAGTGACTTTTGATAATGTTCTTTTGTTGGATAACAATGGATCTGTAACAATTGGCGCCCCAGCTATAGAAGGAGCTTCAGTAACAGCTCATGTTTTAGGTCACTTAAAAGGTGATAAGGTAATCGTTTTCAAAAAGAAAAGAAGAAAAGGTTACAAAAAGAAAAACGGACACAGACAGTATTTGAGTGAGATTCAAATCGAATCTATTGCTGCCTCTGGATCTGCAAAATCAGTTAAAAAAGAGGCTGCTCCAAAAGCGGAATCAGTAGCAATTGAAACAGTAGATTACAGCGCAATGTCTGTTGCAGAATTAAAAGAAGCTGCTAAAGAAAAAGGTATTTCAGGATACACTTCTTTAAAAAAAGCGGAATTAATTGAAGCGTTAACTAAATAAGAAACACAATTTTAAAACCATAAAGTCATGGCACATAAAAAAGGAGTAGGTAGTTCGAAAAACGGTAGAGAATCAGAATCGAAACGTCTAGGTGTAAAAATATTTGGTGGACAAGCTGCAATTGCAGGTAACATCATAGTTCGTCAAAGAGGAACAACTCACAATCCAGGTGATAACGTTTATATGGGAAAAGACCATACATTACACGCTAAAATAGATGGTGTTGTTGAATTTAGAAAGAAAAGAGATAATAAATCTTATGTTTCTATAACCCCATTTGAAGCTTAATAAAATCTTTTTCAGCACTATACTAAAACGCTCAAACATTATTGTTTGAGCGTTTTTTTTGATAAAACTTATGATTTTTGTTATTAATCATGTATTTTTTACTGCACTCAATTTTGTACTTTTACTTTTATGAATTATTTATACAATATTATTGTTTTTTTAGCCTCAATTTTATTGCCAATTATAGCTATATTCAATAAGAAAATAAAGTTATTTGTTGACGGTAGAAAACAAACGTTTTCTAAAATTGCATCCTTAAAGAACCAAGAAATTATTTGGTTTCATGTAGCTTCTTTGGGAGAATTTGAACAGGCAAGACCTATTATTGAGGAATTAAAAAGTTCGTTTTCAGAGTATAAAATATTGGTTACTTTTTTTTCTCCATCTGGATACGAGATTAAAAAAAATTATGATTTAGCGGATGTAATTTGCTATTTACCTATAGATTCTAAATCAAATGCTCAACAGTTTATAGGTAATTTGCAAATTAAATTTGTTATTTTTATTAAGTATGAATTTTGGCCAAATTTTTTATTCGAATTAAAAAGAAATCAAATTCCCACATTGTTAGTCTCTGGAATTTTTAGAGAAAACCAGCTTTTTTTTAAATCGTATGGAAAATTTATGCGAAATTCTCTAAAGGCATTTCATCATTTTTTTCTTCAAGACGAATCATCAAAAAAATTACTAGAAAGTATTGATTATCATAACAATACAGTTGTTGGTGATACTCGTTTTGACCGAGTTTCAAAAATTTTACAACAAAACAATTCTTTGGATTTTATATCAGAATTTAAAAATAATCAATATACAATTGTTGCTGGAAGTACTTGGAAAGAAGATGAAGAATTGTTAGTGAATTACATCAATAATGTATCTTCAAATGGTGAAAAGTTTATAATTGCACCTCACAATATAAATGCTGAAGCCATTTTAAAATTAAAAAAATCAATTCTAAAAAAATCAGTTTTATTTTCTGAAAAGGAAGGAAAAATTCTTTCAAATTATCAAGTTTTAATAGTTGATACCATTGGAATTTTAACCAAAATTTACGCTGCTGCAGATGTGGCTTATATTGGTGGAGGTCTCAAAACAGGATTGCACAATATTTTAGAGCCTGCAACTTTTGGGATTCCTGTTGTGATTGGTAATACATATCAAAAATTTAAAGAAGCTGTTGATTTAGTTTGTTTAAATGGGTGTATTTCAATTAGTAATCAAAGTGAATTTTCAGCTATTTTTACAAAATTAAAACAAGATAAAAATTTCAGATTAGCAACTGGAAATATCAATAAAAATTACATTCAAGAACATTTGGGCGCAACTCAAAAAATTATGAATTATTTAAAAACAAGATTATAATATGGATTTTATTTTTGAACCTTGGCCTTGGTTTGTTGGGGGTCCTTTAATTGCACTTTCATTAGTTTTATACTTTTATTTTGGTAAAAACTTTGGAACATCTACCGATTTTGAAACGCTTTGTACAATAGCAGGTGCAGGAAAAGTAGCTGATTATTTCAAAAAAGATTGGAAAGAACGCGATTTTGGATTGATGTTCGCAATTGGATTGGTTATTGGAGGAATTATTGCTTCCAACTTCTTAATTCCTGATCAAACTGTAAATTTGAATCCGAAATCTGTGCAAGAATTAACAGAAATTGGCTTTGCGAATGTTGCCAATCAATATTTTCCAGACGAAATATTTAGCAATGAAGCTGTTTTTTCATTTAAGGGATTTTTAATTTTAGTGTTTTCAGGACTTATGATTGGTTTTGGAACACGTTATGCAGGTGGTTGTACTTCTGGTCATGCAATTACGGGATTGAGTAGTTTGCAATTTCCATCTTTATTGGCTGTTATTGGGTTTTTTATTGGGGGCATTATTGCTGCATGGTTTATTATTCCAACAATATTTTAAGTTATGAAAAACATCAAATTTTTACTTTTAGGCATCTTTTTTGCGATTGTTTTAAGCAAATCACAAGCAATTTCATGGTTTCGTTTTTATGAAATGTTTCGTTTTCAATCTTTTCATATGTTTGGAATTATTGGAAGTGCAATCGTCATTTCAGCCATTTTTATGCAATTATTTAAACATGGAAAAATAAAAGACATTCATGGCAATATCATTACACCAAAAAAGAAAGAAAAAGGATATGTTAGAACCATTGTTGGAGGAACTTTTTTTGGTTTAGGATGGGGAATTTCAGGAGCGTGTGCAGGACCTATTTTTGTAATTCTTGGATTCAAGTTTTTACCAGCGTTGATTTTGTTAATTTCAGCGTTGATTGGAGCATTTATTTATGGATTATTAAGTAAAAAATTACCAAATTAATGAACAATTTAATCGATTCTTTTGGGCGTCAAATCAATTATGTGCGGTTAGCAGTTACAGATCGTTGTAATTTGCGTTGCCAATATTGCATGCCTGCTCATGGAATTGATATTGTCCCAAGAGAAGAATTATTGACTTTTAAAGAGATGTATCGTTTAATTCGTGTGTTGACAGAATTAGGTGTTACAAAAGTGCGTTTAACAGGTGGTGAACCCTTTGTAAGAAAAGATTTCATTCAATTTTTAGAAATGCTTTCTTACAATGATTTGTTAGAAACCATCAATATTACTACAAATGGAGCCTTGATTTCTGAACATATTTCTACACTTGAAAAGTTGGAAAAGGTAAAAACAATCAATTTAAGTATTGATAGTTTACAACCTGATAAATTCGCCAAAATTACCAGAAGAGATGTGTTTCCTGAAGTGTTTAAAACCTTGGAATTGCTTGAAAAAAGCAGTCTAAACCTCAAACTAAACGTGGTTGTTCAATCGGGTTTTAATACAGATGAAATTTGCGATTTTGTAAAACTTACCAAAGATAAAAATGTAGCAGTTCGTTTTATTGAAGAAATGCCTTTCAATGGAAAAGGTCAACGTGAAATGAACGAAAATTGGACATTCACTAAAATTTTAAACGAAATCAAAAGTCAGTTTCATGTTACTGAAATTGTCTCAGAAAAATCTTCTACATCACGAAATTATCAAATTGAAAATCATAAAGGTTCAGTAGGAATTATTCCCGCTTTTACAAGAACGATTTGCAATGATTGCAATAGAATCAGAATTACTTCTGTAGGAACTTTTAAAAATTGTTTGTTTGATGATGGTGTTTTTAATTTGAGAGATTTTATCAGAAAGGGTGCTTCAAATGACGATTTA
>Ga0213861_10003143_pt1 | contig 13712 bp, 13 predicted proteins | sample PICome_4_FD_160110 | JGI IMG/M metagenome (GOLD analysis project Ga0213861, IMG submission 160110) | Coastal seawater microbial communities near Pivers Island, North Carolina, United States - PICO131 | ecosystem: Environmental > Aquatic > Marine > Coastal | place: USA: North Carolina... | reverse complement strand
TCAAACTAGCCCGCAGCCGAAAATCACTTGGAAAAAAGGGCCACGTCACCAGTGTTGATAAGGCGAACGTTTTTGCTTCCATGGCATTTTGGCGCCAAGTCTTTGAAGAGCGAGCAGAAGCCTTCAAAGACATCACGATTGAGCACGCCTACGTTGACGCGATGGCGTTAAATCTGGTCATGAAACCCTGGCAGTACGATGTGTTAGTGACCGAAAATATGTTTGGCGACATTTTGTCTGACTTGATTGCCGCGCTCGTTGGCGGCATGGGGATGGCGCCATCAGCAGATATTGGTGACCAGTATGCTGTATTTCAGCCTTCGCACGGGACAGCACCTGATATCGCCGGTCAGGGCATTGCCAACCCAAGTGCCATGTTTTTGTCGGCTGCCATGATGCTCGAGTGGCTGTCTTTGCGTCATCAAGACCCTATTCTACTCAAGGGTGCCAGGATGATTGAACAGGCATTAGAGAAGGCCTTTCAAGAAGGTGATGTTCTGCCTTATGACTTCGGCGGGCGCAGCGATACAGCAGCAGTTGCTCGGGCTGTCATGGCGAGGCTCTAAACAAAGGGGTGGGATGACTTTCTAACGCTTGGCTGGTGCTGTGGCACGGGTGCTTGCGTCAAAGCCGCCTTTTTTTTGCCATTCTTCAAACCCACCTTGAAGAATCCGAACGTTATCCCAGCCGGCCACGCGCAGCGCCAATCCACCTTGGGCTGAGAGCGAGCCGGTGTTGCAGTAAATCAGCACCATCTTGTCTTTTGGGATCAGGTCGCGTTCGTTAAGTACTTGACGCCATTCGATATTAATGGCGCCAGGGATGTGTCCTTGGGCAAATTGTACGGGGTCTCTCGCATCAATGATGGTGATGTTTTTGTATTCCTCGCGTGGAATTTGCTCTGCAAAGATCACACCCCCACCGTATTCACTGAAGTCTAAATAGCCGGCGATTTCATCAACGGCAGCATTGCTTTGTGCATGGGCGATCGTTGCAAAAATTAGGGTTGTGGCGCTCAGCAGCACGGCTAATAAGGGTTTGGTCAGCATGTGTTCTCGTTTTGTTATTGGTGTGTTGCGCGGCTGGTTTTTTCATCTTTAGTCATCCATCTAGCAGGTTTTTTCAAGTGGGTGCCTCTAGCCAGTCTCGCAATGTCATTGCCAAGCGTACGCGGTCAGCGATAATGCTCAAAACACGAAAAAAACGGAGCAATCTAATGAGCAACATACCCTCGGGCATGAATAAAGGGCTGACAAGCTATGGTGATCAGGGCTTCTCGCTTTTTTTGCGCAAAGCCTTTATCAAGGGTGCAGGTTACACCAATGAGGCGCTTGAGCGTCCGGTGATTGGGATCACCAACACGGGCAGTGGCTACAACCCTTGCCACGGCAATATGCCGCAGTTGTTGGAGGCTGTAAAGCGTGGTGTGATGTTAGCCGGCGGACTACCAGTGGATTTTCCGACGATTTCAATCCACGAAAGCTTCTCAGCGCCCACCAGCATGTTTTTGCGCAATCTCATGTCAATGGAGACGGAAGAATTGTTGCTAGCCCAACCCATGGATGCGGTGGTTTTGATCGGCGGTTGCGACAAAACCGTACCCGCTCAGCTCATGGGTGCTGCCTCGGCTGGATTGCCCGCCATTCAACTCATCACGGGATCGATGCTGACCGGCAGCCATCGTGGTGAGCGTGTTGGGGCTTGCACCGACTGTCGTCGCTATTGGGGCAAATACCGGGCCAATGAGATCGACGCGGTTGAAGTCGAGGATGTCAATGACCAATTGGTGGCCAGCGTTGGCACCTGTTCGGTGATGGGCACGGCCAGCACCATGGCGTGTATCGCTGAAGCATTGGGAATGACAGTGCCAGGTGGCGCCTCACCACCCGCTGTGACAGCCGATCGGATGCGAGTTGCTGAAGAAACGGGACGCCAAGCGGTCAGGATTGCGAAGGAGGGATTGACGATTGACAAAATCCTGACCGAAAAGTCATTAGAGAACGCCATGCGGGTATTGCTCGCCATTGGTGGCTCAACAAACGGCATCATCCACTTGACAGCCATTGCGGGGCGCATGGGATTCGATATTGATTTAGACGCTTTAGATCGCATGGGCCGCCAAACCCCTGTGTTGCTTGATTTAAAGCCTTCTGGCCAACACTATATGGAAGACTTTCACCACGCGGGCGGCATGGCAACTTTGCTGCGTGAGTTAAAGCCTTTGCTGCACTTGGATGCATTGACTGTTTCAGGGAAAACCTTAGGCGAAGAGATCGAGGCCGCTGGTCCCGGCTTTGCGCAAGGCGTGGTCAAGTCGGCCGCGCAGCCGATCTACCCACAAGGCGGTATTGCGGTTTTACGCGGTAATTTGGCGCCGGGTGGTGCGATCATCAAGCAATCAGCTGCTGATGCGCGGTTGATGGAGCACGAAGGTCGGGCGGTCGTCTTTGAAAACATTGAAGACCTCGTGACCCGAATTGATCGTGATGATTTGGATGTCACAGCGGATGATATTTTGGTGCTAAAAAATATTGGACCCAAAGGCGCACCGGGGATGCCAGAGGCGGGCTACATACCGATCCCACAAAAGCTCGCTCGAGCAGGCGTCAAAGACATGATTCGAATCTCTGATGGTCGTATGAGTGGTACAGCCTTCGGCACCATCGTGCTGCACGTCACGCCTGAGTCGGCAGTAGGCGGCCCCTTGGCGTATGTGCAAAGTGGTGATCGGATTCGGCTCAGTGTGGCCAACAGAGCGTTAACGCTGTTGGTATCAGAAGAAGCGTTAAATGAACGCGCCATCAATAATCCGGTTGTCACACCAACAGCTGATAGGGGTTACCGCAAGCTATTTCTTGATACGGTGTTGCAAGCGGACAAAGGAGTGGATTTTGATTTTCTGCGAGCAGTAGAAAATCGGGGCAAAACACCGAAGTAGCGCGAGGCCTCATCGCGATGATAGAAACAAAAAAAGACCCAGTTAAGGGTCTTTTTTTGTTTGGTGAAAATACCTTAAGGTTTAGGCAACGGCATCAGCCCATATGTTTTTGGCCCATCCCCAAGCATAAATGCCTTCGAGTTGGTTTGGCGCTGGTGACAAACCGCCAGCACCTTTGACTGGGATGAAGGTGGCTTTGTCAGGGACGTACTGGTGGACGCTGGCCACGTGCACCACATCGCTATCGTTCACGAAGCTGTAGCAGGTGTTGGTGACCACAGGCTGAGGATTGACTGGGAAGTCATTGATCTCTGCCACAATGGCCGCTGCTGCGACCTTAGCGTGTTGGTTCGCCATGTGACCGGACTTTGGCATTTTGGGTGCCGTTTGGATTGAGTCGCCCAAGACATGGATGTCTTTGGCTTGAGTCGAAGCGAAGTCTAAGAACGTCACTTCGGCCCAGCGGTCGTTCATGTTGGCTAAGCCAGTGCTGCGCACAATATTGCCGGCACGCATCGGTGGCAAAATATTCAAGACGTCCGCTTTGAGATCTTCTTCGAACTCAAACTTGATGGTCTTTGTCTTGGCATCAACGGCTGTGACGCGATGCGCTGGGCGGTAGTCGATAAAACCATCGTACATATCAGACCAGGCTTTTTTGAAAAGCTTGCCCTTGGACGACACGTCAGGGTTGGCGTCAACCACAATGATCTTTGACTTGGGCTTATTTTTCTTCAAGTAATTGGCAATTTGGCAGGTGCGCTCGTATGGTCCAGGTGGGCAACGGTAGGGCGCCAACGGAATCGCCAAGGCGAACACGCCACCATCGGGCATGTCAACGAGTTGTTTGCGCAGCGCAATGGTCTCAGGACCTGCTTTCCAAGCTTGCAGCGTCACGCCATCACGGTTGGCTTGGGCCAAGCCTTCAATCGCATCAAAATTCATGTCGATGCCAGGGGCAAGAACCAGCTTGTCATAGGACAAAGTGGTGCCGTCATTAATAGTGACGGTTTTTTTAGAGGCGTCTACCTTGTCGACACGGCCTTTGACCATTTTGATGCCGTATTTGCTCGGTAAGCCGTCGTATGGTGTCGTTATGGCAGCCATTTGCGCTGAGCCACCAATAACCAAATTTGATATCGGGCAAGAGATGAACTCCCCGTTTGGCTCCACTAGCGTGACGGCGATGCCTTCATTTGACAGCATGCGTAAGTACTTTGCCGCTGTGGCACCGCCATAGCCAGCACCAACCACGACCACATGGGCTTTTGTTTTTTTGCTGGCCAAAGCAAGCTTGTTCATGCCTGCCGTTGTGCCAATCAGAGCAGCGCTCTGTCCCAAAAATAGACGACGATTCATACGATTCTCCCCTTATTTTTTGCCAAGCACTTGAGCGACAATTTCAATTTGCTCATCGGTGTAACCCTTGGCGAGTTGAGGCATGATGGTGCCTGAGCGCGTGCCGTTTTTGTATTCGAGCATGGCTTTGGCAATCTCTTTTGGCGTGAGCGTGTTGATCCAAGGCACCCGAGCGTCAGCAACGCTGACACCATTTGTGCCGTGGCAACTCGCACAGGTCGCAGCCAGCGATGAGTTATAGACAAACTGTGGATCAACCTTGTCACCTGACCCAATAGCGGGTGTGGCAAATCCAGCAGCAACCAGCACTGCAGCAGCGCCTAGGCGCTTCAGTGACCATGCGCGGCTTAATTCAAAAGCACGTCTCATATCATTTGTCTCCGTATTCCATCGTGTCAATAAAACTTAATTACTATTGCTAATAAACTTATTTTTACAAGAAGGCGCAGCATTGACAATAGACTTTAGTGAGGATTTACCCTAGAAAGCCAGGGCGCCATTTTTTAGCCATTTGCACCTCAGACCTATGAATGCGCTTATTTCCAATTGCAAACTGAGCCTAATTTGTACAGGCAAAGAGTGGAAATACTTTTTGCGGATATGCATATCATTCGACAGGCCGAACTTTTGCTTCCTTGGGAGGCAAGACCTGAACTTCGGGAATCAAAGGGCATCAAGGTTCTAAGCCGTTTCTTTTAAATAACCGGCTACAAATGCCGCAACACTTTTGATGAGGACATTTGAAGCCAAGTCTAAAGCTGTTACTTCAGATGCAGAGGCGAGGTCAAACCCCGTGGGTCTTAAACCATTGCAAGCACTTGACCCAACCATCTTTGGCCGCAGCTTCGCGATAAGTGGCGCGATAGTCGGCGTGAAAGGCGTGAGGGGTATCTGGATAGATTTCAAAACGGGATGCTTGCGCGGCGGCGTTGCCAGTGGCTTGCAATAGGGCTTGTTTCATTTGCTCGACTGTGTTCAAAGGGATGCCGTCGTCCGCGCCACCGTACAGGCCTAGAACGGGCGCTTTGAGTTCTTTGGCCAGATCGATCGGATGGGCGGGAAAATTGTCACTTTTTTCACCGACTAAGCGACCATACCAAGCGACACCGGCTTTTAACTCAGGGATGTTGGCGCAAGCCAACCAAGTGATGCGTCCCCCCCAACAAAAGCCAGTAACAGCGCTACGGTTCGTGTCGCCACCGTTTTTGGCAGCCCAGGTTAGGCAGGCACGGATGTCGTCCATGACTTGGGCATCTGGTGTTTGGCTGATGATCTCTTTCATGATTTCAGCAAACGTGCCCAATGACGTGGGATCGCCCGCGCGTGTAAAAAATTCAGGAGCGATAGCCAGATAGCCTTGCTTGGCAAATCGGCGAGCGATGTCGGCAATGTGTTCATGCACGCCAAAGATTTCGCTACAGACAATCACCACGGGTAAGGGACCTGTGACACTTTTTGGTTTGACCATATAAGCGTAAAGTTCAACCCCATTTTCTTGGATATCAACCTCGTTGGCCTCTAGCCCGTCAAAATTGGTGCTGATGACTTGCTGAGCTTGAATCGGCTGAGCGGCCAAAGCAAATCCTCCCAAAAGTCCTGCTGCCGAGGCATTGCGCAGAAAAGTTCGGCGGTTTTGGTGGTTTTTGCCTGCTAGCGCGAGTCCATCGGCATTGAAATCACTAGGGGTTTTGTTGTTAACGGCGAAGTTGTGGCTCTTTTTCACAATCCATCTCCTTTTTTGGCTGGCAATGGTTTAGTCATAGGTGTTTACGTCTATTCATAAGGGTTAACGATAATTCATCAAAAGTTATTACTTTATTACTTTATTACACTATAGAATTTAATAAATAAAAACAACCTTACTAACGGTAAAGCCTAAACGACGGAGACGGCCTTGACAGTGTCCAAGTTATCCCAAAAAATCGGGCGAATCCAACGCGCCCCAGAAAATTTTTTACCGGCTGACTTTCGATCAGATGTCACAAAAGACGGTTTGACTGAGGCGCGCCGCGGATTTTTGCAAAAAAGTTTTCTTGGTGCCGTGGGCGCAGCCGTTGCCGCTGGTGTTGGTTCACGGGCGTTGGCTCAAGCCGGGCCGGACGACCCTGCGATTGTTACTAAACAAGAGTGGCAAACCACACTCGGTAAACCCGTTGCTGTGCAGCCCTATGGCACACCTTCAACGTACGAAAAATACCTACAGCGCCGAGAGTCACCGGGACTGACCCGCGTCTCGGCCTCATCGGTGGCATTCTCACCATTGCAAGGGTTTTTTGGCATCATCACGCCAAGTGGTTTGCACTTCGAGCGCCACCACCAGGGTTGGTATGACATTGACCCCAACAAACACCGCCTGATGATCAACGGCATGGTGAAAAAACCGTTGGTTTTTACCATGGACGATCTCATGCGCCTGCCTAGCGTCTCGCGCATCCACTTTATTGAGTGTGGTGCGAATACCGGCATGGAGTGGGGCAACGTGGCGGTACCAACCGTTCAATACACCCACGGCATGCTGTCATGCTGTGAGTTTACTGGCGTGCCTTTGTCGCTACTGTTGGAAATGGCCGGCGCGGATTTGAAGAAAGGCAAGTTTGTCCTGGCTGAGGGTAATGACGGCTCAGGTATGACGCGCACGATTCCCATGGAAATGGCTTTGGACGACGTTTTGGTGGTGTGGGGGATGAACGGTGAAATGTTGCGCCCTGAAAACGGCTACCCCTTGCGATTGGTTGTGCCTGGTGTTCAAGGCGTGAGCTGGGTCAAGTGGTTGCGTCGAATTGAAGTCGGTGACAAGCCCTGGGCAACCAAAGATGAGGCGGCGCACTACATCGACATGATGCCCGATGGACTACACCGTCAATACTCTTCGATTCAAGAATGTAAGTCAGTGATCACCACACCCTCGGGTGGTCAGCAATTGCTAACAACTGGTTTTTACAACGTGAGCGGTTTGGCGTGGTCTGGCCGTGGCAAGATTGAACGGGTCGACGTGTCAGTCGACGGCGGCAAGAACTGGAGCACGGCACGCCTTGAAAGCCCCGTGCTTGATAAGTCACTGACGCGATTCAATATCGATTGGGTTTGGGATGGCAAGCCAGCCATCCTTCAATCACGAGCCATTGACAGTACGGGTTACGTGCAACCGCCCAACCGAATGCTGAGAGAAAAACGCGGTACTCGGTCTATCTATCATAACAACGCCATCCAATCTTGGCAGGTCGGCGAAAATGGAGAGTTAAGCAATGTTCAAGTTGGCTAAAACCATCGCTGCGCTTACTTTGTTTGCAGGTGCCGGTACTGTTGCTGCCCAAAACCTTTTGGTGTTTGAAGGCATTGGGCGCGAAGCCACGGCCAACGAAGTAACCGCTTGGGACATCGACGTACGGCCAGACTTCAAGGGCTTGCCAAAAGGATCAGGGTCAGTCGAAGACGGCATGAATATTTGGGATGCGCAGTGCGCTAGTTGCCATGGCGCGTTTGGAGAGTCTGCTGAAGTATTCGGTCCTTTGGTTGGTGGCACAACCATTGAAGACCAAAAGACAGGTCGCGTGGCCTCGCTTACAAATCCTGCTCAGCCACAACGCTCTACCTTGATGAAGGTTGCGACGGTCTCAACGCTCTACGACTACATCTACCGTGCCATGCCATGGAATGCACCACGATCACTGACTCCTGATGACACCTATGCTGTGTTGGCTTACATGCTGAATTTGGGTGATATCGTTCCCGAGGACTTTGTCCTCAGCGATCAAAACATTGCTGAAGTGCAGGACCGGATGCCCAACAGATACGGCATGACCACCGACCACGGCATGTGGACAGTGGATGGCAAACCTGATGCGCTTAACACGGCTTGTATGTCAAATTGCATCCAAGAAGTCGTCATTACGTCCTCCTTGCCTGACTTTGCCCGCAATGCGCACGAAAACCTAGCCGAACAGGACCGAACGTTTGGTCCTTATCGTGGCATTGACAGCACCAAGCCACCGCTTGCTACTTTGCCTGGTGTCAATTACCAGCCTGTTGTGGCCATGGCGGCAACTGCTGGGCCAAGCGCCAAACAGCTCTTTAGTTCAAACAACTGTGCGGCTTGCCATGCGGCAGCAAGCGCCATGGTTGGTCCATCGATCAAACAAGTCTCTGATAAGTACAAAGACAAGTCTGAAAATTTGGCCATGCTTGAAGAAAAAGTTAAGAAAGGCGCGGTCGGTACTTGGGGCCAGATACCCATGCCACCTCACCCCCAAATCAGTGATGATGACATCTCGGTGATGGTTAAGTGGATGGTGACAGGATCTTGACGGATATGGTGTTTGGGTAGCATTATTCATAAGACAAAATTTTTTTAGGAGTTATAAATGAATCAGCAAAGACGCACGCTCATGCAATTAACAGCCTTGGTCGGCTTGATGGCTAGCACTGGCCTCATGACTCAAGCTGAAGCAGCAACATGGAACGAGGCTGCTTTTAAAGCCAAAACGCTTGATGATGTGGTGAAAGTACTTGGTGGTTCCGGCACGCCAGCGATGTCAGATGCTGTGACACTGCGCGCACCGGATATCGCTGAAAACGGCGCTGTGGTGCCTGTCGGCGTTGAGACCACGTTGAAGGCCACTCACATGGCCATTTTGGTTGAGAAAAACCCAAGTGCTTTGGCCGCTATGTTTGAACTTCCTGCTGGCGCTGAGCCCTTTGCCTCGACCCGCGTCAAGATGGGTCAGACCTCCAACATCTACGGTGTTGTTAAGGCCGATGGCAAGTGGTTCATGACATCCAAAGAAGTCAAAGTCACACTCGGCGGTTGCGGCGGTTAATCGACCTGCCATTGACGGTAAAAATTGAATTCGCTTAGGCGATAAAACGACATCTAGAGAGGTAAATAAAATGGCTAGCCCAATGCGTATTAGAGCAACTGTAGAAGCAAGTGGTGTGGTGGATATCAAAGTGTTGATGCGACACGTGATGGAAACCGGTCAACGCAAGAATCCTGAAGGCAAGCCGATTCCCGCCTGGTTTATTGAAACCGTTGATGCCCAAGTGGGTGGTAAGACGGTATTCACGGCCTTTCTCGGACCTGCTGTTTCGAAGGACCCATTTCTTCACTTTAAGTTAAACGGTAGTGCTAAAAAAGGTGACGAATTGACAGTGACTTGGAAAGACAATAAAGGTGAGTCCCGTACCGACAAAACCCAAATCAAATAAATCGTTCGGTTTACCCATTGGAGGAGGAAGTGATGAAAAATCACGTGATAACGGCAACCCTTGCGCTGACTATTGGGATGTCTGCGCCCTTGGTCGCGCACGCCCAGTCTGCAGCTGATCAGTTGCAGGAATACAGAGCCATGTTGGCTGACGGCAATCCTGCTGAGCTCTATGAAATGGAAGGTGAGGAGCTTTGGGTGAAGGCCATGGGACCTAAAAACGCATCGCTCGAAAAATGTGATTTGGGTCTTGGGCCTGGTGTGGTGGAAGGAGCTGCCGCTCAGTTGCCGCGCTACTTCGCTGACACGGATAAAGTCCAAGACCTTGAGTCACGACTGATGACCTGTATGGAGACACTGCAAGGGATCCCTCAGGCCGAAGTCGTCAAGGCTTCGTTTGGCAAAGGCGTTCGTCAGCCCATGGAAGCGATAGTTGCCTATATCGTCGGCCAATCAAAGGGCATGCCCATTAAAGTACCCGCCAGCCATCCAAAAGAAAAAGAAATGGTCGCCTTGGGCGAAAAGATCTTTTTCTTGCAAGGTGGAACGATGGATTTTTCTTGTGCGTCATGCCATGCCGTTGATGGCCAACGCATTCGGATGCAAGACTTGCCAAATTTGACACAGAAAGAAGGTGCTGCGGCTGGGTGGGGTAATTGGCCAGCCTATCGCGTCTCGAGCGGTACTTTCTGGACCATGCAGCGTCGTTTGAATGATTGCTACCGCCAACAGCGCATGCCGTTTCCGATTTTTGGTTCGGACGTGACGGTGGCTTTGTCAATTTACATGGCTAACAAAGCAGACGGGGGTGAAATGAATACCCCGGGCTTGAAGCGCTGATCAAATAGTGGAGAACATCAACATGAAAAATCAAATGATGAAGAGGTCGGTTGTTTTGGGTGCGGTGCTCGTTGGCCTGTCTTTTGGGGTAAGCGCTCAAGCTGTTGATCCCGCTGTGATGGCCGTCATGGAAAGCAGCTTCAGAACCCAAGGGATTGCCGATAAGAATCGAATCTACCCAGACGAGATCCAAGTCCTTTGCTCTGATAAAGCGGTTTTCAACTCGCCAGAAGGTCAAAAGAAAGCCATTGCCTTGCAAGCCGCTGCACTTGCAGCGATTAAGCCACCCTCTGATGGTGTCTATATGGGTGACTGGAAAGCCGGCGAGAAAGTCGCGCAAAGCGGCCGCGGATCTACCTGGAGGGACAGTGATAAAACAGTCAACGGTGGTGGCTGCTACAACTGCCATCAAGTGACCAAGGCTGAAATTTCGTATGGCACGATAGGTCCGTCATTGCTAGGCTATGGCAAGTTGCGTGGCAATAGCAAAGAGATTGTTGAATACACTTGGAATCGTATCAACAACTCTAAGGCTTATAACGCTTGCAGCAATATGCCACGCATGGCGCATTTCAAATTGCTCACTGAGCAGCAAATGAAAGACGTCATGGCTCTTTTATTGGATCCGGCATCGCCCGTTAACCAATAAAAGAATATGAAAGAGAGGGTCTTCGGACCCTTTCTTTCATTGGTTCTTACATTTTCTTTTGATTGTCTTTTCTTACCAGTAACCAAGATTCCTTTCTTAACGGTTACGTCTATCTATTGCATCTCAGGGTTTTCAGTTTTTCATTTTTTATCAATTTTTCAATTGGATGTGCGTGATGAGTATGAATCGTCGAGAGTTTATGCAAATGTTGGCCATGGCCTCAGCGGCAGGTTTGGCCTTAAAACCCGGCATGGGGTTTGCTCAAACGGCGGCTGACGCTTTCTACAACTTGCCCAAGTTTGGGAACGTGCATTTCTTGCACTTCACGGACTGTCACGCCCAGTTAAAGCCCATCTATTTCCGAGAGCCCAATGTGAATTTGGGTTTTCATTCGATGTACGGCAAGCCACCGCATTTGGTCGGTGAGTATCTGCTCAAACACTATGGTGTAAAGCCAGATACGCGCGATGCGCACGCTTTCACATACTTGGACTTTGCGCCTGCAGCGCAAACCTACGGCAAGGTCGGTGGCTTTGCCCACATGTCAACGTTGGTTAAGCAACTCAAGGCCTCTCGCCCAGGTGCATTGCTACTTGACGGTGGTGACACCTGGCAGGGCTCTGGCACGGCGCTTTGGACAGACGGTCAAGACATGGTTGATGCCTGTTTGGCCCTGGGTGTTGATATCATGACTGCGCACTGGGAAATGACCTTAGGGGAAGAGCGGGTCATCGAGATTGTTGAAAAGGATTTCGCTGGCAAGGTCTCTTTCGTGGCTCAGAACATCAAAACCGCCGACTTTGGAGACCCTGTTTTTGATGCATTCACCATGCGTGAAATGAATGGCGTGAAATTAGCCGTTATCGGGCAAGCTTTCCCATATACGCCGATTGCTAACCCACGTTACTTTGTGGAGAACTGGACCTTTGGCATTGAAGAAGAAAACATGCAAAAGACAGTCGACGAAGCGCGCGCGCAGGGCGCTCAAGTTGTGGTTGTTCTCTCGCACAATGGCATGGATGTGGACTTAAAGATGGCCAGTCGCGTGCGCGGCATTGACGCCATCATGGGTGGTCACACTCACGATGGCGTACCCGCACCGGTTCAAGTTAAAAATCCTGGGGGCGTCACACTGGTCACCAATGCTGGTTCGAACGGTAAGTTCTTGGGTGTTTTGGATTTTGATGTGAAGGACGGCAAAGTATCCGATTTCCGGTACAAGTTGTTGCCGATTTTCTCTGACTTGATTCCTGCTGATACTGAGATGGTGAGTTTGATTGAGAGGGTGCGTGCGCCGCACGAGGCCAAACTCAATGAGGTTTTGGCTCAGACGGAAGGTACGCTCTATCGCCGAGGCAACTTTAATGGGACCTTTGACCAGGTCATCGTTGATGCCTTGATTCAAATGAAAGACGCTGAAATTGCTTTTTCACCAGGCTTTCGCTGGGGCACTTCGTTGTTACCTGGACAGGATATTTTGATGGAGCATGTGCTCGACCAAACAGCCATTACGTACCCCTATACGACACTCACGCCAATGTCGGGTGAGATGATCAAAGTAGTGCTTGAAGATGTTGCGGATAACCTGTTTAACCCTGACCCGTATTACCAACAAGGCGGTGACATGGTTCGCGTTGGCGGCTTAGAGTACACCATCAACCCAGCTGCCGATTCTGGCAATCGTATTTCAGACATGCGTCTGAATGGTCAGTTGATTGACGCAGGCAAGAACTACAAGGTTGCGGGTTGGGCGCCTGTTTCTGAGGCTGCTCGAGATCAAGGTGGTGAACCCATCTGGGACGTGGTTGCTGCTTATCTGCGCAACACAAAGACGGTCAAAGCGGTTGCCCCGAACATGCCCAAAATTATCGGCGCTGAAGGCAATCCAGGCTTTGCACCGTTGTCGTGATGACACTTTGATGGCATGTGAGGCGTTGGATTGAGTCAGCGCAATTGAACGGGCGCCACAGGCGCCTGTTTTATTAGGAGTAGGACATGAAAAGTGTACTCAAGAGCGTGATGACAGCCATTCTGATGACCGTATGTTTTGCTTTCGCTCTGTCAGGTACCCCAAGTCAAGCGCAAATAACTGTCACGCCAATGGTGGTCTATCATTTTGATGATGCTAAAGCCCAAGGCTTGAAAGGACTGCGTAGCATTCGCAATCAATTGGACACAGTGCCAGCCACCAAGTTGGCGATCGTGGCCCACGCTGATGGCGTTGATATGTTTATGGAGGGTGCAATTGACGCAGCGAGCAAGATTGCCTATGCGCCATTGATTGCTGATTTGAAATCCCGCGGGGTTGATATTTATGTCTGTGAGCTGACATTGATGGGTCGTGATTTAAGTCCTGATCAATTCATTCTCGAGGCTGATTTCACGCGCTCTGGCGTCGTTAAGCTGACCGAATTGCAACAAGTGGGTGGTTACGCCTACATCAAGCCGTGATGTCGATTTCGTTTCAGGGCTACGCCATGAAAAGCCAGCAAATGGCACGTACTTGTCTAGCGCTTGGGTTCTTGTTAGCTGGCTCGATGATCAGTTTTGCGGCGTGGACGCAATCTCCCCAATTAAAGCTGACACAAGTATCGCTCAATACTTATTACGCAGAGGGTTTGTTTGCTCTTGGTACGCCACTGAATCAAAATTTCATTTCAAATGCAGGGGTGGTTTTAGCACCAGAAGGCGTTGTGGTGATTGATGCTTTGGGTTCGCCTGC
>Ga0213861_10003140_pt1 | contig 13719 bp, 18 predicted proteins | sample PICome_4_FD_160110 | JGI IMG/M metagenome (GOLD analysis project Ga0213861, IMG submission 160110) | Coastal seawater microbial communities near Pivers Island, North Carolina, United States - PICO131 | ecosystem: Environmental > Aquatic > Marine > Coastal | place: USA: North Carolina... | reverse complement strand
TCTGGATTACCAATTCCTGATACTTGTAAAATTTGTGGAGAGCCAATAGCACCTGATGATAAAATAATTTCTCTATTCGTTTGAACTTTTTTAAGTTCATCACCCTCCCAAAATTCAACTTCTTTAGCTATTTTATTTTCAAAATTTATTTTTTTTACATGTGCATTAGTAGTAATCTTTAAATTTTTTCTATGTTTAATTGGGTTTAAATAACCAACTGATGTACTGCATCTAAAACCATCTTTTTGAGTTACTTGAAAATAACCACATCCATGATTGTCGCCAGTATTAAAATCTTTTGTTTTGGGTATTCCAAATTCTTCTGCCGCATTTTGAAACTCATCTAAAAGAGGTAAATGAATTCTTTGATCTGAAACTGATAAAGGTCCACCAATTCCATGAAATTCATTTTGACCTCTTTCTTGATTTTCTGCTTTAACAAAATAGGGAAGAACGTCATCCCATCCCCAACCACTATTTCCTAATTGTCTCCAAACATCATAGTCTCTATGCTGTCCTCTTATATATAAAAGACCATTAATTGATGAACTTCCACCTAAAGTTTTTCCTCTTGGATATCTAATAGAAATATTATTCATACTCTCGTCAGGCTCTGTTCGATAACACCAATCAGTTTTTGGATTGTGCATTGTCTTAAAATAACCAACAGGAATGTGAATCCATGGATAATTATCTTTGCCACCGGCTTCTAAAAGTAAAACTTTATGATTTGGATTTTCAGACAATCTATTAGCAAGTACACACCCTGCAGATCCAGCACCAAGAATTATAAAATCAAAATTTTCCATCAACTTAGAACTCTTATAAAATAAAAATTATTTATTTATAGCAAATTTACTAAAAATTGCTGAATAAATACATATTAACACTTGTTATACTTTTAAAATTTTGACAGGGTACTTTTTTTATAAAAAAAACAACAAGAGGGAAAATATAATATGAAAAAAATCATATCATTAGTTGTAGGAACTCTTCTTTTAACAGTTATGACTGTTACAGGAGCAAATTCTGCACAAACTCTTAAGTGTCAAACTGTAATTAGTGCAAAAGCTGATGAAGTGAAAATGTTAAAAGATTTCACTGACACAGTAACTGAACTAACAGAAGGTTCACTTAAGTTCGAAATTATGCCAGCTGGATCAGTAGTTGGTGTTAAAGAAACTTTAGATGCAGTAGATAAAGGTCTTATCGATTGTGGTTTTGCTTGGACTCACTATTGGTCAGGTGATCACCCAGCAGCTATGTTATTTGGTTCGCCAGTAGCAGGTGCAGGTGTTGGTATCGATAACATCGCATTTTTATCTTGGTTCCAATACGGTGGTGGTAAAGAACTTTACGACCAACTTTGGTCTGAGATGGGAAGAGACATCAAAGGATTTATGTTGCAACCAGTAGGTCCAGAAGCTTTAGGTTGGTTCAAAGAGCCAATTAACAGCATGGCAGACTTTAGAAAGTACAAGTTCAGAACTCCTCCAGGAATTCCAGGACAAACTTATAAAGATATTGGTGTAGCTTCTGTTGCAATGGGTGGTGGAGATATTCTTCCAGCTCTTGAAGCAGGAACAATTGATGCTGCTGAATGGTGTTGTCCAAAACCTGACATGACATTCGGTTTCCAAAAAGTTCTAAAACATTACTACTTACAAGGTCTTCACCAAGTAGTAGTAAACGCTGACTTCTATTTAACAGGAAGCAAATATAAGAAAATGTCTGCTTTAGAGAAGAAAGCTTTAGAAGTTGCTGCGAATGCATCTCTATCAAAATCAATGAGTTACAGAATATACGAAAACGGAAAAGCTTTAGCTGAGCTTACTACTAAGCATGGTGTTATTTTGCATGACACTCCAGCTGATTATTTCCCAGCGTATATGGCTGCTGCTAAAAAATCTTTAGAGACTAATGCCGCAAAGAACAAGTTCTTTGCTAAAGTATGGCAGTCTCAAAAAGACTTTGCAGATATTGCAGTTCCATTCTGGTCTGGATCTCAAATGTCTAATGCTAAGCTAGGAATGGCTCACGCAGCGACATTAAAATAGCATTAAAACATTTATAAAGCGGGCAAGCAATTGCCCGCTTTATTTTTTAATCTTTAAAAATTTTACATGCCAAGAAATCATAAGCCAAAAAAACCAGTAAAACCTATGAAGCTTGATATCTCAGATGAGATGATAGCTGAGAGAAGAGGTGGGTCAGGCCCTATGCCAAAGAGCATGCCTAAATGGATGGCGTCTTCAATTACAAAAATTGATTTATTTAATAAGTGGGTTGGTAACATTGTTTGCTGGATTACAGTCCCATTAATTCTAGCTATGACCTATGAGGTTTTAGCAAGAAAACTTTTTACAGCACCAACAATGTGGGCATATGACATGAGTAGATTTATGTATGGAGCTTTATTTATGCTTGGTGCGGGTTACGCATTATCAAAAGGAGTGCATATAAGAGCAGATTTTTTATATAGAAATTTTAAAACAAAAACTCAGGGAAGAATAGATTTTTGGTTATATCTTTTGTTTTATTTTCCAGGACTGATTGTTTTTCTTTATATGACAACTGGATTTGTCCAAGAGTCTATAATGAGAGGTGAGAGAGGTATGGATACAGCATGGATGCCCTATATGTGGCCTATCAAAGCTTCTTTATGGTTTGGAATAGTCTTTTTAATAATTCAGGGTGTTTCAGAATTATTTAAAAGCTATTGGGCCGCAACAAAAGGTGTTTGGCCAGGAGAAGAAGAATAATGTTAGCAGAATTTATAGATCCAGCTGTATTAGGTTTTATCCTAATTGGAGTAATGCTCTTTTCAATTTTTGTTGGATTTCCAATTTCATTTACTTTGATTTTTTTAGGATTTGTGTTTGGTTACTTAGGTTTTGGTAAATTAGTATTTTATTTAATGACCTTACAGTTTTCAATGGTCATGACTGAACAAACCTTGGCTGCTGTCCCACTCTTTGTCTTTATGGGTATTATGATGGAGCAAGCTGGCTTAATGGAAAGATTATTTTCAGCATTTCAATTAATGTTAGCAAAGGTCAGAGGATCACTTTATTATGCGGTTCTATTTGTTTCGGTTGTATTTGCGGCAGCTACTGGAATAGTTGGAGCATCAGTTACTATTTTAGGAATTATGGCTGCAAAGTCCATGAACAAATCTGGATACAATGTAAGACTTGCCGCAGGAACAATTACTGCAGGCGGAACTTTAGGAATTTTAATCCCACCAAGTATTATGCTTGTCGTGATGGGTCCTATTATGGAAATACCTGTTACTGATTTATTTGCAGCAGCAATTATACCAGGAATTTTACTTGCAACTCTTTATGCCGCTTACACAACAATTAGATGCTGGATCGACCCAAGTTTAGGACCAGTATTACCACCAGAATTAAGAGCAACAAGTATGAAAGCTGTTTGGATTGAATTCTTTCTAGGATTGGTACCACCTGCAGCATTAGTTTTTGCAGCTTTAGGAAGTATCTTGTTTGGTTTTGCAACACCAACAGAAGCCGCTGGTTGTGGTGCTATGGGTTCTTTATTATTAGCATTAGCTTACAGAAAATTAACATTTAGAAAATTACAAGATGCGTTAGTTAAAACTCTTGAAATTTCTGCCTTGATAATGGTTTTAGTTGCTGCTTCAAACTTTTTTGGGGCCGTATTTTCAAGACTTGGAACACCAATGTTATTGACTGACTTTTTGCTAGGTTTAGAGATGAATAAGTACTTTATTTTAGCATTAATTATGGTGATGATATTTTTATTAGGTTGGCCTTTAGAGTGGGTTCCGATAGTGATGATTATAATTCCAATAATATTACCTTTAGTTGAAGCTTTAGGATTTAACTTAACTTGGTTTGCAATTCTTGTTGCGGTCAATCTCCAAACCGCCTGGCTGTCTCCACCCGTAGCTCTATCTGCTTATTTTTTAAAAGGTGTGGTACCTGAGTGGGATTTAAAAGATATCTATTATGGAATGATGCAATTTATGGTTATCCAGGTAATTGGATTAATATTGATAATTGTATTTCCTAAGATTGCTTTGTGGTTACCAGCCTATCTATATGGACAGTAGAAATTATTAGTTTATTATAATTTTTGTGAATCAGCCAAAAGTTAAATATTCTCTTTCAAATTGGGACCTTGTTACAGTTAATCCGAATTATAAGACTTGGGATTGGAAAGATCTTTTTTGTTTTTGGGGGGTTAATGTTCAGAGTATAATAGGGTTTTCTTTAATTGCTTCTCTCTATACAATTTATAGCTTAAATACTTTTGTAGTATTTTTTGGCACAATTATTGGGTCAGTATTAGTTTATTTTTTCACTAACCTGATTGGTAAACCTTCTCAAAAATTTGGATTACCTTTTTCTGTTCTGTTAAGATCGTCTTTAGGTTTTAGAGGGGCAAAATTTTTTGCCTTCATAAGATGTAGTGTTGGAATTTTTATGTTTGGTATTCAAACATATTTTTTATCTAAAGCAATTGGTTATCTAATAAGAATTTTAATTTTTACAATTGATAACTCACTTCTAGATCAAGAAATTTTTCTTACTTTTTTATTGGGTTTAAATATTATTGACTGGATATCATTTACTCTAGTAATCATTTTTCAAGCATTAATGTTTAGTGTGGGAATGCAGTTTAATAAAAAATTAATTAATATTTCAGCTATTTCAGTTTATGTGGGAATGATTATTTTTTTCTTTGTTGTTTTTTTAGCTGATATAAAAATAACATCCAAAGCATTTTTAGAAATTTTAAATTTTAAAAATTTTTTAGATATAAACAACTTAGTTCCACTCTTAACTGTTGCAGGAACAATTTTTGCGTATTTTTCAATTATAATAATAAGTTTTGGAGATTTTTCCAGATATGTGAAGGATGAAAAAAATTTAAAAAAAGGAAACCTAAGCTTAATTTTAAATCTAATTCTATTTTCATTTTTTGCAGTTTTTATTGTTATAGGTTCAGATGCATTTTTAAACTTAAAATTTGAAGACTTGGATAGAATTTTTACTAATCCAACAGATATTATTGGTAAATTTGATAATTTACAAATTACTGTTGTTGTTCTATTCTTTATTATAATTGCATCAATTTCTACCAATTTAGTGGCTAACTTTATTCCATCTCAATATTCTCTTATAAATTTGGTACCATCTAAATTATCTCTCAAAAGTGCTAGTTACATAATTTCTATTATTGGATTTATAATTGGAGCTTTTTGGCTAACACTATTGAGCCAAATAGGCCTTTTATCTTTTATTGATACTTTTGGATCTTTTTTTGGACCATTATTAGGAGTAATAGTTGTTGATTATTATTTAATTAAAAAAAGCTCTTTAAGTAACAAAGATCTCTATTCAGCGGAAAGTGAGAGTGTTTATTACTATTCTAATGGATGGCATATTAAAGCATTCTACTCAGTAATATTAGGATTTATTTTTTCAGCTTCAACTATATGGAATATAAATTTAATGTTTTTACAGTCTTATGCGTGGATAATTGGTGCATTCGTATCCTCGGTAGTTTATTACCTTCTAGCAAGTAAATAGAAATATGCATAAATTTGATTTAACAAATAGAACAGCCGTTATCACTGGTGGTGGACAAGGGTTTGGCCTTGATATTGCAAAACGTTTTTTAGACTCTGGTGCTAAAGCAATTATTTGGGATATAGACGAGGAACTACTTAAATCAGCAGTCAAAGAAGTTAATGACCCCAACCTTAGTTATAATGTAATAGATGTATCAAATTACAAGCAAATTGAAAAAATAGTTTCAGATATTACATCAAAATTTAATATCGATATTCTAATTAATAACGCTGGTATTACCGGTCCAACAGCCCCTTTATGGGAGTATGATGTTGAGATGTGGAACAAAATTGTTCAAATTAATTTAGTAGGTACTTTCAATTGTTGTAGAGCAATTGTACCAAACATGATTAAAAACAACTACGGCAGAATAGTAAATGTTGCTTCTGTAGCAGGAAAAGACGGAAATGCAAATGCTAGTGCATATAGCTCAGGAAAAGCAGGAGCAATCGGTCTTACAAAATCTTTAGGTAAAGAGTTAGCTGACAAAAATATAGCTGTAAATGCAGTAACACCTGCAGGTGCTAAGACTAGAATTTTAGATCAAATGACTAAAGAACACGTCCAAAGAATGCTTTCTAAAGTTCCCAGAGGAAGATTTCTTGAAATACATGAATTCACTTCACTAGTTTGTTGGCTTTCATCAGAAGAAAATTCATTTTCTACAGCAGCTGTATTTGATATTAGTGGTGGTCGATCTACATATTAGTTTTATTAATTCCTAGAAACCTCTAATAATTTCTTATTTTCATTAACTCTCGTATTCTCACCCATAACAGGTGCAAATATCATTACTGACCAATAGAGCAATAATATAAAAATAGAAATTGTTTTCATATTTTATATTTAATCTTAAAAAATGAATTAAGAATGTTTAAAATATGTCTAAAAGTTGAATTTAAAAAAAAATAATTTATAAGATTTAGATGTTTAAAATTTTTAGTTTAATCTTTTTAATTTTTATTTCATTTACTTCCACCAACTCTGCAGAAATAAATGTTTTTGAATTTACTGACCTTGAGCTTTCAAAATTAGAAGTTAGAAAAGTAAGGGGTGCGGATAATAATACAATATATTCTATTGGATCTAATGAAAATGGGAATTTTTTAAAAGGTATTGCGGATAATGCTGCCTCAGGATTAGGAAAAAAGACGAAAATTAACTTAAATAAAACTCCATTTATCAACATAACATGGAAAATAGAGAAAGATTTACCTGGTATTAAAGAGAATACTAAAAAAGGACATGATTTTGCGGCTCGAGTATTTGTCATTAAGAAAACGGGAGCAACACCTTTGTCAAATAGAGCTATTAACTATGTATTTTCAAGCAACAATAAAATTGGTGTAAGTTCACCAAGCCCATATACAAAAAAATCAATTGATAAGGTTTTAGCCAGTACAAAAGAAAATCTTAACGAATGGATCACTGTTAAAGCTAATGTCAAAGAAGATTTCAAAAAATTTCATAATTTAGATGTAAATCAGTTAGATGGCTTAGCTATTATGGTTGATACAGATAACTCAAAAATGAAAGCTATTTCTTATTTCCAAAATATTTATTTTTCAGCTGATTGATTAAAATTTAAAATATTTTTTTAAACCAATACTTAAAAAAGATAAAAGGATTGCTAAAATCACATCATATATAGGTAGGGCGTTAGGGAAACCAAAGTTCCATGCTACAACACCAATTAACCAAATTATATATACTTTCATGATAAGATTATATCTTAGTTGGTATTAAATTATTATTTTATTTGATAGTATCTCATTATGCATGAAAATTTTTATCATAAATTGAAAGTATACTATGAAGATACAGATGCTGGTGGCGTTGTGTATTATGCAAATTATCTCAAATATCTTGAAAGAGCCAGAACAGAAGCTTTAACAACAATAGGATTAAGCAATTTACAAATAAAAGAAAAATTTGGTGCACTTATTATTGTTAAATCATGCAATATTGAATACAAAAAATCTGCTCATCTTGAGGATGAACTAAGTATTAGATCTTTTGTAAAATCAGTAACTAAAACATCTTTTTTTATGAATCAGTTTATAACTAAGGATGAATTTTCTATTGTAGAGGCTCAAGTTCATTTAGTTTTTGTAAATGAAAAGGGTAAACCAATTAAAGTTCCAGATATTATTTTTAAAAATTTTAAACCTTATTTTTGTGATAGCATTAAATTATAGATATTTTTTTTGCCTTTTTAATTAATGCAACCATCATTTTTTCCGAAATTATTTTAGTGTTTACATTTCTTGGACTTGGGTGATAACAAGAAATTAGCGTAATATCATTTGGCAATAAATAAGACGCACCATGTTTAAAAGGCATCTTTTTATTTAAGATGTATTTTTTTTTGTAAAATTTAAGACAATTATCAAAAGCAACTTTTCCCAATGTAATAATTGTCTTCAATTTTTTTAAATTATAAATTTCTTCATCAAAATATTTTGAACAATTATCTAATTCTTGAACTAGTGGTTTGTCACCAGGAGGAACACATTTTAAGATATTAGTGACGTAGGTGGACTTTATTTTAAGACCATCATTTAAATTTTCCGAAAATGATTGATTAGAAATATTAGCTTTATACAGACATTTAAATAAAAACTCTCCCGATTTATCACCAGTAAAAGCTCGTCCAGTTCTTGTTCCCCCATGTGCTGCTGGAGCCAATCCTAAAATTAAAAGTTTTGCGTTTAAATCACCAAATCCAGCTACTGGTTTTCCCCAATAATTTTCATTGATATTTTGCTTTCTTTTTTCTACAGAAATTTTTTTAATAAACTTTATTAATCTTGGACATTTTTTACATTTGATAATTGTATTATTAAGTTTATTTAATTTAATAGTCATTAATGAAAATTATAAAATTATATTTAACAATATTTATATTGATAACTTCAGTAGTTAAAGCAGATTCAAATGACAATTTAATTAAAGAGTTACATAATGGTGGTAAATTAATTTTTATACGTCATGCATATGCTCCGGGGGGAGGTGATCCAGTTAATTTTGATCTAAATCATTGTAATACCCAAAGAAACCTTAGTGTTAGAGGCAAAGAACAAGCAAAAAAAATTGGTAATTTTTTTATAAAAAATAATATTCCAATTGATAAAATTTATTCAAGTCAGTGGTGTAGATGTAAAGATACCTCATTAATTGCTTTCAACAAATTTGAAACTAAAAAATTTTTAAATTCTTTTTACAGTGAAAAGTTCGCTAAAAATAAAGATAGTCAAATAATTGACTTAAAAAATTTTATAATTAATTGGGATGGAATTCAGAATTTAGTATTTGTTACACACTATGTTGTGATTTCTCAAATATTGAATTATTCTTCCTCATCTGGTGAAATAGTTATATCAAATAAGGATTTTAAAGTAATTGATACATTTAAAATAGAGTATTAGATTATAATTAACTATGTCATCTAAAAAAGCAATGAAACAAGCACAAAAGCAAGCCTACGCAAAACACAGAAGTAGCATTACAAATAGTAGTAAATTTAATTTTAAAAATAAAAATTCAATAAAAAAAAATAAAAAGAAAAATTAACTTTCTTTTTCAAATCTTTCAATTTTTTTGCATGAAGACATGAAAGATATTCCCTCTTCATTATTTATCACAGTTTTTATCATGATATTTGGATTGTCTATTTCAAATAATAATTGTGTATAAAATTGAGGATAACCAATTTTATCAGTTAGGATTTTATCATTCTCTTGGTAGATAAATTTTGTTGATGTATTTTCTTTTTTTACAGAAAGATCTGTAACACGATATTTTTTAAAAGTTTTATCGTTGTAGACAAAATTTCTTGTCATCAGTGATTTTTCTAAATCTAAAATATATTCATTTTTTAAGAAACCATCTTTTTTATTTTCACAAGCACTAAAAATGATAATTTCTGCATTTAAGTTATTAGCAGCAATTGAAGATAGAATAATTAAAGAAAGAAAATTTAAAAATTTATTTTTTTTCATTTTTTTCGGTTAAATATAATCCTATTAATAGAAGCGCCGTCCATCCAATGCCCAATAAAGCTTTTGGACTTGTTTGAGCACTCCAAATATCCAGTACTAGAGCACCAAATATTAGACCAATGATGTAAACTATAATTACAATTGTAGATTTATACATTTTTTAAATTTTTTTTGAAAAGAGAAATACCATTTTTAATTTTATGTTCATAAGACTCTTTAAAACTTTCTAGTTGCCATCCATTTAATCTTTTTCTTATTTCATCAAGGTTATTTACTTTCCAATCATCACTAGTTTCTTCAAGTTTCCAAATCTTTTTTTCATGATTATTTCTTCCACATCCATAACAATATCCTGTTGAGGGGTCAGTTTTACAAATACTGATGCAAGGCGAAATAATCATTTTTAAATATAAGTATAAATTATATGCGATAAATAGTTAATTTTTTAACAATTGTCATTGGACAAATAGTTTCAATAATATATAAAACCTCGTAATTTGTGGGGCGATGGCGGAATTGGTAGACGCGTTGGTCTTAGGAACCAATATTTTCGGATGTGAAGGTTCGAGTCCTTTTCGCCCTACCAAATACTAAATTATTATGAAAGTTACAGTAGAAAATATAAAAGGTTTAAATAAAGACGTTAAAGTTTTTATCGATAAAGAGACAATGAACTCTTATATGGATAAAAAGTATGAAGAAATAAAGGGAACTGTGAACCTAAAGGGTTTCCGTCCAGGAAAAGTTCCAAAAGAAGTTTTAAAAAGACAATTTGGAAAAGCTGTATTTGGTGAAGTATTAGACAAAGTATTAAAAGATACATCGACTAAAGCTTTAGAAGAACAAAAGATTAAACCTGCCGGTCAACCAAAACTTGATTTAAAAACTTATGGTGAGGATAAAGAATTAGAATATGTTTTATCAGTAACAGAGTTACCTAAAGTTGAGGTAAAATCATTAGAAAGTATTAAATTTGATCAGTATACAGTTAAGATAGATAAAAGTGAAACAGATAAACGAATTAAAGAAATTGCCAAAAATCAACCTAGCTTTAAAGAAGCAAATCCAGATGTAAAAACTAAAGATGGTGATCAAGTTACTATAGATTATAAAGCAACAGTAGATGGAAAAGACTTTAAAGGAAGTGAAGGCAAAAATACTCAACTAACTCTTGGCAAAGATTTATTTTTAAAAGGCTTTGATAAACAGTTACTTGGCTTAAAAAAAGACGATGAAAAAATTGTTGAAGCAACTTTACCAGAAAATTTTCCTGAGAAAGAACTAGTAAATAAAAAAGCTCAATTTAATTGTAAAATTATTAATATTAAAAATCCTGAGGAAGTAAAAATAGATGATGCTTTTGCTAAAAACCTAGGCGCTAAAGATTTAGACGATTTAAAAACTTTAATATCTAAACAAATTAATGATGAGTACAAAAATTCATTAGATCAATTGTCTAAAAATCAAATTTTAAAGGAAATTGAAAAAATTAAAGTTGATGAAATTCCTGAAAATCTTGTTGAGGAAGAAATTAAAATTCTCTCACAAGGTATGTCTGAAGAAGAAGCAAAAAAGAATAAATTAAAGTTTACTGAAACTGCAAAAACCAGAATTAAAACAGGACTAATTTTAAATGAATTCGGAGAACAAAATAAAATAAATGTTTCTGAACAAGAAATACAAGCAGAAGTACAAAAGCAATTAAGAATGATGCCAGGACAAGAAAAAATGGTAATGGATTTTTATCAAAAGAATCCATCTGCAGTTGCTAGTCTAAGAGGCACTGTTTATGAAGAAAAAATATTAAATTTAATTAAAGATAAAGCGAAAGCAAATAAAAAAGAGATTTCAAAAGATGAAGCTGAAAAAATTCTAAAAGAAGCTCATAAACACGATCATAATCATGATCACGATCATGAAGCTGCAAAAAAAGAAACAAAGAAATCAGTCAAAACAAAAACTGCGAAAGAAAAAAAATCTCTAGCAAAAGCTTCTAAATCAAAGCCAAAAGTAAAAAAAGTTAGCAAAAAGTAATCTCAAGTTGTATAAGTAATACGAATCAACTTATGACTACAAAATTATCTGAACACATGAATACTCTTGTTCCAATGGTTGTGGAACAATCTAATAAAGGTGAAAGAGCTTACGATATATATTCACGACTTTTAAAAGAGAGAATTATTTTTCTAACTGGCCAAATCAATGACAACGTAGCCTCATTAATTACTGCTCAATTATTGTTTCTTGAGGCAGAAGATCCAAAAAAAGAAATTTATTTATACATTAACAGTCCAGGTGGCTTAGTAACAGCTGGCCTTGGTATTTACGATACCATGCAATACGTAAAGCCAGATATTTCAACATTATGTATTGGTCAAGCAGCCTCAATGGGTTCTTTTTTACTTGCTGCTGGAACAAAAGGAAAAAGATTTTCACTGCCAAATTCTAGAGTTATGGTTCACCAACCATCAGCAGGCTTTCAAGGTCAAGTTACAGATATTGAAATACATGCAAACGAAGTCTCATCATTAAAGAAAAGACTAAATGAAATTTATTCCAAACATACAGGTAAATCTGTCGATGAAGTTAAATCTGCTTTAGAGAGAGATAACTTTATGACAGCAGAAGTTGCTAAAGATTTTGGTTTAATAGACGAAGTAGTAGAAAAAAGGTCTTAACACACTATATATTGAAAGTGTGACATTCCCAACTTGATTAGTAGGAGTCATCTATAATAAAGTAACTTAATTGATTCGTTAAAAAATTTATTATGACAACAAATAACAAAAATATTCTTTACTGTTCTTTCTGTGGAAAAAGTCAACACGAAGTAAGAAAACTTATTGCTGGTCCTACGGTTTTTATTTGTGACGAGTGTGTTGAGCTATGTATGGACATCATCAAAGAAGAGAGCAAGGATACTTTTGTAAAACACCAAGATGGTCTTCCTTCACCAAAAGAGATTTGTGCAGTTCTAGATGATTATGTAATAGGTCAGCCGCATGCTAAAAAAGTTTTATCTGTAGCAGTTCACAATCACTACAAAAGATTAAATTACGAGAGCAAAACCAGTAAAAATGTTGAACTTGCAAAATCAAATATATTATTAGTTGGTCCAACTGGGTGTGGTAAAACATTATTAGCCCAAACTCTTGCAAGAATATTAGATGTTCCATTTACTATGGCTGATGCAACAACCTTAACAGAAGCTGGATATGTTGGTGAAGATGTTGAAAATATAATTTTAAAGTTATTACAAGCTTCAGATTATAATGTTGAAAAAGCTCAAAGAGGAATTGTCTATATTGATGAAGTTGATAAGATTAGTAGAAAATCAGAGAACCCATCAATAACCAGAGATGTTTCAGGTGAAGGTGTTCAGCAAGCATTATTAAAGATCATGGAAGGAACTGTTGCAAGTGTTCCACCTCAAGGAGGAAGAAAACACCCTCAACAAGAATTTCTACAGGTAGATACTACCAATATATTATTTATTTGCGGGGGTGCTTTTGCTGGACTTGATAAAATAATTTCTCAGAGAGACAAAGGTACATCAATTGGTTTTGGTGCAGATGTCAAAAATACTCAAGACAAAAAAACTGGCGAATGGATGAAAACTCTTGAGCCTGAGGATTTATTAAAATTTGGTTTAATTCCTGAGTTTATTGGAAGACTACCTATGATTGCAACACTTGAGGATTTAGATGAAAAATCATTAGTTAAAATTTTACAAGAACCTAAAAACTCTTTAACAAAACAGTATCAAGAACTGTTCAAACTTGATGGAGCAAAATTAACTTTTAAAGAAAATGCTTTAAAAGAAATTGCTCAAAAAGCTATTAAGAAAAAAACAGGTGCAAGAGGTTTAAGATCTATTTTAGAAAATATTTTATTAAAAACTATGTATGATTTACCAAGTCAAGAAAATATAGAAGAAGTTATAGTTGACGCAGGAGCAGCCAAGGGTCAGTCCCAACCAATATTGGTTCATGCTAAAGGTGACAATAAATCAAAGTCAAATAAGCCATCAGCGGCTTAATATCTTTAATAACTAACAAAAACCTATTGCAATATAAAATATAATATCCATATTAAAG
>Ga0213861_10003139_pt1 | contig 13723 bp, 11 predicted proteins | sample PICome_4_FD_160110 | JGI IMG/M metagenome (GOLD analysis project Ga0213861, IMG submission 160110) | Coastal seawater microbial communities near Pivers Island, North Carolina, United States - PICO131 | ecosystem: Environmental > Aquatic > Marine > Coastal | place: USA: North Carolina... | reverse complement strand
GACATGTTTTAGTAAATAACTATTATTGTATATCCATTTATGCTAGGAGTCTCCAAGAAATAATAATCGGAAGTTTTACAAATTAATCAATGCTAAAAATATTTTACACTATTACAGCTTTTCAGCTATTATTTTTTGGACTTGTTGTTATTACTTCAAAACAAAAAAAGCAATTTCACTATTGGTTGTCAGCATTTTTATTTATTCAGTCTGTTGTTTTTACTTTAACTGTTTGTCGCTATCATTATAATATCATTCCGGATAGCCAATTTTTTAAATTATTAAAAGTTTTATTTGAATATTCTCTCAGCCCAGTATTTTATTTTTTTGTAGTTAAGGCGACTCAACAAAAGGTGCAATTAAATCGAAAAAAGATCCTTTTATCCATTCCTTTTGCCATAGGTTTAATTTTTCTGTATCTACCTGAATCATTGTGGGGAAAGTATTGGTTGGAATTTCACACACTATTAACCGTTAATTTTTATAGTCAGGCTATTCTATTTTTTTCATTGGCTTTACATAGTTATAGAGTTTATGAGGCTAACATGAAAAACTATTTAAATCAGGATTATTTTCAGAGATTAAAACTTCTGAGGCTGGTTCTTACTTGGTTTATTATCATATTGGTTCTGGGATTCATTAGTAATTTTATTCGAATACAGTTTAATTTTGGAGCTGCGGCTACGGCCATTAATTTAGGTATTGAAACGATTATGCTATTTTTAATAAACGCCTTCTTGTTTATAGGTATTAAGCTTCCTCAAGAAATAATAGATATTTCTTTAGAAGAAAATATAGACACCAATTATTCTATTGAAAACAATAAATATAAGAGCTCTAATTTGTCCTTAGCGGATAAAAACAATATACTAGAAAAACTGAACAGCACCGTAGAAGAAAATAAATACTACCTAACTCCTAGCCTTACTATTAAAAAACTAGCCCAGGAGCTCGATGTTCAGTCGAAGCACCTTTCACAGGTTATTAATGAGAATTTTGGACAAAATTTCTGTGATTATATTAATTCCTGTAGAATTGAAGAAGCAAAAGACCAACTAAAAGATCCCAAGCAAAAACATAAAACGATACTTGAAATCTGCTATGCCATAGGTTTTAATTCAAAATCTTCATTTAACGATGTTTTTAAAAAACAAACGGGACTAACTCCAACAGCTTATCGGAAATCATTAGAGGATAAGAAATGATTGTATTTTAATCAAAAAAAATAACCAAAAATATTTTTTCAATTAAAAATAGTCCTGAATCCTATTTCTGGACGACACGTAGTTATAATAATACTTTATTTGTGATGAACTTTCTTAACTATAGAAAGAGTAAACTTCAGTACTAACAAATAACAATTTAAAATTTTTATATTATGAAAAAAACAGCTTACCGGTTCTTATTTTTATTTTTAGTTGGAATAGTAATATCATGCAACAGTGATGATGATTCGAATGAATCTGATTCATTTGAATCAGATTTAAATGAAATAGAAGGTGTCCCAACAGAATATGAAGGCTGGACTTTAGAATGGAATGAAGAATTTAATGATGAGCAGATAAATACTAATAACTGGAACTATGAACTTGGTGACGGATCGGATTATGGATTACCTATTGGTTGGGGTAATAATGAAAAACAAATCTATACATCAAATAGTGAAAATTCAAGTATAGTAGACGATGAAGGTGCTTCAGTTTTGGCAATAACAGCACTTGAAGATAATTCAGGAGGCTATACTTCTGCAAAACTCACTAAGCAAAACCTTTTTAGTATGCACTTTGGTCGTATTGAAATAAAAGCTAAAATGCCTAAAGGACAAGGTCTACTTCCAGCCATTTGGATGCTAGGTGATAATAAAGATCAGATTGACTGGCCAGGATTTGGCGAAATTGATATCGTGGAAGTAGTAGGCAACCAAGCATCAGAATCTCATTCTACTGTTCATTATACTGTTCATTATACTGTTCATTATACTAATGATGCAAAAAACTATGGTGAAATTCAAAGAAGTCTAACCAAATTTCCAGATTTTAGCGATTCATATCACATTTTCACACTAGACTGGAATCCTGAGTCATTGATATTTAGTGTTGACGGTTATCAATTAAGTGCAATTTTGATTGAAGATGATATGAAAGAGTTTCTTAGAAGTTCCTATTTGATTATGAATGTAGCTGTGGGAGGAAATTGGCCTGGGGAGCCAGATGCTACAACCATGTTCCCTCAAACGATATATACCGATTATATTAGAGTTTATTCTAAGAATGATTTTCAAGCTCCAGACGCTCCTGCTTTGGATATTGAAGAAGAAACCATTGGTCAATTTATAGAACAAACCATAGCAGAACATTCTATTCAAGGCGGGTTTACTGATCTTGGAAGTTTAGAAATAATTGTATATGGTCCCGGGGCTCCGGAAATATTATCATCTGAAACCGCAATTGATGGAGATGCAAGTTTAGTTTTTGACTTCCCAGGTGATAATTGGGGAGGTGCATACCTTGAGCTTGACACTCCTAAAGATATAAGCGCTTTTACCAATATTAAATTTTCGCTTAACAAACCTGATACTTTAGTGAATTCTGAAATAAAACTTGAAGCTGGTGCTACTAATTCTGTTGTTTATTTAATAGATTATACAGGAACTGAACTTACTGATGGTTTTGTTGAGTATACTATTCCATTAACTGATTTTTCCGGATTAGATCTTACTGGACTAACAGTTCCGTTTTCTATATGGAACCCTCAGGACAGTATTGATGCATTTGTTGAAGCTACAGTACTAATAGATAACATCTACTTTTCGATGTAATTAATTCAAGGTATATTATTCATTTAGTAACAGTTACTAATTTAATGAATTAAGATAGCAATGTAATTTAGAATAGGGTGCCCGATTAGGGCACCCTATTCCAATTATTAAAGAAGTAAATAGCTCATTTCACTACTTACACTTTCTTATTCCGATAAATAATTCTGAATTTTTAATGGTTCAGAATAACTTAATAGATGATTTTTTTGTTACGTAAAAAAAATAAAAATGCAATCTGACAAATAGTTTCTATTTGTTAATAACTCCTTTTAAATTCCTAGTTCAAAATTCCAAATTCTTAACTGAATTTATAACTTTGTTATCTTAAGAATTATCAATGGAACATTTTGTTGTATCGGCTCGAAAATACAGACCCCAAACGTTTAAAGACGTCGTTGGGCAGCAAGCCATTACAAACACTTTACTTAATGCTATTGATAATAATCACCTAGCTCAAGCCTTATTATTTACAGGGCCTCGTGGCGTTGGTAAAACAACCTGTGCACGTATTTTGGCTAAAATGATTAATAGCGACGGTTCTGAAACTGGTGACGAAGATTTTGCATTTAACATTTTTGAACTCGATGCAGCTTCAAACAACTCTGTAGATGATATTAGAAGCTTAACCGATCAAGTTCGTATCCCACCACAAGTTGGAAAATACAAAGTATATATTATTGACGAGGTACATATGCTATCTCAAGCCGCTTTTAATGCGTTTCTTAAAACCTTAGAAGAGCCCCCAAAACACTGTATTTTCATTCTTGCAACTACCGAAAAACATAAAATTATTCCAACCATTTTATCGCGTTGTCAAATTTTTGATTTTAAGCGTATTACAGTTACAGATGCTAAGGAATATTTAAAATTTATTGCTTCAGAACAAGATATTACGGCTGAAGATGATGCATTGCATATTATCGCCCAAAAAGCAGATGGTGCCATGCGTGACGCCCTTTCTATCTTTGATAGAGTCGTTAGTTTTTCAGGTAAAAACCTAACGAGGCAGGCGGTTACCGAGAATTTAAATGTTCTTGATTATGAAACCTATTTTACGAGTACCGACCTTATTTTAGAAAATAAAATTCCTGATTTATTACTTCAGTTTAACAATACCCTTTCAAAAGGTTTTGATGGGCATCATTTCATAGCCGGATTAGCATCTCATTTTAGAGATTTGCTAGTTAGTAAAACGCCAGAAACTATTGAGTTACTCGAGGTGGGCGATCAAACCAAAACAAAGTATTTAGAACAGTCACAAAAAGCCTCACAAGAGTTTCTCATGCAAGGTATAAATCTTGCTAACGATTGTGACCTCAAATACAAAACAAGTAAAAATCAGCGCTTACTTGTTGAATTATGCCTTATGCAACTTGCCTCTATCACTCATGATGGAGAAAAAAAAAATAGCAAACATTACATAATTCCAGCTTCTTACTTCAGAAAAAAAGGAATTACACCTATTCCTGTAAAAATTCCAGAAACAAAAAACGACCAGCTTCCTTCAACTGAAAACAAATCTGAGTCTGAAGAAAAGGTAACGAAAGCTGTTGAACAATTTCAAGTTAAAGAGCCACCAAAGATTATTTTAAAACAAGAATCAAAACGTGCATCAGGCCTTTCTTTAAAAAGCATAAAAGCAAAAAAAGATCATCTCATCAAACAAATGGATGTAGTGGTTGATGAAGAAAACCTGCCAACACAACCATTTACTGAAAAAGAACTCATAACCGCTTGGAATACTTTTATTGAAAAGCTAAGAAAAGATGGCAAACATAATTTAGCTTCAATTTTAGCCATTGATACGCCAAAAGTTAAAGGCACAATCATACATTTAGAATTTCCAAATGCTACAAATAAAGTGGAAGTGGAACGCCAACAATATGATCTGTTATCCTATGTAAGAAAGACATTAAGTAATTATGATATCAGTTTATCCATAACTATTAATGAAGTGATGGAAAAGCAATATGCGTACACAGCGGCTGATAAATTTGAAAAATTAAAAGAAAAAAATCCAAATATTGATATTTTAAGAAAAACTTTCGATTTAGATGTTTAAATAACTATATATGAATAAGTTAATTGTTTTGTTTTTTATTATAACTATTACATTTTTTAACTGTGATGGTAGAAAAAATAAAAATGATACGCTAAAAGAATCTATTACTAAATTTAAAGATTCTATTAAGTCAACTGAAATTATTAAATACTTTCCTGAAGTTTATGAAGAAGTAAAAACGGATACTATTTTAAATACTGGCTTTCATGTTAAAATAAAAACATTTACGAACATGAAGCAAAATGTTTTAAATGAAATTATTATTGACACCGTTCATTATAAATACTACTATAGAAATTACACAAATAAGCTAGAAATATTCTATAATGAGAAATTAATTATTGACGAATATTTTAGTAAATCCAATTTTATAAAAGATGAAGATACCCTGTTTTGGAATGACGCTTTATTAGGAGGCTTTAGTTTAGAAGACACAAATACCGATACAGAGCATGTATCTATTATTGCTTTTTTCTGCCTCATCGAATCGGAAGACTGCAAAGAGTATAAAATTATTATAGACAAAGAAGGAAATAAAACTACAGAAGAAATTATCACAGAATCAATTCATTAACCATGCTAGGATTAAAATTACCAACAGACCCACGTTGGGTGAACATTGTTGAAAAAAACATAAAAGAAATACTTACTGATCATGCCTTTTGTGAACAAAAGGCCACAAGTACAGCAATTTCGCTTATAGTAAGTTTTCCAGAGTACACAGAATTAGTCCAGGAAATGGTCGCATTAGTAAAAGAAGAAATAAGCCATTTTAAAATGGTTCATGACAAAATTATAGAACGTGGTTGGACTTTAGGACGCGATAGACGTGATGATTATGTGATTCAACTCCTTAAATTTTTTCCTAAAGGAGGAAGTAGAACAACACAACTGGTTCATCGCTTGTTATACGCAGCGCTAATTGAAGCTAGAAGCTGTGAACGTTTCAGATTACTTTCAGAAGAATTAGAAGACAAAGAATTAGCTGATTTTTATAGAAACCTTATGGTAAGTGAGGCAAACCATTACACTATGTTTTTAGGGTTTGCTAGACAATATGGCGAAAAAAAAGAAGTTGATACCAAATGGCAGCAACTTCTTGAATATGAGAGTAAAATTATAAGTAATTTAGGAACAAGCGAGGCTATCCACGGTTAGAATTTATAACCGACACCTAATTGAATATTTCTATTTTTTGCATCAATTCCTGATACTTCGTCAAAAACGTTTTTAATACCGTAGTTATATCTAACATCTACAAAAATGGCATAGTTAATTTTATAGTCAGCACCAATAACGGCTGAATACGCTATGTTTTTCATCCCATCATCAGTTTTGTGAACTTTCAATCCTATTTGTGGACCGAGACCCGCATGAAACTTTTCACTAAATCTAAACCTGAATAAAATAGGCATTTGTATATAATCTAAATGTAAAGGTTCAGCATTAGCACCTTCAGCAGAAAACTGTATTTCTGGAACTAATGATAACGTTCTTGATAGACCAATATTTGCTAAGAAACCAATATATAGACTGTTTCTATGCTTATTATCCATAATGGGTGTACCATCAAAATCTAAATGTGAAATAGTGTAACCTAATCTAATGCCATACTTTATGCCACTAGAAGCGGACCATTTTTCTTGAACATCTAGAGTGTCCTTAACTTTTTCAGAAGCTTTTACTTCATTAGTATCTTGAGAAAATCCTTGAAATGAAAAACCAAGTAGTAATGTTAATAGAAATAATCTTTTCATCTGTTTATTGTTATTTAGTTTAATCTATCAGATGTAATTTGCCAAAAGATATTTAAGTTGGAAGTAACATAAAACTTGAGGCTTATTTCAATATTAATAGATTTGGGTTATTATTAATAGTAATTACGCAAATACGAAGATATATTATAAATTTAAAAAATTACAATTATACAAGCCAAACTGCAGAATATTACTGTGTATTGCTCGTAACTGTATCATAATAAATACTTTTAATAATACCATCGGCAAGTCCAATTTTTGGAACATAGATGTTTTTGGCACCGCTCCATTTCATAGCAGAAAGATAAATTCTCATTGCTGGAATAATAACATCTGCCCTATCTTGATTCAAATCTAGTTCAGTTATACGCTCTTCATAAGAATAGGTTTGAAGCATATTATAATATGATGTCATATAAAAATAAGTAAGTGGTTTACCCATAGTTTTCCCAGACACTTTAAAGATTTTATTGATATTTCCACCAGAGCCTATAACATCAATTTTATGGTATCCTTTTGAATGCTTTCCAATCCATTCTTGTAATTCCTGCCATGTTTCTTTTTTAACCATATCATTCAACAAGCGAACGGTTCCAATTTTAAACGATCTTGAAACTGCTTGTTTTCCTTGATTAATAACCGTAAACTCAGTACTTCCTCCACCAACATCAACGTATAAATACGTTTTATTTGGGTCTATATATTTGTTCAAATCAGTAGCAGCAATTATAGCAGCCTCTTCTTCTCCGCCAATAACATCAATATTTATTCCTGCATGCTCTAAAACTAAATCCACTATTTTTTTACCATTAGCAGACTCTCGCATTGCTGACGTGGCACAAGCTTTATATTTAACAACCTTATGAGATTTCATGAGCAGTTTAAAAGCAAGCATGGTATCAAGTATACGCTGTGTATTTTCTTTTGATATTTTATTCTTAATAAAAACATCTGCCCCTAAACGAATTGGTACACGAACAAGCGAGTTTTTTTTAAATTGAACTGGTTTCCCTTTTTGTTCAATGATGTTTGAAATAAGTAGTCTAACCGCATTTGAGCCTATATCTATGGCTGCGTATTTTTTTATTGAGAGCATCTTAGTTTTCTAACTTTTGTAAATAATAATCATAAATAGCAAATTGCGATCTTATTTTTTCTTTGTCGTCTACTTTATATTCATTTTCTATAGACGTATTTAAAAGTCGTGCTTTTACATTGTCATTCCAAGATAAATTAAACCCATCAAGTAATTCTTGTTTAATATCTTCATCATAAATAGGACAACTTACTTCTACTCTATTTTCAATATTTCTGGTCATCCAATCGGCCGATGAAATATACACTTTTTGATTGCCATTATTGCCAAAAATATAAATTCGAGAATGCTCTAAAAATTTATCAACAATACTTATTACTTCAATATTTTCACTCATTCCTTTTACCCCAGGAATTAAAGAGCAAATACCTCTAACAATCATTTGTATTTTAACTCCTGCTCTACTGGCTTCATACAATTTATCAATCATATTATAGCTTGAAATACTATTCATTTTTAACCTAATAAACCCTTCTTTTCCAGCTTTAACACTTTCAATTTCGTTATCAATTAATCTAAAAATCGAAGATTGTGTATAGTGAGGTGAGGTTATGAGATGCTTGTAACTATACATTTTATAATTAATTTGAAAGAAGCTAAACATTTTGTTTACCTCTTTTAGAATCTTTTGATTTGAGGTGAAAAGCGTATGATCTGTATAGATTTTCGCTGTAGATTCGTTAAAATTACCTGTGCTTATAAAGCCATATCGTTTCATTTTTTCATCTTCCTGCCTTTCAATAACACACATTTTACTATGTACTTTTAAACCTTGAACACCAAAAATTAAGTTTATGCCTTCATCCTCCATTTGTTGAGCATAATCAATATTGGCTTGCTCATCAAAACGGGCGCGAAGCTCAATTGATACTGTTACAGCTTTGCCATTAATTGCCGCGTTTATAAGAGAACTTGCGATATGAGAAATTTCGGCAAGCCTGTATATAGTAATTTTTATAGTTTTTACTTTTGGGTCTAAAGCAGCCTCTCGCAAAAACTTAACGATATATGAAAATGTCTGGTAAGGTGCATACAGTAGATAATCTTTTTTCGCAATGGCTTCGAATATACTTGCTTCTAAACTAAGTCCTTTTATAGGTAAAGCTTCAATTTTATCATATAATAAATCTGTTCTACCTAAACTAGGAAACTTCATATAGTCTCGCCTATTATGATAACGTCCACCAGGTATTATACTATCAGTAGTATCAATACCCATTTTCGACATTAAATACTCTAAGGTTTCACTATGAATTGTTTTATCATATACAAAACGAAGAGGTTCTCCTAGTTGCCTGTCTTTAACACTAGCAGATAATTTATCTATAAAACTTTTGCTTAAATCACTTTCAAAATCTAACTCAGCATCTCGGGTTATTTTGATCATATGGGCTGAAATACTATCATAATCAAAAATATTGAAGATATCACCTAAACAATAACGCAATAAATCGTCTATCATAATGATATAGTTTTTATCGCCTTGTTTCGGTAATTCTATAAATCTATTTATATTTTTTGGTATTTCAATTAATGCATATTGCCTTTCATCATTAGATATAACTAATCTAACTGCTAAATAAGCTGCACTATCCTTTAAATTGGGAAGAACAACTAAATCATTTAAAATAATGGTAACAAGAGCTGGACTTACATTTTGAATAAAATAACGCTTAATAAAATCGTGTTGACTGCTATCTATTTGAGTCTCATCAATGATATAAATATTTTCTTTTTCTAATTTAGACTTGATACTTTTTAATATATCTAAACTTTCACTTTGCTGTTTAATGACCGTTTGAGTAATAATTTCAAGAAGTTCTTTAGCTTTAATTCCTCCTAATTGATTTTTACCGCCTTTTCCTGCATCAACAATTCTTTTAACTGTAGCATACCTAACCTTAAAAAATTCATCAAGGTTATTTGAGAAAATCCCTAAAAAACGCAAACGTTCTATTAAGGGTACCGTCTCATCTGAAGCTTCTTGTAGTACTCTGCCGTTAAACTGTAACCAACTAATCTCTCTATTTATGTAACTATTATTGTTTGAAACCTCTGGTTTTGTCATTAAATTTTTATTAAAGTTTACTACAAAAACAAATATATTATATTTAAGTAGAATATTAGTTTTTTAAAACCTGAAGCAATAATAAAATTTAATTTTTTATTATTGCTTCAGGTTTTTAGGTCTCTTGGAAATAAGGTGTAATAAGTCTTTCCTAGTTTTAAGCCTTTCCAATTGTCAATATCAAATTCAATAATAACTAAGCCACTAGTGGGAACATTATCTATATATTTATCGCCGAAGGTATTAACAAAATCTGTTAAGGCATGATTATGCCCAAAAACCATAAGTGTATTAATTATATCATCACAAGATTTAATAACTCGCACAAGACTTTCTCCCGAAAAATCGTACAAATCATGAGTAAATCTCACTATACTTTCATCAATATTTAAGTTTGATATAAAAATTTCTGCCGTAGTTTTTGCACGTATAGCATCACTAGAAATAATAAAATCAGCTGTTGAACTTTTCTTTTTAAAGAAGTTAGAAACCATGTAAGCATCTTTAAACCCTCTCTTTTTAAGAGGTCTTTGATGATCTGTTACATCATATTCCCACGATGATTTTGCATGTCTTATTAAAACTAATTTTTTCATAATATTCGATTAAATACATTTTTTATCGATTAAATGTTGTTTTATTCAATAAAATTCAATTTATTTGTAGGATTAAAACACATAAATACAACATTAATTGAAACTTAAAAAATTAAAATATTGAAATCCAGTAATTTATAAAATAAATGATGTGATGCAATCAAATGTACCACCTAAGAAGGTCAATTAAACTGTAGATTATATTTTTACACAGTAAAAAAATAATCAATTTAACTCAAAAAATAAAGTATTAATTATCAATTACTTAATGATTTATAAAAATAAAATACACGACAAAAGACATATTATGACGATAAAATACTTATTTTATCTGTTAATCGACTTTAAAAGCGATTTATCACCTATATTTGGCCAATTAAAAAGATTAATGTTTTTTTGTGATACCTACAATAAATTTAAAATTATGACCCCGAATCTAATTTCTAAACTAAATAAGGCATTGTTAGGCAATAATGCTCACCCATCAAAATTACTTCCCTCTAATTTTCTTTTATTACTTTTTATTACCCGTTAACATTAGTTACTAGTTGTAGCCAGTGTTTCTCTGGATTATATTAAATGAAGTTTATATATAAATAACATTACTTATATCATGAAAAATAAATCAACTTTAAAATTTTGCACCTGTTTATTTGTGGTGTTTATTTACTTTTTATCCATAGAAAGTGCGGTCTCTCAGGAAAAAAATATTTTCGAAATCTCATCAAAAACCGAAAAGCAAAAAAAACCAAATAATAAAAAGAATTCAAAAAGTAGAACAGAGTTTTATAATCTTGCCCTCAATTTAGGAACCACTGTTTACATAGGAAATAATTTGGAAAAAAATGTTTATGGTAAAGGTTTAATTTCGAAAGTAACTATGATGGACACTAAATCATTTGAGTTCTTAAAGAGTAATGAGAATAAATATAAATCTGCCGAAATAATAATTGTTGAGGTAAACTCAATTAATGAACTTAAAAAATCATTTGATTTAACAGCGCTAACAGAAATGAGTCATTTAAAATATGTTTTTATAAAATGTAGCTTTAAATGTCAAAAAAAGGATATTGAAAATTTTGTTAAGGTTAATCCTTCCGTAAGGGTTTTCTATAATGCAGAAAAACCATCTTAAGCAGCCTCAAATCAATTTAAAAGATTACCAAATGGAAAAACTATACATTAATAAAACATCAGCGAATAATAAACGGTCCATAAAATTTATGGCTTTTGTTGTTTTGTTTTTAGGCGGACTTATAAATAGTTATAGTCAGGTAAGAGTGCCTTTTGCACCAAGAACCGCAAGTGCTACTCCAGCAACTACCATTTATACAATAAAAGGGGATTTTACCATGATGGGTAATACAAATCTTACTTTACAGAATTATTCAGCCACGGCAAATAATAATGCTGCTATGGTTTATGTTGATATTGATGGAGATCCTAATACTTGGAATTCATCTTCGGCAACGTTATCTTTTTCGGAGGAAAATAATGCTATTCCTGATTGCTCCAACATTATTTATGCAGGATTATATTGGACAGGTAGAGCGGGTACTGATGAAATATTTACAGTAACAAATGGTACAGATACAAAAGAATTTGATAAACGTAAGGTTCAACTAAAAAAAGGAATTACAGGTGTTTACCAAGACGTTGTCGCGACTACTACAACCGATTTAAATAAAAACATTTATTTTCCTTCTGGTCTCGATGATAATATATACTCTGCATATGCTGAAATAACTGATTATGTTGTAGCTAACGGATTAGGAGAATATTTTGTTGCTGATATTGCAACACTAGAAGGTGATGGAGGAAACTCCGGTTATTACGGTGGATGGGGAATGGTTGTTGTTTATGAAAATTCTAAAATGAATTGGAGAGATGTAACCGTTTTTGATGGTCATGCTTTTGTGCGAAGAGAGGGAGCTGCAGGAACAAGCACCAATTACACCTTTGATATTGACGGTTTTAAAACTTCGGAAAACGGTTATATAAATATTAAACTTGGTGTTATGGCAGGTGAAGGCGATGTAGGAGTTTCCGGAGACACTTTTGGAATATTAAACAGAACTAATAGTTTATATGAATCTTTAAGCCATAGTGCTAATACACCTACTAACTTTTTTAATTCATCCATTAATACTGAAGGAAATATTAGGAACCCGGATTTAGTAAATAATACTGGGGTTGATATAGCCATGTTTAAAATAGACAATGGTAGTAATCTTGAAGGTGATCTAGACTATAATAGATATATAACTAATGAACAAACTTCTACCTCCTTTCAATATGGTACTAGTCAAGATACTTATGTGATTTTTAATGTAACGTTTTCTGTAGATTCGTATGTGCCAGAAACTGAAATTATTGTTGAAAACACATCAACAAACACGTCTTTAGTCCCTGGTCAATCTGCAGGTTTTAAAATAGATATAAAAAACACAGGTACTGAAGCAACAAAAAATACAACCCTTACTATTCCGATACCGCTTTCGGTAGATCCAGCCAATTTGACTTTTACTGAAAGTGTGAACCCAATTTATTCTCCTTTGGTTAATTCTTCACCTCCAACAATACTGCCTGCAACCGCTGGAAATAATGGAACTATTGTTTGGAATATGGGTACGCTTCCTTTACCAAATAATCCGGATGATGTTATTGCTGAAATAAATTTTAATTATAACGTTACAACTGATTGTGCCACGTTAAACGACTCTGATTTTTATCCGTATGTTACTCTTTTAGGAATGATTAGTGGAACTGGAGAAACATCGGGCGAAGATTTCGATTTTAATTTAATTCAAGGATATGAAACGAATGGTATATGTGAAGGAGAACCTATTATTGCACCACTTGAAATTCCAATTAATTTTAATAATTATGTTAATGAACCACCAACAGCAAGTAATCCTACATCTATTAACGTAGAATGTATGGATGATGTGCCTGCTTTTGATATAACCGTAGTTACGGATGAAGCGGATAACCAAGGAACTCCTATCGTTGCTTTTGTATCGAATGTATCCGATGGAAATACGTGTCCAGAAACTATTACTAGAACCTATAGTGTTACTGATGACTGTAATAACTCAATAAATGTTACACAAATTATTACAATTTCGCCTATAGCAATTACATATACGGCTCCGAGTGATAATATCTCTGATGCTTGTGATTATGTGGCTCAGAGTAACTTAGATACCGCCTTTAATAATTGGGTGACTGCACAAACTGCTGCGTTTTCTATTGCTAATGGATGTTCGCCTGTATTAACTAATGATAGTGCTACGGCTTCTATCCCTGTGTTATGTGATGGTGGT